>OJOI01001662.1_pt1 | contig 12124 bp, 9 predicted proteins | sample 1598061 | NCBI WGS metagenome assembly OJOI01 (sample SAMN01915224, study PRJEB22387) | human gut metagenome | isolation source: stool | host: Homo sapiens | place: USA
TTAATTTATATTTTAAGAAGCCACTCAAGCAATTGGGTGGCTTTTTTGTATCCCTTCTCATTATACCATATCGTCACCCGTCTTCACTACAGCCACCTTCAGCGTTTTATGGAAAGGAATGAACGCTGCGATGACAGCAATCACCAGTGCCAGTATCAGTACATAGCCGATTAGGGTTTTCAGGGCAAGCAGCAGGGATTGCTGCTGCAAAGTGGAGTACAGGCTGTTGGCTGCCAATTGTCCGGCCTCGCTGAATTCGTGCCCTTGCGCCAGGGCATTGCTCAATGCCTGATTGTATTTTTGTTCGGCCAGCGGATTGGTCAGCGTCATGTTTTCCGAAAGAATGTTCATCCCCTTTGCCTGCAGATAGTAAAGCATGTTGTTAAAGAACGAAGCGGACAGGACCGGAGCTAATACTGAGCGGAATGAAATCAGGAAGAAGGCATTGGACAACGTCAGGCGCGGGTCTAAATCTTCGACAACAAACACACCGAACGCAATGAATATGACCATCATCCCCACTCCCCGGAACAGGATGGGGAGGTAGAGCATTTCATAAGTTCCATAAGGGGTGATACCAAAGTAGAGGATAGCCAGATAGATGACGTAGCAGAACATACCTCCTGAAATGAGGAAGCGAAACCGCCATCGTTGCCATCGGAACCACCAGAAGCAAATGACGGCCCCTACCACATATCCGGGCAATAGCCACAGGCTCAGCGAATTGGCGTGTATGCTGTCTACCCGGATGATGCTGTTCATATAGTTGGTTACCAGTGAACTGGTGGCTGTCAGGAACATGGCGAGTACCATGAAGCCATATCCGATGATGGATTTATGCAGAAAGAGTGGTTTCAGGCTGACAAAGGGTTTGCCTTGTGTACGCTGCCGATGGATGAAAAGAGCTATCAGGAGCGGGATGACGAATACATATACTCTGATCTTCGGGGATGCGAACCAATCGAGTGTTTTCCCGTAGGTAAATGTATAGAGCGTTAGCAGGAAAGCGGTGGCGATGATGAACATGCTTCTTCCGTCCATTTCTTTGAACGGAATGTGCATGGGACGCCTTGCATAGCGGAAGAAACAGATGACGAACAGAATGGCGATCAGCAAGAGGATGGTGACAAAATAGTACATGTGCTGCCATTGGTAGTGATAGGCCAGTTGAGCGGTGATAGCCATCGATAGCTGACCTCCGGAGAAAACGATGGGGTAGAAGTAGGCATAGAATTCACTTCGTACGTTTTTCGGACTGAAGAGCGGGCGGATCAGGATGATGAACTCCAACATGACGAAGGCTTTGAGAAATCCCATACAGAAACTGCATACCATGATGACATCCATACTACTGGTTTTGGCGCATACCAGGCTGAAGAATATCTGTAGCAGCAGGTCGGTAAGCAGTAAGGTTTTCGGAGTGGCTATGGTGCGTATTTTCGGTACGATGGGATAGGCAACAGCCATCCCTACCGAAGCTGAATAGTAAGCCATGGTAATATCTTCGCTCAATACTCCCAGCGTGTTCGATACTTCGACCATACTTCCTGTGTAGGCACCGTTGAGCAGGGTGATGGGAAAGATGACAATAAACATGGTCACGATGCCCAACCATTGAGGCACCCAGGGACGGGTAGGCAGATTGAGCTTCACCATAAGCCTAAGGGCGGACCGCTTCCGTTTCTACCATCATCCCTGCACGGAGACATTCCATCTCTTCGGGTGAGGCGTCATTGAGATCGATGCGGACCGGAATGCGTTGCTGCACTTTGACGAAGTTCCCTGCCGAATTGTCGGTCGGTACCAGGGAGTATTTCGATCCGGTGGCTTCGGAAATGGCGGTTACGGTCCCGTGAAAAGTGCGTCCGCTGAAAGCATCTACTTTGATGCGGACTTTTTGCCCGATATAGATATGGGCAATTTGAGTCTCTTTATAATTGGCTGTCACCCACTTGTCATTGCCCCGTACCAGGTAGGAAAGAGTTTGTCCGCCTTGTACGAACTGTCCCGGTTCAAGTGTACGTCGTCCCGTGTATCCGTCATAGGGTGCGGTGACAACGGTATACGACAGGTTTAGTCGGGCCATCTCCAGGTCGGCCTCCTTCCGGAGGATATTGGCTTCGGCGCCTGTACTGCGTTTGCTGGTTTCGGAATACTGCGATTGGGCCGCTTCTTTTTGTCGCAACAGGGCGTTGTATCTTGCCCGGGTCGCTTCGAAGTTCGCTTTGGCCAGTTCATAATCCTGTTGGCTGACGGCCTGCTTTTTCAGGAGCCGGGTATATCGGTTCAGTTCCGCTTCTTGCTGTGAAAGGCGTGCCAGTGTTTCGGCTATGTTGGCTTCTTGTACGGCTACATTTACTCCTGAAGTCCGGATGCCGGAGTTTAACACTTCCTTTGATCCCAAGGCATCCATCAAGGCCGCTTCCGCGTCTTTCAGCCGGATCCGGTATTCCCGGTCGTCCAGTATCAGTAACGTGTCGCCGGCATGAACATACTGGTGTTCGGTAAAACGTACTTCTTTGATATAGCCCGGTATCCGGATGTTTAGCGGAGCGATGTATTGATCCACTACGGCATCATTGGTTATCTCGTAGCGGGCGTATTTCCAGAAGTAGTTTACTGTCCATGAAATACCTGCCAATGCCAGCAGGATGCATACTGTGTTGAGAAAGATGTTCCTGAACTTCAGTCTTCTCAATTGTTTTAGCTTTATCTGATGGGTGGACATGGCGGATTTCTTTTAGATCTCATTGAGCACTTCATGCAGTCTCTTCAGGTCTTCGATGCATTCCGTTATCCGGCTTGCCTCCATCTCTGTTCCGGTTTGGGCATAGATATCGTTGATCAGGGGTTTCACGGTGAGGGCAAGTTCTTCGCCTTGGGGCGTCAGGAAAATCAGGCGGTTTCGGCGGTCGGAGGGGCCTTCTTTCCTTATCACCCAGTTTTTCTTTTCCAGATTATTAATCAGATTGGTCAGGCAAGCCTTGTCCTTTGCTGTTTTCTCAGCCAGGGATTGCTGGCTGATGCCTTGTTTGTTCCACAGGCAGTTCATTACTTGCAGCATCTCGAAGGTCATATCCACGTTGTGACGTTTGAGTACCCGCTGAACGGCTTGGCGGAATGCCATCCAGGTTCGTAAGGTTTGTAGGACGAGCTCGCGCTCCGATTCGTTGTTTGTCATCGTCGTATTCTTTTAGTCGCTGCAAAGGTAGGAATATTCTTCGATAATAGTCAAATGTTTGACTATTATTATTCGCATTAGGCTACACAAAGGGCACAGAGGATGTCGGGTGAAATCCTTTGTGCCCTTTGCTTATGCGGTTATAACCGGTGTGAGATTAAAGCTCTATAACCATCGATTGGCGGGGTGCCATTGTCAGTTCTTCATTGAGTGCCGTTACTTTTCCGCTAATGACGTCTTTTCCTTGAGTCTTGTCTTTCAGCACTTCGGCATAGTATTTCAGGGGAAGTTTCACCTCTTTATCCGTACCGTTCAACAGGACGAATACCGTTTTCCCTTTATATTGGCGTGCATAAGCATATACGCCGTGCTGCACCATGAACTGTTTCATGCTGCCTTTGGCGATCACATCGTTGCCCTTACGCCAGTTCAGCAGGTTGCGGTAGAAGTTATAGCTTTCATTCTGCAATCGGGTACGTCCCTCGGGAGTCAGGGCATTCTCTTTATCGTCCGTCCATCCGCCCGGGAAGTCCTTTCGTACATAGCCGTCGCTTTTACTCTTTACTCCGTTCATCATCACCTCCGTTCCATAATAGAGTTGCGGGATGCGTCGGGTGGTCAATAAAAGGGTGGAGGCCTGTTTCAGCATATCGAGGTTTTCGCCTTCACCCAAGAAACGGTCGGTGTCATGATTCTCGATGAAAGCCAGTACGGAAGCCGGATTGGGATACAGATAATCGTATACAAAATTGTTGTAGACACGGTCCAATCCTTTGAACCAAGTGTCCGTTTGTTCATTCTTGGCCGTGTTGACTTTGTCGAAGAAGCTGAAATCCATGACTGTTTTCAAGTGACTGTTGCGCGGGGCGGAGAGTTTGGAGTCTTTCTGCCACCAGGCTGTATAGGCCGGTTCGGTAACCCAGGTTTCGCCCACCGTGTTGTAGTTGGGGTATTCTTCGTTCAGTTCTTTCATCCAGTTGCTCATGGCATCGTAATCGGCATACGGGTAGGTGTCCATCCGGATGCCGTCGATATCGGCGTACTCAATCCACCACAGGCTGTTCTGCAAGAGGTATTTGTATACGTGAGGGTTCTTTTGGTTGAGGTCAGGCATGGCTTCCACGAACCAGCCGTTGTTCATCTGGTCGAAATCGTACTCCGAGGCATACGGATCTACATGTGGAGTCAGCTTGTAGGAAGTTTGCACAAAGTTGTTCTTGAAGTCCGCATGGTTGAACCAGTCCTTTGAAGGCATGTCCTTGATCCAGGGATGTTCTACTCCGCAATGATTGAAGATCATGTCCATCACGACCTTAATGCCCCGGTTGTGGGCTTTCGCTATCAGTGAGCGATATTCCTCGTTAGTGCCGAAACGTGGGTCTACCTTGTAATAATCGGTTGTTGCATATCCGTGATATGAGCCGCCTTTCATATTATTTTCGAGTACCGGGGTGAACCAGAGTGCGGTCACTCCCAAGTCGGTAAAATAGTCCAGATTTTGTTCGATACCGGCCAGGTCGCCTCCGTGACGTGCGTTCGGGTCGTTGCGGTCCACTTTATATTCGGCCATGCCTTCTATCTGGTCGTTATCCGGATTGCCATTGGCAAAACGGTCCGGCATCAGCAGATATAATGCATCCGATGCGTCAAAACCTTTGTGATCGACTCCGGCTTTGCTGCGTGCTTTCAATTCGTACTCTTTCACCAATTTCTTCTTTCCGACCGTAAATGTGATGGGCATCTTGCCCGGCTTTACTTCTTTATCGAGATGTAGGTAGACAAGCAGGTAATTGTTGCTTTCCAGTTTCACGATGCTGCTGAGCGATACACCGGGATAATTTACTGATACGGATGCCTGGCCGATGCCTTCACCGTATACCATTAACTGGAGTTCCGGATTGTTCATACCGGTGAACCAGAAGGGCGGATCGATTTTGGATATGTTCATGGCTGCATAAGTGGTTAATGACAGTAGGAATGAACCTAAGAGTAACAATAATTTTTTCATGATATTAGCTCGTTATTATTTAATGTTGCTAATATAGGGTAAATCATCGGATTGTTTTCCGTTTTCTTTCTTACTGTGTGCCATCTATTTATGCAAACGTTTTCATTGGAGAATTCTCCGGGATGGAGCTCAACCGATAAGGAGCACTTTTCGATGCAATCAGGTGAACGTGACGTCCGGAAAAGGAGATGCCGTCATAGCTTCGGCTACGCAGCACCGTAACTTCGGCTACACAGCACCGTAACTTTAGCTACACAGCACAGTAATTTCGGCTGCGTGCCGATGTGACTTCGGTTACGTGCTACTGTGCCTTCTACCGCACATCTTCAAATTTATTTTCCATTATTCTCCCTCTGTGAAACTCTGTCTGCACTCAGTGGTGAATTGTCCGAAACGATGCATCTATCCGATCAATTCACTTTTCTCCCTTTAAGAATTTCTCTTTTCGGATGCTTTCCAATTTATTGGTGGCACTTTTGTAGTAATCTATGTAGGGTGCGGGTTCTTCTTCGTCATCATCCGACTGCTGTAGTACTGCATTTTGTTTGGATTTTGTTCGCAGAAAAGCCTGCAAGTAATGCTCTGTGGCTTTAGTATCTCCTATTTTGTCCGATAAGAACGCCAAGTTATAAAGTAAAATATGCTTGTCAGGGGCATATTTGTATTGTTCTTTGGTAGCCTTGATTTGGTCCCGGGTTTGCTTGGTTTGCCTGTAGCAGTCTGCCAAGCCTGAGTATAAGCGCTCCATGATACTGTCGGCGGGGATAGTCAGGGCGATAGCCTGGTTCAGATATCCTATTCCCTCTTGTTTCCATAATGTCTTGGAGCACGAACGTCCCAAATAGTAGAGTAGGTTGGCGCCGGGTGACTGGCATGATTTTGCTTTGAGTAGCCAATCGCGCGCTTTATAGTATTCTTTCGTAGCGTAGTAGCTGACTCCCAGGTAATAACATGTCAGCAGTGTGCTGTCTCCCCGGGCGGTCAGATCCTGATAACGTTTGATGGCGGTGGGATATTCTTTGCGCAGACAATACGCCAGTGCGTTTTGACGGTTCACTTCTACATTGGTGCTGTCCGTCCGGCGGTATGCTTCTGTCAGGGCAATTGCCCCTTCGTAATCTTTCATTGTATTGAAGATACTGCCCAGCTTAGCTACCGAGAGATAGTCGGAGGGATATTTCCTGATGATGGAAAGATAGCAAAACATACTTTCTACCGGCATGCCGGCTCCTTCCATGCTTTCCGCCATCAGTCGCAATACGGTGGCGGAACTGTCTTTCCTGGCCAATGCGATACTCTCACGCAATGCATCGCCGTATCGCTGATAGTTGTATAACAAGCGGGTGTATTGCAAGTGTGCGTAAATATGTTCGGGATTGAGTTCCATCACCTTCCGATAATACCCCAAGGCCTCGTTAAATTTGCTCAATTGCCTGCAACATTCTGCTGCCTCTACCAATGCCTGCTGATTTTCGGGCAGCTCGATAATGATATGTTGCAAAGTGGACAGGGCTTCGGCGGTACGCCCTAAACCTTTTAAAGCTTTGGCTTTCTGTATGAGTAACTGTGGTGATGCACTTTCTTCATCAATCAGTCTGATCACCGTTTTATAGTCATAGTTTGCCATTGCTTCTTGAACGGAGGCGGTGTTCTGGGCTTGCAGCACTACGCTGAACCCCAGATAGAGGAGGAGTATCCAATGTTTCATGGGGGGGACAGATTCTATTGTTTCTGACTTTCTAACGGTATTCCTTCTTTGAAGAACTTTTCTTTCTGTAAGTCTTTCAGCCAATTTTCGGCAGCGTTGTAATAATTTTCAAGTCCGAGTACAAGTTCCCCTTTCTCACTCACCGGTTCTTCTTTCCTAGCATTCGCCTTTCGGGTTTTTAAGAAAGCCTGCAGATAACGTTCGGCCGATTTGTTGTCTTTGAGTTGATATGAATAGTTCCAGGCGATGTCATAAAGAAGTTTATGGTTCGTCTTGTCATATTTGTACAGTTCTCTGAGAGCCTGGATTTGCTTTGGAGTATCCTGAGCCAGTTTACAACAATCCACCAAGCCTTTGTAAAGTCGGATCATGGTGCTGTCTTTGGGAATGGTTAGTTCGATAGCTTTCTCCAGGTGTTCGATGCCTTCTTTTTTCCAGGAAGTCTTGGCGCAGCAACGTCCCAGATAATAGAGCAGATTGGGATTTTCTTCCATCTCTTTTTGCAGTTTGCTGAAACACGCGTGCGCTTCGTAATAATATTCATCCGCGTAATAGCTGACTCCCAGATAGTATAAGGTCTGTGTACTGCTGTCCCCCTGTTGGCACAGCTTTTCATAGCGCTTGATGGCTGTCGGATATTGTTCGGCGTGGCAGTAGGCGAGAGCGTTTTGCTGGTTGACAATCAGGTTGGTGGAGTCCCGTTCCCTATAGCGTTCGGTAGCTTGGATGGCATATTCGGGATATCCAGCCACAATGTTCAGGTTTCCGAGTTTGGCCGCAGCCAGATAATCGTCCGGATATTTATCCTGAATGACTTCATAGCAACCGATAGCCGGTAGTATCTGTTGCATCCCTTCAAGGCTTTGAGCCTGTAGGTGGAGCACTACGGCCGAACTGTCCGTTTCGGACATCATTGAACTTTCTCCAAAAGCCTCAGCATAGTTTTTGGTGTTGCAAAGCAGGTTGATGAATTGCAAACGGGCATACTTGTTTTTGGGATTCAGGCTGATGGCTTTCCGGTAGTAGTCCAGCGCATCGTTGTACTTGGCCATTGCTTTACAGCATTCCGCTGCTTCGATGTGTGCCTGTTGGTTGGTGGAGTCTTCCGCTATCACTTGGCGGATGGAACGTAGAGCTTCCGCATTGCTGCCGATTCCTTTCAGGGCTTTTGCTTTCTGCATTAACAGTGGGATGGTGGGAGGTTCCTTGTTTATCAGTTCAACGGCAGTCTCGTAGTCATAGTTTGCCATTGCTTCCTGAATTTTGTTTTGATTCTGGCCCATCAGTAGGGGACTGAGGCAAAGACAGAAAATAAGGAAGAGTGGTTTCATTGTTCTTGTTCTCATAGGACGTATTGTTTTATTGTCCGCAAGTTAGTAAAAATATCCATTCTACGAAAGATTCGTAATATCTTTTAGATAGATTAACGCAAAAAAAAGACGCCCTTCTTTGCGAAAAGAAGGACGTCTACCTTACTAATGAAAAAAATATCGTTTACATGAGGAATCCGAGCAGGATACCGGCAGCTACAGCCGAACCGATAACCCCCGCTACGTTAGGACCCATGGCGTGCATCAGCAGATAGTTGGTCGGATCATATTCCAAACCGATTACCTGTGAAATACGTGCCGAGTCGGGTACGGCGGATACACCTGCATTACCGATCAGCGGATTGATCTTATTGCCTTTCTTCAAGAATAGATTGAAGAATTTGACAAACATGACACCTGACGCTGTTGCGATGATGAAAGAGAATGCACCGAGGATAAAGATCAAGATAGAATCCCAGGTGAGGAATTGTGAAGCTTGGGTAGAAGCTCCCACAGTCAGTCCCAACAGGATAGTGATCACATCGATCAACGGACCACTGGCTGTATTTGCCAAACGACGGGTTACTCCACTTTCTTTCAGAAGGTTACCGAAGAACAGCATACCCAGCAAAGGCAGACCCGAAGGAACCAGGAAGCATGTAAGCAACAGACCCACGATGGGGAAGATTACTTTTTCCGTATGCGATACTATTCTCGGTGGTTTCATGCGGATCAGACGCTCGTGTTTGGTGGTTAGCGCACGCATGATAGGTGGCTGTATCACCGGCACCAGCGCCATGTAAGAATAGGCTGACACAGCGATGGCACCCATCAGGTTGGGAGCCAGTTTGGACGAAAGGAAGATGGCCGTCGGTCCGTCGGCACCGCCAATGATACCGATAGCACCCGCCTGGTTGGGTTCGAACCCAATGAGCAGGGCAATGATATACGCGCCGAAGATACCGAATTGCGCAGCAGCTCCGATCAGCATCAATTTGGGGTTGGAGATCAGCGCCGAGAAGTCCGTCATGGCTCCGATACCAAGGAAAATGAGCGGCGGATACCAGCCGGAGGTTACTCCTTGATAAAGGATGTTCAGTACCGAACCTTCTTCGTAAATACCCACTTTTAATCCGGCTTCCATATTGAATGGAATATTACCGATCAGAATACCGAAGCCAATGGGGATCAGCAGCATCGGTTCAAATTCTTTGGCTACGGCAAGGTAGATAAAGAAGAGACCGATTAGCAACATGAAAAGATGTCCGGGTGTCGCGTTCGCAAAACCGGTGTATCCCCAGAAGTCAACAAGGTTATTCCCTAAGAATGATACGAAATCTCCCATAATTATTCAATGATTACGAGGTCTGTACCTTCAAGTACAGAATCTCCTTTATTAACTTTAATTTCTGCTACTTTTCCGTCTTTATTGGCATTGATGTTGTTTTCCATCTTCATAGCCTCAAGGATGATGATCGTCTGGCCTCTCTTCACGGTATCCCCTTCTTTCACTTTTATGTCGAGGATAACGCCCGGAAGCGGAGATTTCACACCGTCTTTTTTGGAAGCTGTCGGTTGTTTGGTTACTACCGGAGCACCTGTTTCCGTTTTCGGAGCGGCTGCCGGACGGGTCACCGGTTTCGGAGCGGCTTTGACGGGCTTGTCCAACTCTACTTTATAAGAGGTTCCGTTCACTTCAACGTTGGCTATGTTATCTTCTACATCGTTCACTGTAACGTTGTAAAGGTTGCCGTTGATTTTATATTTATATTGTTTCATTGCTTCATTTTATTAGGGTTAGTAATTATCTTTTCGGAGTCTGACGCAGTGTGTAGATCTTCGAACTCCAGGGTGAGTAGGTGCGTTTCACTTTGTTGATAGTCAAAATCATGTCTTCAACGTCGTGAGCGTCATTCAGGTATTCATGCAAAGCCATGGCGGTCGCGGCGGTTTCTTCACCTGTGTGGCTACCCAGGTTCTTTTCCTTCGCTTCCGTCTTGTCGGTGATACCGGTGGCTTTCATCGCGTTTTTCTTACCCAGTCTGACCGCTACGTTACCTACCGCCTTGAATGAAAGATACAAGAGTACCAAACCTATGAATACGACCGACATGGCGATGATGGCCATACCGATACCGATAGAGTCGTGTTTCTTGAAGTTCTCGATCTTCGGGTTTTTGTCGATAGTCATATTGTTGGTGCTCGGAGTGACATAGCTGTGTTCTCCTTCACCTTTTACTACCCAGTTGGCACTTCCGTCTTTTTCGCGAGCGTATGAACGGTCGGCAAGCTGACCGGCGGGTATGGTTACTTCGTCAATCAGAGTTTTACCGTTAGAGTCATACAAAGCAATGTAATTCTCTTTGTTCGGGTCGAGCGTAAAGTTCACGTGGAACGTACCCCGGTTAGGCATTCCGTCTGCCCAGAACAAAGCATGTTGGCGCGGCTTGATCAGAGTCAGCACGTCGCCTTTGGGAATAGGATATTTGGTCGGATTGTTTTTATCGTTCGTCAGAAAGCAACCTTCCAGATTTACAGAAGCGAAAGAGGTGTTGAATATCTCTATCCACGCATTGTGCAGTCCGTAGTCATCCTGATAGTTCTGGTCGTTGACGACCAAAACCTCATTGATTCTCAGACTGGTGGCACTTTGCGCCCTGAGCCCCATGCAAACCATTGCCAGCAGAGCGATAAATATCCCGATTCTTTTCTTATTCATAACAATCGATGTTTAATTTGTTACAATGGAATATTACCGTGCTTTTTAGCAGGGTTGGTTAATTTTTTGGTCTGCAGCTGTTGCAGGGCGCGGATCACGCGGAAACGAGTGTTTCTCGGTTCGATAACATCGTCAATGTAACCGTATTTGGCTGCATTGTATGGGTTGGCGAACAGTTTAGTGTACTCGGCTTCCTTGTCTGCCAGGAATTGAGCAGGGTTTTCCTGATCTTTGGCTTCTTTGGCATACAATACCGCTACTGCACCGGCACCGCCCATTACGGCGATTTCGGCTGTCGGCCATGCATAGTTCATGTCGCCGCGGAGTTGCTTGCAACTCATTACGATGTGCGAACCACCGTAAGATTTACGCAGGGTAACAGTTACTTTGGGCACAGTGGCTTCACCATAAGCGTACAGCAACTTGGCTCCGTGCAGGATTACACCATTATATTCCTGACCCGTACCTGGAAGGAATCCCGGAACGTCTACCAATGTCACCAGCGGAATGTTGAATGCGTCGCAGAAGCGAACGAAGCGTGCACCTTTGCGTGAAGCATTGCTGTCGAGTACTCCGGCGAGGTATTTAGGCTGATTGGCAACCACACCTACCGATTGTCCGTTCATACGGGCAAAACCGATAATAAGATTTTTCGCATAGTCTTTCTGTACTTCCAGGAATTCTCCGTTATCGATGATGGCGCCGATCACTTCGTACATATCGTACGGTTTGTTCGGGCTGTCGGGGATGATCTCGTTCAGCAGGTCGTCCATACGGTCGATGGGGTCGGTACAGTTCACCAATGGAGCTTCTTCCAGGTTGTTTTGCGGAATAAAGCTGAGAAGCTTGCGAATAATCGCCAGACCTTCTTCACCGGTTTCGGCAGTGAAGTGAGTTACACCTGATTTGGTAGAGTGAACACTTGCGCCACCCAGATTTTCCTGAGTTACGTCTTCACCTGTTACAGTCTTAACTACCTTCGGACCGGTAAGGAACATATAAGAAGTACCTTCCATCATCAACGTGAAGTCAGTCAGTGCAGGAGAGTAAACAGCACCACCGGCACAAGGACCGAAGATACCTGAAATCTGCGGGATAACACCTGATGCCAGGATATTGCGCTGGAAGATTTCAGCATAACCAGCCAAAGCGTTGATACCTTCCTGGATACGTGCACCACCCGAGTCGTTGATACCGA
>OJOI01001667.1_pt1 | contig 12098 bp, 9 predicted proteins | sample 1598061 | NCBI WGS metagenome assembly OJOI01 (sample SAMN01915224, study PRJEB22387) | human gut metagenome | isolation source: stool | host: Homo sapiens | place: USA
TGTAGTATGATTCAATTTTTTAAAAACAACATCGAACCTAGAAAGAAATTAAGAACAGCTGAAATTATTGTTCTTATTGCATTAGTATTAGGTTCAATTATTTCTCTTTGTGTAGGTCTTAAAGAAGTACATTCTAATCCTGGTAAAGTGGATTATGTACAAAGCATTGTAATGAAAAGAAATACACAGGATGAAGACTATAGTTCAGACAACACAGTATGTGATGTTACATATAGTAAAGGTGACAAACAGCTTGTTGTTTCTTATTCTTATGAAGAATATACACAGTTAAAGAATAAGACTATTACTGCTTATGAATTCAAGACAAGTAATGGAACTGACTTATACTTTGATCACAAAGATGTGAGTCAGAAAGAAGTTAAAAATTCTTATAAGCAGGTCATGGCAAATAAGACTATGTACATCTTTAACCTTGCATCTTCTTTATTTATCTTAAGCTTATCATTGGCTTTAATGTTGTTATTCTCTAAACAGTTTACAACATATGAAAAGAGCTGGTTCATGACTATCATGGTACTTGCTACTATTTTCGCTGTTGCTTTCCCAGAAGAAAGTGCAAATGGTGTTAATGGTATTGTTATCATGTTATTGTATCTTTTAGATACATTCTTAAATATCTTATGTGAATTACTCATTTCTAAACAGTCTCGTTACAACTTCTTAGTATCTGTTGCTGTAGAAATTGCGGAAATCGCAATGTGTATTGTATTAATGTATCGTTTTGCAACAATGGTGACTACATTATTCTTCTGGCTTCCAATTGATATCATCAGTTATATCAACTGGTCTAAGCATAAAGATGAAGAAGAAGATGAATTAACAATGGTAAGAAAACTAAAAGGATATCAGGAAGTACTTGTTATTGTAGGTATCTTTGTTTGGACTATCGTTGTTGGTTATTTCATCAGTGGTTTAGATATTGCAACTGATTTCTATACAAATAAGACATTAGAAACATGGATCATTTATATTGATGCCTGTGCCTCTGCAGTAGGTATTGCGAATGGTTTATTTATCTTCTTCAGATTAAGAGAACAGTGGATTGCATGGTATATCTGTGCTGCTTTAGAAGCTATTATTAACATCTTATCTGGACAATATGTATTATTAATTCTTAAACTTGGTTACTTCACTAATACAACTTATGGTTATATTAAATGGACTAAATATATTAGAGAACACCAGAAAACAAACGAAAAACTATCTTTATTCTAATTAAATTTCTCTATAACTTGAGAGTAGCTTATAAAACTGCTACAATAGGAACGTAAAAAACATATAGAAACAGGAGTGATTATTATGGCAATTGCTGCAGGAGATTTTAGAACTGGACTTACATTAATCGTTGATGGCGATCCTTGGGTTGTTTTAGACTTCCAACATGTAAAACCTGGTAAAGGTGCTGCTATCTTAAAGACTAAGATGAAGAACCTAAAAACTGGTTCTACACAGGACAGAAACTTCAACGCTTCAACAAAATTCGAAGCTGCTAACATTGAAAAGAAAACAGCACAGTACTCATATGAAGCTGATTCTACTTATTATTTCATGGATATGGAAACATATGATACTTATGAATTATCAGAAGAACAGATCGGATTCAATAAGTATTTCATCGTAGAAGGAAGAGAAGCATCTCTTATGTTCTTTGAAGGTGATTTATTATCAGTATCTATCCCAGAAAAAGTTGAATTAACTGTTGCTAAGACAGACCCAGCTATTAAAGGTGCACCATCTAACCAGACTAAGGATGCTGTCACTAATACTGGTCTAACATTAAGAGTACCTCAGTTTATTGAAGAAGGCGAAGAAATTGTTGTCTTCTCATCTGATGGAAAATACGCAGGAAGAGCTTAATATAAGCTCTTTTTTCACATATGAATAAAGTTGTACTTGTAACTGGTGGTGCTCAGGGGATAGGGAAAGCCATCGTATTAGAACTTGCGAAAAATCATTATGATGTCGTGATCAACTATCTTACTTCTAATAAAGCAGCGACTTTATTAGAAGAAGAGATTAAAAAGAATTATGATGTGCGTGTGATGACGATTCAAGCGGATGTATCAAAGGAAGAAGAAGTGGATGCCATGATTTCTTTAATAGAGAAAAAATGGGGTGGTGTTGATATTCTTATTAATAATGCTGCTGTTGATTTATCCAATCTCTTTCATCTTAAGACAGCAGATGAGTTTAGAAAGACATTGGATGTTAATGTCGTAGGAGCATTTAATTGCAGTAAGCGTGTCTATAGACATATGCTTGATCAGGAATATGGACGTATTATTAATATTTCTTCTACCAATGGTATAAATACTTATTATCCAATGTGTATTGATTATGATGCCTCTAAAGCGGCACTAATCTCATTAACACATAATCTTGCCTTTGAATATGAGCCATATATTAATGTGAATGCTATAGCACCAGGATTCATTGGAACAGAAAATGAACTAGATGGATATGATGAAGAATTCTTAAAAGAGGAACAGGAAAAGATTATGGTGAACCGTTATGGTAAACCAGAAGAAGTGGCTTATCTTGTGAAGTTTCTTATTAGTGATGAAGCGAATTTCATCAACAATACAATTATAAGAATAGATGGCGGTCAGAAAGGCAGCTGTTAAAAAAAGGTCCTGAAATCAATCAGGACCTTTCGTGTTATTTCTTTAAAACATTTGTAAGGGCGAATAGAATTGAAAGTTTACTATATTCTAATGTCAAACCACCCTGGATATAAAGTGTATAAGGTGCAACAACAGGTGCATCTGCACTTAATTCAATTGTGCTACCAGAAGTAAATGTACCAGCAGCCATTACTTCATCATGTGGATAACCAGGCATTGGTGCAGGCATAGTGGCTACAAATGAATCAATTGGAGAACTATTCTGAATAGCCTGTGTGAACTTCACTAGTTTTTCTTCTGTGCCAAGTTCTAATGTCTGAATAATATCAGTTCTTTCTTCATTATATCTTGGAGATACATTATTAAAGCCTAACTTTTCTAACATATAAGCACTAAATACAGCACTCTTTAAAGCATTCTTTACTGCATTAGGAGCCATAAATACACCCTTGAAGAAAGTATTATTCATATTGAAGTTAGCTCCTAGATCTTTACCAATACCAGGTGCAGTTAATCTTTCAGCACACATAAAGATTAAATCTTTTCTACCTGCAATATAACCACCAGTAGGAGCAATACCTCCACCTAGGTTCTTCATTAAAGACCCTACAACGATATCGGCACCGATATGTCCTGGTTCCTTCTTTTCTACAAGTTCACCATAGCAGTTATCTACCATGATAATAACATCCTTATTTACTTCTCTGATCTTAGTAATAATACGTTCAAGCTTAGAAAGTGTTAAAGATAAACGTGAAGAATAACCCTTAGATCTCTGGATTTCTACAAGTTTAACATCATTCTTCTTTAAACGTTCTACGATTTTATCATCATCGAAATCATTATCAACTAAATCAATCTGTTCATAAGATACACCATGAGCCTTTAATGACTGACTAGATTCTCCTGAAATACCAATCATTTCCTGTAAAGAATCATAAGGTGCTCCAGATAATGAAATCATTGTATCACCATGCTTAAGTAAAGCAGATAAAGTTAAATAAAGCGCATTGGTACCACTCATGATCTGTGGTCTCACTAATGCATCTTCGCATCCAAGAATAGTTGCGAAAATAGCTTCTAGCTTATCTCTTCCTGAATCATAGCTGCCATATCCATTCATGTCCGCAAAATCAGAATAGCTGACATTATTCTCAATAAATGCAGAAAGAACTCTGTTTGAGTTATAGAAACAAACATCATCAATCTTTTCATAAATGTCTTTTAATACAACATCAGATTCATTCGCAATTTTTAATAAGTTTTCATCTATTTGTTCTAATATCATGTTTCTTCTCCTTTGAATACCTGTGCTATTATACACCAAATACACCACTATTTTAAAGAAAATCACAAACTCTTAGAATTTTAAATCCTTACAAATAAGATGATTTGTTGAAGGATTGTTTTGTTCTGTTTACTCTGTTCAAGAAATCTATTAGAATATCTAATGAAAGGGGTTTACATATGTATAAGGTAATAGAAGTAAAACAGAGTATATTTGAAGATAATAATAAGGATGCAGTTTTATTAAGACAGGAATGCAAAGAGAAGGGTGTTTTCTTACTTAATATCATGTCTAGCCCAGGTTCAGGAAAGACAACCACATTATCACGCACTATTGAAACTATTAAAGATGAAGTGAATATTGGTGTTATGGAAGCAGATATTGATAGTGATGTAGATGCGCACACTATTAGCCAGTATGGTGTACGTACAATACAATTACACACAGGAGGCATGTGTCATTTAGATGCGGATATGACAAGACAGGGATTACATGAATTAGGAATGGAAAATCTAGATCTTGCAGTATTAGAAAATGTAGGAAATTTGGTATGTCCTGCGGAATTTGATACAGGTTCCTCTTTAAATATTGCGATATTGAGTGTGCCAGAAGGGGATGATAAGCCTTTAAAGTATCCGCTTATGTTTGAAGTATGTGATGTAGTACTTATTAATAAGGTGGATGTTCTTCCTTACTTTGATTTTGATATAGAAAAGTGCAAAGAGAATATTCATTATCGTAATAAGAATGCAAAGGTGTTTGAAATATGTGCAAAAAGTGGAGAAGGAGTCAAGTCTTGGTGTGATTACCTTTTAACACGTATAAGAGAATGGAAGGAATAAAATAATGGCCTATAGAGATAATATTGATAGACTTGCAAGACGTATTACAGACCGAATACCAGTGAAGTTTAAGAAGCTTAAGGAAGATGATCCTGAATACAAATGTTTAAGTGAAATCTTGAATGATGAACAATGTAATTTATGTTTATTTTTTGAAGTACGCAAACCTATGTCTTTTGAAGAAATTCTTAAAAGAACAGGCTGGGAAAAAGAACGTGTTGAACGTGTATTAAAAGAAGTATGTGATATAGGGATGATTGAGTATAACTGGGAAAACGAAGATCATCATAAACAATATGTGATGCCTCAGTTTGTCCCTGGTTCTGCAGAATTCATGGTTATGAATAATGATTTAGTCAAAGAACATCCAGTTGTAACTGATTTTTTTGAACAGATGACAAGATTACCACTAGAAAAGGTCACTCCAATGGTGCCTCCAGGAGGGGCTGGTATTGGGATGCATGTTATTCCAGTAGAAAAATCGATTGAAGCCAATCAGGAAGCAGTGTCTGTAGAAAAGATTTCTCATTGGTTGAATAAGTATGATAAGTATGCTTTATCTCCATGTTCATGTCGTAGACAACAAAGAGTTCGAGGAGAAGGGACAGGTGATATTGAAGCCGATGTATGTATTGCGGTTGGGGATATGGCTGATTATGTTGTAGAGACAAATAAAGGTGGTCATTACTGTACTTATGAAGATGTTATTGAAACATTAGAAAGATGTGAAAGAAAAGGTTATGTGCATCAGATTACAAATATTGATGGTGAAGATAAGATCTTTGCGATTTGTAACTGTGCAGCAGGTGTATGTAATGCCTTAAGAACAAGTCAGCTCTTTAATACACCAAATATGTCTGCAAGTGCTTATCGTGCACATGTGGATGTCAGCAAGTGTGTAGCCTGTGGTAAGTGTGTAGAAGTATGTCCAGTAGGAGCTGCAAAGCTTGGACAGAAGCTTTGTACAAAGAAGGGTCCTATTGAATACCCACAGGTAGAATTACCAGATATGATTAAATGGGGACCAGATCATTGGAATCCTGATTTTAGAGATACTGCCAAAGTCAATTGTCACGAAACAGGAACTGCTCCTTGTAAAACAGCCTGTCCTGCTCATCTTCCTGTACAGGGCTATGTCAAGATGGCCAGTGTTGGACGTTACATGGATGCTTTAAAGCTTATTAAAGACTTTAATCCATTCCCTGCCGTATGCGGTTCAATCTGTAATAGAAGATGTGAACAGGAATGTACACGTGGATTATTAGATGCCCCTCTCGCAATTGATGAAATCAAGAAGTTTATTGCGGAAAGAGAACTTAATGAGGATGAACGCTATATCCCATTATGTGAAAATGAAGAGGGAGGATTCTATCCTCATAAGATGGCTATTATTGGTGCAGGTCCTGCAGGTATGAGCGCTGCTTATTATTTAAGAATCAAGGGTTATCCTGTCACTGTCTTTGAAAAAGAAGAAAAGCCAGGTGGTATGCTTCGCTATGGTATTCCATCATTTAGATTAGAAAAAGATGTCATTGATGCAGAAATAGAAGTACTTAAGGCAATGGGCATTGAATTTAGATGTGGTGTAGAAATCGGTAAAGATATCACTATTGATGGATTACGTGAAGAAGGCTATGAAGCCATCTATCTTGCGATTGGTGCACAAGGTGGTAAGAAATTAAATATCTCTGGAATGAATGAAGAGTATGTTATGACAGGTGTTGATTTCTTAAGAGAAGTCAATAGAGAAGAAAGTAAAGATATGCTTAGTGGTCATGTGGTTGTCATTGGTGGTGGTAACGTGGCTATGGATGTGGCAAGAAGTGCTTTAAGAAGTGGTGCAGCGTCTGTTGACTTATTCTGTTTAGAATCAGAAAAAGATATGCCTGCTAGCTCTGATGAAGTAGAAGAAGCCATTCATGAAGGTATTACTATGCATTGTGGATGGGGTCCTCAGGAAATCAAGGATCATACAATTATATTAAAGAAATGTATCTCTTTAAGAGATGAAACAAGTGCTTTTAATCCATCTTATGATGAAACACAAACAGAAAGTTACCCATGTGATTATGTCTTATTATCTGTAGGACAGGATATTATTCCTGTAGAAGGATTAGATATCAATACAAATCCAAATGGTACAATTCAAGCAGATGCCATTACTTTACAGACTTCTGTAGAAAATATCTTTACAGGAGGAGATGTATATACAGGTCCTCGCTTTGCGATTGATGCGATTGCACAGGGTAAAGAAGCGGCTGAATCAATGCATCGTTATGTACATAAAGGACATTCTTTAACTTTAGGTAGAGATTTACACCAGTTTACTCAGTTTGATAAGGACGATATTTTAATTACTTTAGACTTTGATCATTCAAAGAGACAGATTCCAGGTACAAAACAGGGTCTTGCGACAGAAACATTTAGAGATTTACGTTCTACATTTACGTCTGAACAGGTACAAACAGAAGCAAAACGCTGTCTTGGATGTGGTACAAGTGTAGTAGATCCTAATAAATGTATTGGATGTGGTCTATGTACAACTAAATGTGAATTTGATGCAATCAAGCTTACACGAGATATTCCAGAAGGAAGCAATATGGTAAGATCAGAAGATAAGTTGAAGGTCATTCTTCCTTATGCTGCAAAAAGACAGATTAAGATCTTACGTAATAAGAAGAAATAAAGATGCATGAATTAGGTATTGTCGTACATATTGTCAGAACATTAGAAGATGTCGCACAGGAAAACAGCCTCACAGATATACGCAAGGTCACTTTACAAATAGGTAAGGTCAGTGGTATTGAACCAGACTATTTAGTAGACTGCTGGGAATATTATAAGAAGAAAGTGCCATTGCTGAAGTATTCAACACTTGATTATGAATGGATTGAAGCTATTACAATCTGTCATAACTGTCAAAATACTTATTCTACAATTGATTATGGCAGAGAATGTCCTTATTGTCATAGTGGGAATACTGTCTTACTACAAGGCAATGAATGTTTAATTAAAGAAATAGAAGGAGAATAACTCCATATAAAAATCCTCTCTGTAACACGAGAGGATTATTTTTTATGGATATCTTCTGTACCGGCTTTTATGGCAGTTTCATAATACCAGAGCTTATGTTCAATTGTTTCTAATTGTTTTTCTAATTGTCGCATTTCTTCTAATACAATTTCTTTTCTTCTTACAAAGAGTTGATAACGTTCTTCTAATGATTCATCACCACGTTTAACCATTTCTACATATTGCTGCATTTCAGAAATACTCATACCTGTATTCTTGAAACATTCAATAATACGCAGCATAGAAATATCTTTTTCTTTAAAAATACGATAACCTGATTCATTCTTTTCTAAGAAAGGAATGAGTCCCATCTTATCATAATAACGAATAGTAGAAACAGGTAAAGACATCATTTCTGATACCTGTTTAATTGTATATGTCATCCAATCACCTCGTTAATAGTATAAGAAATAACAAGAAATTATGCAAGAAATTGAGTCATGACAAAGTCACTATATATCTTCCTGTAAACGTGTGACTATTATTGCTGAGATAAAATAAAAATATAGGTAAAAGACAACAAATGGGCATTGGAAAACCTATATTTTTTATTGACTTTTGCAATTACATAGTATATAACCTAATGATACTATTCAGATTACAAAAGGGGAGTTTTATGGAAAATAATGTTACATCAGGAAATATATTAAAACATATCGCATTTTTTGCGATTCCATATCTTTTATCTTATTTCTTACAGACACTCTATGGCATGGCTGATTTATTTATCATTGGGCAATTTAATGCGGTAGATGGTATTACAGCTGTTTCTAATGGTAGTCAGGTCATGCATATGTTGACAGCGATTCTTGTAGGACTGGCTATGGGGGTTACTGTTTCTATTAGTCATGCAGTTGGCGCTGAGAATCATACATTAGTAGAAAGAACGATAGGCAATACGATTACACTCTTTGCATGCATTTCTATCATTTCTACTCTTCTGTTGCTTATTTTTGTAAATCCACTTGTCGCATTACTCAATGTTCCACAAGAAGCAATGACTGGAACTGTGCAATATCTTGTCATATGTTTTATAGGAATTCCTTTCATCACCGCCTATAACATCATCAGTTCTATATACAGAGGCTTAGGCGATTCTAAAAGCCCAATGTATATTATTGCGATTGCCTGTTTATTAAATATTATTTTGGACTATATCTTTATTGGATTATGTCATATGGGACCAATAGGGGCAGCACTTGGAACTACTGTGTCACAAAGCGTGAGTGTTATTATCGCACTTATCTCAATGAAATATCGTACTTCTGACATTCATATCAAAAAAGAAGACCTTCGTCTTCAATCTCAGGTATTTAAACATATTTTAAAAGTAGGCTTTCCTGTCGCAATACAGGACGGATGTGTTCAGATTGCCTTTATGATAATTACTATTATTGCGAATAGTCGTGGTTTAAATGATGCTGCTGCAGTAGGTATTGTAGAAAAGATGGTCACTGCCATCTTTATTATTCCTTCCACAATGCTTGCGACTGTATCAGCTTTATCTGCACAAAATATCGGTGCCAAAGACTACGGACGTGCTCGTACAGTATTAAAATATGCGGTTATAATTACTACTCTTTATGGAATCATTGTTGCTTTGATTGTAGAATGTGCTGCACCTACACTTCTTGGATTATTTACTAAAGATACTACAGTAATCTTACTAGGTGTCCAATATATCAGTTCTTATATTATTGATACAATATTTGCAGGGATTCACTTTTGCTTTAGTGGTTACTTTGCAGCTGATGGAAAGAGTTATATTGGCTTTATTCACAATATTATTTCTATTTCATTAGTCAGAGTACCAGTCTCTTATATTGCCTCTCATATGTATCCTCATAATTTATTCCCAATGGGACTTGCAGCTCCTTTAGGATCATTATTATCAGTGATTATTTGTTTAATCGCATATCGTATATTGAAGAAGAAAGATGAATTAAGTGTGCTATAATTAATTATAAGAGAGGTACATTTATGGATAAAATAAGATGGAATCAATTGTTCACTCCTAGAAGATTAAAAAGAGGATATGAACTGTACCAAAGTGGTGCAGTAGAAGACATTCAACATAATGAATATGCAATCAAAGGAAGCATATTTGACGATGATGACTATTACTCTATTGTTTATTTACGTGATGGAATGATAGAAGATATGGATTGCAGCTGTGAAAATGAAGATGAATATTGTGAACATATTGCAGCACTTCTTTATGCCTATGATCCTAAACAGACATATCAGTTCCATGATTTTCAAGAAGCCGATACTGATGAAAAGTACAAATCTGTGATTAGAGATATTATTACAGAGAGTGGAAGCTATAAACAGATGATCAATAAACTCATTTCCTATAAACGTTCAATTCTTCCTACAATAACAGAAGACTCTCTTGCATCACTTAATTTGGTATTTGAAACATTCTATCTCATTTCATCTATACCTGAAGAAAAAGATGATATCCTAGAAGAACTCAAGAATGATTTAAAAACAATCGTTTCTTGCAGTCACAATAAAAAGGCTTTATTAGATGTATTTGAAAGAGAATACCATTTTCATAAGTATGAGAAAGAAGATGAAGAGTATCTCACTGAAGTCTTTCTAGAATGTTTTAATGAAACAGAATTATATGAAGACAAGTATCGTATTGTGAATCATATGATTCTAGGTAGTGAAGCCTTGAAAGATATCTGGGATGGACGTATGCAATACTCTCGCTGGATATACATAGGATTAAAGATGTTGCAGGAAGCACATCAGTCCCATCAGGATATTCTTCATTTCCTTGATACATATCATAATTATCCACCTGTGTTTACGGAATATGCGAAGATATGTTTAGAAAATAGAAATTCTAATAAAGCGCTTGAAGTCGTTGAACTTGGATTAAAGTATCATCAAGAAGATGAAGATTTACTTAAGTTGAAAGAGGAGATTTCACCTTGTTTAAATCTCAATATAATGGATTGGGCAGATCAGTTTACAGATGTTATCTTAAAGCGTGGTTATGATTACTTTTATAAAAAGAAGATCAAGAAGCTTTATCAGGAACCTTATGGTATTGCAGCTGTAGTAGAAGGATCAGAAGATTATCATGTCACAATAGATTTAAAGGATAAACAGGTCACTGGTATGTATTGTGATTGTCCTTATGCCAATAAAGGACATCATTGTAAGCATATGGCAGCTGTACTTCTTGCATGCAGTGAACATGAAAATTATGATGATATCAAAGAAAAACTAGATATCGAGTTTATAAAAGAACTCAAAGAACGTATTCATACACTTCCAAGAGATCAATTAGAACAGCTTCTGTTTAATGAAATGAGATTCAATGAGTCTTTGCAGCAACGCTTTATTGATCTTATTGAAACAACTACAATTCAAGATAAATACTTAGACTATCTAGTAGAACTGATAGATGATAATGAAGATCATATACCAACACTTTTAAAGAAGTTGAAAAAGTATCTTCGTATCTCTTTAAGTAAACTTATATCAAAACGTGATTACCAGACAGCACACGCGCTTATTGCCTGCGCATTTTGTAAAGTCACATGTTTAGATCCGAAGAAAGAAGTCTATGAAATCCTTACGGATATCCATGAGTATTTGAGACAACTTATAAAGATCTATCCTTCTAGTGAGGAAGCCTTTAATGCAGTGAAGGAACTTTATAGTGACTGCTGCCTGCCATTTTATGAAGGTGTGATTGATCCAGTACTCTTAAATGATTTTGATAGTAAGCAGTTCTATGATTTGCAGTTCAACCTTATTCATCAGAAGATTCTCTATTCATCTCTTTATGATGACAGAGAACTCCAAAAGGTTATTTATGAACGTTGGACAAAATATGGTTTGGATTTACTTATAGAATCAGGTAAAGAAGAATCAGTGATTCTTGATTATTTAAGTCAGTATGCAGATAGTGAAGCAGTACAAGTCAATTATGTTGATTACTATGTAAGAAAAGGTCACTATCAGAAAGCACTGGATATTTTAAATGAGCATACAGGTCATGCTTATGAAGTAAAAAAACAAGAAGTTATAGATGCAATGAATCATCATAAGGAAGTATCCTAAGAAACCTATTCACAGGTTTCTTTTTTTTTGCGATTTATTCAAAAACATAGATTGTGTTTACAGATAGTTTTATAATTAATAAAGATATATCGATAGATAAGGGAGGTACAATCTAATATGAAGAAATATATCAAATCAAGTCTTTTTTTTGAATACCCATAATCA
>OJOI01001685.1_pt1 | contig 12025 bp, 5 predicted proteins | sample 1598061 | NCBI WGS metagenome assembly OJOI01 (sample SAMN01915224, study PRJEB22387) | human gut metagenome | isolation source: stool | host: Homo sapiens | place: USA
AAGGCCCAGAAAGAACTCTATATAGTCCTATTGGTTGGGAAAGTATTAATTAAGTATACAAACCTAAAAGTGTTAAGTTTTATTTTCTATTTGAGTTATCTACTTTAATTTTGTCAAGTGATATACAAAAATAAGCTACTGAGCTTTAGAAGCTCAATAGCTTATATAAATTTAAATAGAAAATTAAATAATTGCTGTTTAACTAATCATTAAATCCAAAGGATGGATGTACATTCTTTACAAATGTAATTCTATTTTTGAAATACTGAAAAGTAGAATAAGTCCAATATATTTCAGGAATAACATTTATTTCATAGTAGTAACCAGTCTTGGAATCCTTATAAATAGCTTGTATCGATTTAGCTAATTTATACATAGCATTGTCGTAAGAACTACCTTCACCCAAACTATCATAATATCCCAAGTTATTATGTCCTTCCTTGACAGTCCATCCTGCATCAGTCAAGACTTGAGCAATATCATCCATTTGATTCTTGTCGTAGTTCATCGCATTGATATAAACCAATAAATATTTAAAGTTGTTAAGATAAGAAAAACTGCTGAATCCTTATAGGAATCAGCAGTTAATTATCATTTTTTTCTATCTATTAAATAATAAATTTAGAATCAAATCTTTGTATTGAATAAGTAACACTATAAATAGCACTTGAAGAATATTTGCAATACAAATTAGGCTTAGCTGTAAAAACAAACGCATCATCACCCATTGTTTTTGTTGCTGTAATTACTTTTGTTAAAGCATATGATTTAGAGCTTGGAATCTCATATGACATAGATGTCGACCAACCATCCGCATCCAAAACTGTAGTAATTTTGCTAAACTCATCTGCATCATAATTATATCCAGTAAAATAAATTCTATCAGAGGTAGCAGTTGCCGATGGCGAAGTATATAAAGTCACGTATCCTGTTTTACTAACTCCTATATTGAAATAAGGAAGAACAAATCCAAACTTTGTTTCCATATATCCTTTAGTCTTATCATTCCATTCAGTTATAGAAGAATATTTTGAATATGAAGGCAAATAAATAATTTTCACATCATATCCAGGTTGAGTCGGCTTGGTGGCAGTTGCACTAGGATATGATGATGAATTTGTAGAAATATGAATATAGAATTGAGATCCATCTGTATTTTTGATATGAGCAATTATTGATGGGTAAGCTCCATGACCAAAAGCATCCAAATCAATTTCATATCCAGCATTTTCAAGGGTATCAGCTATTCTATACAAATTTGATGGTGCAAATTCAACATTATATAAATTGAAACGAACACACTTATTTGAAGTTTCCGTCGTTGTCGATGACACGTTAGGTAACTTTAATCCATCTTTTAAGAGTAAGAATTCTGGAATAGTTTTATTGTCAAATACTGATGCCATAACAGTACTCAACTTATTAGAATCTTTGGTCGCAGTAGCATCAGTTAAATCATTCCAGGTTTTAACTGTAGCAGTCGAGTCCACTTTATCATAATAAATGTTTAATACGATAGGAGTTTTAACCTTATTAATAGTCGCAGAATTTTTCTTCAATTCCAAACGCAAAGCAGAATGATCACTGTAGATTTTATAAGCTTGAATAGATTGAGTAGTTCCTTCAACTATTTTAGTATGCCATCCACCATCCGTTGTATCAGCATCTAACTTTTCTTTAGCCAAATCTATAACTTCACTATTCCAAGTAGAACCAGCTAATTGAACATATAATTCATCAGTTACTTTCTCATTCTTAGTAATATAAGGAGTAGCTGTTCCTAAGTATATGAAAGGAATGCAAGTTTCACCTTTCAAATCATCCTTTAAAATAGTCTTTACATCAGTAGACCAATCAGTAACTGTTCCATCATAGTAAGCTTCAACATCAGTCAAAGTAATCAAAGGTCTTGAATTAGATTTGGATAACTTTACGGTTAAAGATTTTCCATCAGATGATGTCTTCGTTGCATTTAAATTGATTGCATTTGTAGTTACATTATTAATAGTAAAACCATTATCTATAAGAACTTGTTTTGCTTCTGTAATAACAGGGTTAGTATCAGTATCTCCCCAGTCTCCACCCCAAATTTGCATTGTTTTACTAGTTTCATTGTAAGTATAAATAGGACGGTTTGTACCTAAATAAATATAAGGTAACACTGATCCTAGATTTGTCTGCATAGCTTCTTTCAAGCTATCACTCCAGTCAGTAGGTGCATTTTCCTTATCATATGTAGCATCAAAGCCGGCAGTTATAGTTGTCTTTTGACCAGATTTTTTTCCATTTCTTCCTAATTCAGCTTTTACAAATACTTCTTCACCACCAAATGTCTTAGTCGCACAAACTTTATCAATATAACACTCAGAAATATAAGAAGAAGTGAAGAAGAAATCACCACGATAAGTTAGTGTGACATCCCATCCAGCTGCTTTAAATGTATCATAGAAGCCTACTAAATGAGATACAGCGTCATCATGAGCATATGTATTATTGATAGTCAAAACTCCACTACCAAATTTAATTTCATCAGCATCTTTTCCTGTATCGAAGAATGGAATTTCAACATCACTTCCTAAAATACTAGAAACAACTTCTTTTGATTCAGCCGTCCAATCAGTATTAGCTGTTAAAGAACTATTAACAAATTTTCTAATTTCAAACGATGTAGTTTTGTTTTCATCTTTTCCAGTTGTGAATAATCCAACTTTATATGTAGCATCTAAATTGTCAAACTTTTTCACCGCTGCTCTATAAACATAAGTGCCACGTGATGAATCCCTGGAATAAGTATTCATTTCACTTGCTACATACCATCCGTTTTCTTCAAATACTTGATCGAATAAAGTTACGACTTTTTCATTATATGCCCCGCCATAAATGACCATTTCACTATCATCTATATATGTAGTCGTATCAATATAAGGAGAAGCTGTTCCTAAATACATAAAAGGAAGAATTTCGTCAATTCCATCGGTGAATTTATCTGCAAACCCATCTTTAATAGCTTGAGTCCACGCAGTTATTGTAGATGGATCATAGTTCTCTGTCTTAGTCACAACTAGCTTAGGGTAATATTCACCTTCAGTCTTTGCTGCTTCTTTTGTTAAAGTAGCTTTATAACTATCATGTTCTCCACCTAATGAAAACTCGACTTTAGTCTCACCTAATGGTGTATCAGTATCACCGCCAGTTGCATCATCTGCTTGATCAGCTTCTACTTTATCAGTCTCAGTCTCTTTGACTTCAGTCCATCCACCATTGGTTACAAAAGCTTCTCTAGCATCATCAAAAATAGAATTGTCCCACAAACCACCTGATAAAGTTAATTTCCTTGAATTTGAATTAGTAGAATCAATTGTAGGATGAACAGCGCCTAAATAGACATAAGGAAGCGTCTTACCATTGCAGATATTAGATATTTCAGTCTTAACATCTGATGGCCAGTCAGTTTGATTCTCTTTGCTGAACTTTTCATTCAAAGCTACTGTCATGGTAGCTTTATTACCTGTTCCTTTTGCTAAAGTAGCAACCACTGTGGTTCCACTCAATTCATCTGTATAGGTAGCAATTTCTTTAGATGCATCTTCAGTATCTACTTCAACTACCCAAGTAGTTCCAGCAAAAGCATCTTCAAAAACTTGATCGACTTGATCGTTCCAAGTTCCGCCAGTCACAACCATCACTTTAGAAGTGTCATCGTTAAATTCCACTGAATAATTAGTGGTTCCCAAATATACGAAAGGAATGTTGTAATACTTTCCAAAATAATCTTTTAGCTTAGTCTTCTCTTCATCCTTCCAATCAGTGACAGCTTCAGGATCAAATGGCTCTGTATAATAAGCCTTCAATTCAAACAAATCTTTATTACTAGTAACTGAAATTTGAAGATGTTGTTTCTCTGACTTAGCATAAAAACTAGTGTCATAGACCATAGTAGACCAGCTGTACCCATCGTATAAGTTTTCAGCATCTGTCAAATTTGCTTCGACAAATTTCTCGCCAGTCAATACGAGACTCGATCTATAGTTATCTTTGGAGTCGTTCTCATTCCATTTAATGTCGATATCTTTTCCAATATCGATATAAGGCAAAATGTTACCTCCTAAATACTTGACCATAGCTTCAGTGACTTCTTCACTCCAAGGAGAATCCTCTGGTTTGATGATGTCAGGATCATCTTCAGGCTCATCAGGTGTGGAAGAAGTTGTCGCTTTTACACCAGTATCAGTTTTCTTTGAAGTAGGTGTAGTATTAACAGTAGAACCAGGCTGAATAGAAGTCGGAGAAGAAAGAGTTGAACTAGTCGGATTTCCACAACTAGTCAACAACAATGGTAATAGAAAAATAGAAAAAGTTAGTGCTTTTTTGTGTTTCATAATACATATGCTCCTTTTGCTTTTTAGAACAAAATTAGTTTATCACAACGAAAAGAACTCAAGCCTTATCTTTTCTTATATTTTTATTGAAAGCGGTTTCGCATATTGTATAAATATCAAACAACTTATAAGCATTAATATAATTTTTTAACAACAAAAAAACTAGATTTCGTTTAGAAATCTAGTTTCATTCCAAATATAAGATTAGACTTTATGATTATATGATTTGAATAGTCAAAGTCACGTTTTTAACAAATCCAGAGATACTAGGAGTCATATCTAACACGAATGTTTTGCCTTCGTGTTCATATTTTCCATTCAATCCCTTGTATATTGTGCCATCCTTAACTAAATAAGAATAGGAGATATCCCATCCACCATTCTTCAAAGCTGTATATGCCTTGTCAAACTCAGCTTCAGAATAGTTATAAGCAGTAATGGTCAGTTTGTTAGATGAGAAGCTGGACTTAAGAGTATCATTCCAAGTCGCACCCAAATCAAAGTAAGGTAATACATAGCCATTCAAATTAGAGCTCATGGCATTCTTAATATCATTATCCCAATCAGTCTTGCTATCATCAAACTTCTCATAATTATAGATATATACCTTGAATCCATGATTGATTCCATATTTAAGATATCCATCATCATCTAAGCTCATATCACCATCACCAGGTTTGAAATCGATCACGAAATCTCCGTTATCAGTAGTCTTAGTAGCTGTAAATCCAGGCAAGGAACCTTGAGCAAAAGGATTCAAAGTAACTGCAAATCCTTTGGAAGTCAACGTTTCCATAGACTTGTAAATTGAATATGAAGTCAATTCAGTAGAATAATTATTGAATGAGACTCTTCTATTAGAAAGACCAGATTCACTTACAGAAGTGCTAGACACACTTGAATCATTCTCAGTAAAATACAAGAAGCTAGGAATATCAGCAGCACCAGTAATTCCAAATTTACGCTCTAACGATTCGGTAGCAGTGTTAATTGAGGACCAGTTAGTAGGATTCTCGTTATAAGAATGAGTGTTTTCTGTATCGAAGAATACATCCATCTCGATCTTATCATTGCCATTCTTATAAATCTTCAAACGCAAGTATTTATTATTGCCTAAAGCTTTATAAGCAGTGACTGCAGAGACTGTATTCCAGCCACTTTCTATTTGTGTAAGTTCAGCATGCCATCCACCATCAGTTGTATCAGCATCTAACTTTTGTTTAGCCAAGCCTAATACTTCATCCTTCCAATTTCCACCGATAACACTGACTGACTTCGTATCGGAATTCATCAAAGTCTCAGCACCGGTAGTTGAATCAGTGACCTTATATTGGTTATTGGAGGCACTTACTGTAGGTGCAATAGTTCCTAAATAGATATAAGGAACAGCATTCTCACCTGTCAAATAAGAGCTGAATGCAGTCTTAATAGGGGCTGTCCATTCAGTTCCTGCTGTGGGATCAAATCCTTCTACAAATGAAAGTTTGAGAACAGGTCTATCCTCGGACAAATCCAAATCAGCAGTCAAAGCATCGTTATTAGCCTTTGTATACTTAGCAACCAATTCTTCACTGCTAGATGAACTTTCATCGATAGTATATCCGGCAGCAGTAAATGCAGTTCTAGCATCAGCTAAAATTTGATCATTCTTTGCATTACCCCAAATGCACATGATTTTATTGCCGTAATAGTCTTCATCATAAGTGATATAAGGGGATGTGGTTCCTAAATAGACATAAGGCAATTTGAGTCCGTATTTAGTAGAAATCTCACTTGTAATATCGCTAGTCCAATCAGAAGCAGCTTTAGACTTGTTGTATTTTTCTTGAGCCACAACTGTTCCAGACATATAGCCATTGGAATTTGATTCAACCTTGATTACAATTGTCTTATCATCATCAACCTTCTTAGAAGCAGAGATATAATCGAAATCACAGTTAGCATTGTACTCAGTACGATACATATTGTGACCGAGCTTGACGAAAGTCCAACCATCAGCCTTCAAAGCTTGATAAACTTTCCAAATTCCTGTACTCAATGTTCCACGAGTATAAGAGAAGTTGATTTTGAGCTCTCCATTATAGTCAGTAATTGAAGCTTCTCCACTATTTGATCCAACGTCGAAGAAAGGCATCTCAAAATCAGTTCCTAAAACATTCTCAAACGTCTTCTTAGCTTCAGCACTCCATTCAGTAGAAACATTAACATCAACTGATTTAGTAATTTCAAGGAATGCTGTCTTGTCTAAATACACAGAAGTATCTTCATACAAAGAGAACAAGGATACCTTATATACTTCATTTCCTACTTTCTTAAGAGCAACTCTATAGACGGCACTCTTATCATCGTTATAGCCGCTTCCATATGCGTCATAGTCTTCGTTTGCGACTATCCATCCAGATTCTTCGTTGAACTTTGTATCGAATTCAGACAAAAGTCTTTGATCGAAATGACCACCATCGATAATTAACTGTCCGTAAGAAGTTACTTTAGATCCATCCATTTCATTTGGTGTTGTCATATCACCATTGATAGAGGGATTAGCTGTTCCAATATAGACCTTAGGAAGTGTATCATCCAAAGTATCTTCAAACATATCTTCAAATTTAGTCTTAATTGCTTCTGGCCAAGCTGTAAATGTATCAGCGTTGTATTCTTCACTCTTCATGACAGACAAACGTGGAGTTCCATTTGCATCTTGCATCTTTGTAATAGATACCGTGATTGTTTGTCCGTTGACAGCCTTCTTAGAGAATTTAGCAGAATTAGAGCCTTCTTCAACAGCCTCGCTAGTCCAACCATCTGCTTCAAAAGAAGCCTTGGCGCTAGTCAAGATTGCATCATCCCAATGTTTTCCTAAAACTGTAACTCTAGCACTGTTTGTGTTGGTAGCATCAACTCTAGGATAAGTAGCTCCCAAATAGACATAAGGAATTTCTAAATCGCCAAATGATGCATTGAATTTAGTCTTAACTGCTTCTGGCCAAGCTGTTTGATTCTCAGCATCAAACTTTTCATTGAATTCAACACTCAACTGAGCTTTGTTGTTCTTCTCTTCCAAAGTGGCTGTAAATGTACTGGCATTAGCTGTTGTATAAGATGCTCTCTTAGTTGTGACAGGATCATCTTCCTTAGTTACAACTGTCCAAGATGCAAATGTGCTTTCGAAGATTGATACAACTTCATCGTTCCAAACTCCACCAGTAACAACAAAATCTTCATCTGCTGTGGTTTCAACCGTAGAGCTCTCACCAATCTTTACTCCAGTATCCAAAAATTCCCATCTATAATTTTGAGTTCCTAAATATGTAAAGGGAACAACTGTGCTAAATTGTCCGAAATGCTCAAGCATAGCTTCCTTGACATCATCATTCCACTCTGTGACAGATGAAGAATCAAATGGTTCATCATAATAAGCGCGCAATTCAAACAAATTATCATCAGTAGGAGAAATGATAACTGTCAAATGATTCTTTTCATTAACTGCTGTGAAGACATTATGAGCAAATACGACTTCATATCCATATTTCTTATATGTTTCAATAGCATCTTTTAAGTTAGATGCAACAAATGTATCACCCGTCAATACAACACTGGATAAATAGTCGTCCTCTTTATCATCTTCAACATATTTTCCTTCAATTTGATTGCTTTTACCAATATAGACGTCAGGAATGACATTTCCACCTAAATGTTCTTGCATCAATTGAATGATTTCTTCATTCCATTGAGTCTCACTAGGATCCACATTTCCACTATCTTCGGTGGTTCCAGTAGGTGACGATATAGTCGAACCCTTATCTGTGGGTTTAGAAGAATCTGGTGTAGGCTTTTCAGTAGTAGAACCACTTCCTGGATTTGATGGTGTAGTAGTGGGCGTATTTCCACCACAGCTAGTCAACATCAAAGGAAGTAAAAGAATTGAAAGCAAAGCACTTCTCTTAAATTTCATAATATAAAAGCTCCTTTCGCTAATTCACGGGTCGTGAATGAGTATAACACAATTCAAACTAACAACAAGAAAAAACAACTAAAAGAACGTAAAACTAAGCACCCGAGCTTTGAGTAACTTTATTTAGATACTTATAGTATAAGAAAGTCTAAAAAGTACCTATAAGTTATAGTTATTTGCTAGTTATTTCACGTTAGTATATAATTGCACATATTCACAAGAAGGTTTTTATATGGAATCACAAGAACCAAAACCAAAAAAAGATATAGGATTAACAACTATAGAATTGGAAATCCCTGAAACTTACATAGATGATGATAACTTTTTCTCAAAGTCTATTTCTTGGAAGAGAAGATTGAAAATTGTTGAAAAAGTTTTGATTATATTCATGGCTATCATCGCAATTCCTTTATCAGCATATATAGCTTCATGGATTGATGTTGCTGAAGGAGGAATGGTGGCACCACCATTAAGATTCAATCCTTTCTCGGAAGAATTGTGGTCGATAACAATATTACCATACATCTTATCATTCATCATTTTGATAGCATGTGAATTCTTCTTCAAAAACATCTCACTCACAAAAGGCGTTCTAAAAACGACATGCTATTCGCTAATATTATCAGTCCTAATAAACGTCACCACATTTACTTTGTGTACTGCGTTTAGACAAGCAATAATCAATTCTGAATCAAATCTATATTATGCATATATTGCAATGGGTGCTATAGATGGATGTGTCTATACATTCATACTATTAATCATAAGGATAATTTTAAAAGTAATAAACAAATCAAACAAGAAAAGAGTGATCATAGTCGGACCTAAAGAAGATGCTCAAATATTGAGCAAGAAGATGATTAAAGAAAACAAAAAGCAATGTACTATCAGATATGTTTTCTATGAAGTAGATGGTCAAATATCCGATGATATATATACTAAAGTTAAAAAAGTGAATACGATTATCTTATTAGATAGTCTTACGGCCAAAAATAAACAAGCCTTGCTTCTTTATTTCTCTTCTTGCAAGAACAAAGATATCTTCGTATGTTCTTCATACTTTGACATAGTCTTCTTAGATGGAACACTCACACACGTAAATGAAAAGATGGCATTTGAACAAAGACCTTTATATATCGATTCTGTAGAAGCTTTTGTTAAACGTGCTTTCGATATAATCGTTTCCTTGATAGCTCTCATTTGTTTATCTCCTATTATGTTGTTGACGGCTTTGCTTGTAAAATGTCAAGATGGAGGTCCTGTCTTTTATAAGCAGACCAGATTAACAAAAGGATTAAAACCGTTTGAGATATATAAATTTAGATCGATGAGAGTAGATGCTGAAAAGATTGGTGGTGCACAATTAGCTAGCGAAAACGATCCAAGAATAACTAAGATTGGAAGAATAATACGTGCTACAAGAATCGACGAGCTTCCTCAAATAATAAACATTCTTAAAGGCGATATGTCTTGGGTAGGGCCTCGTCCTGAGAGACCTGAATTTGTTTATGGCTTTATTAGAACCAATCCATTATACAGATATAGATATAATGTCAAAGCTGGACTCACTGGACTTCAACAAGTCTCTGCAACTTACCACACATCATTTGAAGACAAACTTAAATACGACTTATATTACATCCAAAATCAAAGCACTATATATGATTTAATAATCATATTTAGAACTGTTGGAGTAGTTTTCCAAAAGAGTATGGCTGAAGGTGCCGCCCCCGAAGAAATGGCACTTCCTATGGAAGATTTCTTGGATGAGCAAGATTATACATTCAAGGATCACGGTAGTTATTTATCCATTTTCAAAAATGAAGAAGTGGAAAAGCAACAAAAAAAGAATAAATAAGACATTAAATAGCATTAGCCTTAATGCTATTTTTTTATGTTGAGCGTTTTATCATTAGCCAAAAACAAAAAAGCAATTTGTTTTAACCAACAAAAAAACTCACCATCTTTCAATGGTGAGCAATTAATGTTTATATAGATTAGTCCTTGAACATTTGGGCTAAGATCTTAGAAGTCATAGCCATCTGATCGGCATCGACATATTCCATTCTTCCATGAGGATTGAAGTCTCCATCTCCGATATTAGGAGTAGGAAGTCCCATGAAAGAAAGCTGGGATCCTGTAGTTCCACCACGAACGGCAACAAATGAATAAGGAACATTCAAAGCCTTGAATGCATTTGTTATAAGTTCGATGGATTCAGGGCATTCATTAATCTTTTCAATCATATTATGATATGTATCAACTACAGTCACAGTAACTCTTCCTTCACCATACTTTTCATTGAGAATATCACCGGCATGCTTAGCAATCTCAGCCATATGCATAGCCTTAGAAAGATCATGATCACGAATAATATATTCCATTGTTGCATGCTCTTCTGAGCAAGTCATATTGCAAAGATGATAGAATCCTTCTCTCTCTTCAGTAAATTCAGGTCTTTGGAACCAAGGTAAAGATCTGTCGAATTCAATAGCTAGCATATTGGCATTTATCAGTCTATTCTTACTTGCACCTGGATGAATATTGAATCCTTTGATATCTACATGCATAGCTAAGGCGTTGAATGTTTCTATGTTTATTTCTTCTAAATCTTCACCATCGACTGTGATTCCAAACTTAGCTTTGACTTTATCCATTGATACATGTTTAGCATCCTCACCTGTCTCTTCATCAGTGGTGAAATGAATTTCCAAAGTTCTATGCTTGCAACGATGATTAGGGAGCTTTTCAAGAAAATCCATGACAGCTGAGCAACCAGCCTTATCATCACCGCCTAATAAAGTTGTTCCATCAGGAATAATCAATTGATGTCCGATAGACTTCTTCAAGTAAGGATAATCTTTGGCATGAAGGACAACACCATGTCCAAAGTCGATATCGCCGCCTTCATATTTGATAACTCTAGGCTTTATATCACTTCCCTTAGCAGCAGGTGAAGTATCCATATGACAAAACAAAGCTACTCTAGGAAGAGTTTCTTCCTCTGAAGGTTTAAACACAGCACGAACAACACCATAGCCATTAATATCCAATTCATCAGGTTTAAAAGTCTTCAATTCTTTATAAATTACTTCTTTACCAAAAGCATATTGTCTATCAGTAGAGGCTTTCCCTGGTCTAATCGTCTCAGATGAAGTTGTATCAAAACTGACATACTTCTTAAATCTTTCAATAATATCCATTTTATTCTCCTAATAACTCCATATAGAATAAAACAAATTAAACCATTTTATTTCGGTAATAGTCTATTTCTTCTTTCTTTTAACTAATAATATAGATAAAAGAATAATAAAGAATACAAATAAAGCTAATATAAAAATGATAAAAAATACATTCTCATATGCATATACAGCTAATGGAGAATTAATATGATCATAAAATGGAATTTGAGGTTCTTTTGAATAATAATAAAATCCATCAGGTCTTGTCGATCCATACATATCGATCATCAATATATAATTTGAAAGATTAACAAAACATGAATAATAAAGAATGATAGAAAGCAACAAAGAAATAACGAGTGGAATCATGTAAATCATTAAATAATTGTATATATATTTCTTCGTGGATAGCCCGTTGTATTTATAAAACTCAGAAATGCTGATAGACCATTTCTTTAATCCTTTAAGACTGAAAAATAAATAGATGATAAAAACAATAACAAATCCTACAA
>OJOI01001690.1_pt1 | contig 11988 bp, 10 predicted proteins | sample 1598061 | NCBI WGS metagenome assembly OJOI01 (sample SAMN01915224, study PRJEB22387) | human gut metagenome | isolation source: stool | host: Homo sapiens | place: USA
AGACCTGCAAAGGGCTGCGTCAAGAAGTGGCTTTATGTATTTGCAAACGGACAGCTGAAACTTTCCACCGCAGAAGAAGTAAATGTGAAAAACATGGAGGTTTCCTTATGAACAAACTACTTTCCTGCCACTATAACATGGACACCAACCGGGTGGAAGCCCGATTCGAGGATGGCACCACCCTTGCCATCGACTGCATCGCCATCGAAGACGAGTACGGCAACACCCCGGCACAGCGGGCAGAACTGGACTGGCTGCTGTACAATAAGCCGTTGGAGTATGCGCAGATGGTGTTGGGTGGGGAGATCGAGCATTATCTCTCCCTCAGCTGTGACCACGGCAGGCTGAAAGATCAATGACATAACAAACACAGCCCCGCTTTGGCGAAGGAGAAGCCAAAGCGGGGCTGTATTCAATGAAGGAGAAATGAAGGAAATATCAGATTACAGGTCCAGTTCAAACTGCTCCACCATAACAGTTGCTTTGCCATCGGCAGCAAAGGTGATGCCGTCGGCAGACTGCGGGGTGTAGATCCATGCGGTCATGGTCTGCTCGCCATCGTTGGCGAAAACTTCGATGCTGTTTTTGTCCAGCAGGATGCGGAGCTTGAGTGCACCGTTCTGGCTGCGCACCTTGCAGCTGCGGCGGTGAACGATGTCGGCACGGGAACCGGCATAGCTGCGATCCAGCGTCAGCTCGGAGGTGTAGGGGTCGTAGGTCAGGCTGGTGTGATGGTCTGCATCGGCGGCCAGCTTCAGGGTAAAGGAGCGGTACTCGCCGGGCTGCACCGTAACGGTCAGATCCGCCACACGGCCCTTGATGCCTTCCAGAGAAGTTTCGCTTTGCACCGTCACATTTTCGTGGAAGGTGCGCTTGCCGTGGACGGCATCCAGCTCCCGCACCGGGGTCTGAAGAATGCGTCCGTCCTTGATGTGCAGCTCGCGGGGGCAGATGGTCTGCCCGAACCACTTGCAGCCCTGCGGCTTATCCTCGGTGTCCGACCAGGTCTGCAGCCATGCGGTCATGAGCCGGCGGCCATCCGGGGCAAGGGTGGTCTGGGTGGCGTAGAAGTCGATGCCGCCGTCCATCAGCTGCACGTTTTCCCTGGTGAAGGTGTGGGTGGCTTCGTCGTAGCTGCCGATGAAGGCAATGACGTTGTGACCATTGTGGAACTCGCCCTTGGGCAGCATCTCCATGGGCCCCAGCATCAAAACCTGCTTGCCATCCAGCGGGAAGAAGTCCGGGCACTCCCACATTTTGCCGTACTGATTGTTGCAGCGTTCCAGCACCGTGACAAAGTGCCAGTCGAAGCCGTCCTTGCTCTGGAACAGTGCCGCTGCGCCGCTGCCGTCCTCGGCCAGGCAGACGGTGACGGCAGAGTAGGTGCCGTCGGCCTCACGCCAGATCTTGGGGTCCCGGAAATCAAACTTGCTGAAGCCTTCCGGCAGGTCTTTCTGGGTCAGCACCGGGTTGCAGGCAGGCTTTTCGTAGTCGAGACCGTCACCGATGGCAATGCTCTGGGTCTGAATGTCCCGCATCTCCCCATTGGGCTGCTTTTCTGCCACCACGCTGGTGTACATCAGCAGCTGCCTGCCGTCATCCATCTGGGTGGCAGAGCCAGAGAAGCAGCCGGGGCCGTTATCTGCCGGGGAATCCGGTGCGAGCGCACAGGGCAGATACTCCCAGTGCAGCAGGTCGGTGCTGACGGCGTGACCCCAGTGCATGGGCGCCCACCGCACATCGTAGGGATTATACTGATAGAACTGGTGATACTTCCCTTTGTAATAAGAGAAGCCGTTGGGGTCGTTGAGCCAGCCCACATAAGGAGTCATGTGGTAAGCAGGGCGTTCCGCCGGGGAAATGGCTGCGCCGTGCTCGGCCTCGTAGGCACGGGCTTTTTGTAAAGTCAAATCGTTCATGGAATCCTCCAAAGGAAAGAATTCTTATGCGTAGTAAGCATCCAGATATTTCTGCATAATGCCCAGATAGTCGGACAGGCCGTAGGCTTCCAGCTTGCTCAGATAGTCGTTCCACTCTGCATCCTTAGTGCCGTTCATGATCCAGTTGGCCTTCTGCGTATTCATGTAGGTCTGCAGATCTGCCTGCAGGTTAGAGACCTGCTCGGTGTCCTCGTTGCTCATAAAGACATTGGGATAGACATAATCGTTGTTCATATCCGGGGTGTAGATCTCCTTGATCCAGTCCAGACGGTACTGTGCATCGTCCGGGCAGGTAACGTATACACCATAGTAATCATCCAGAACCGCCAGAGGTCCACTGACACACTGCGCTTCACGGACTTCCACGGGAGAAGCATCGCCCAGAGGAGCGTGCTTCAGCATGGGCTCGCCCTTATCGTTGGTGGACAGTTCAAAAATGTTAAAGCCTTCCGCATCGCCGTAAGTACCCCAGTTGTTCTGCGGAGACTGGAGGGGTGCGTACATCTGATCCAGCCATGCGCAAACCAGTGCAGGATTAGTCGCCTTTGCAGTGACAACGCATCTGCCGCGGGCAAAGCCGCTGGTGAAAGAGCCGTTCTGCGGAGTGATATTCCGGGTATCGGCGGTCAGGGCAGGCAGCGGCTCCCAGTCGGTCAGGTTGTCAATGTTGGCAACATCCCAGCTGAAGCAGACACCATAGCGGCCAGCCTTGCCCTTGGAAACATAGGTGGACCACTCCTGCGTGAAGCACTCCGGGTCGATGAGCTTCTCGGCATACAGCTTGTGCAGCCAGTCCAGACCATCACGGTAGCCCTGCTGGGTGGCGGCACAGATGACTTTCCGGTCGTTGGTAACAGCGATATGGCGGTCTTTGTCTGCATCGCCGTAGCCTTCGCCAAAGCCATTGATGAGGATGCTGGGGTCCTGATCGCCGTTGTTGACGATGCAGGACATGGGGATGATGTCGCCGTCAATGCCATACTCTGCCTTGATAGAAGCGGCGTTATCACGGAATGCAATCAGCACCTGCTCAAACTCGTCCACTGTGGTGGGCATCGACAGACCGAGGAAGTTCAGCCACTTGGTATTGATGAAGCTCATGTTGCCAATGGTCTGGATGGCGGTCTTTTCTGCGCCGAGCTGCTCGATCCAGGGCAGTGCCCAGATGTGGCCATCGCTGTCGGTGCACATGGTGCGGTACTCCGGGTACTGCTCAAAGACCTTCTGGAGATAAGGCATATTGTTGTCAATGTAGTCTTCCAGATTGAGGATGACACCCTGATCTGCGTAGCGCAGCAGATTGCTGTCGGTAAAATCAGCAGTAAAAACAAAATCCGTCAGGGTGTTGGGGTTGGACATATTCAGGGTGATCTTATCGCTCCACTGGTCGGACTGGATGGCGGTCCAGTCGATGTGCACATTGGTCTGCTCTTCCAGACGCTTGAAGATGGTGCGGTTGTTCGGCTCGGGTTCGCTGCCCACAGGGAAGCTGGTCATACCGGTAAAGGTGACCTTTTCGGACAGCGGAAATGTAACGGCACCGGTCGTGTCCACAGCTGCGGCAGCAGAATTGCTGCCGCCGGTGGATTTGCCGCCGCCACAGGCAGACAGAGCAGCAGCAGAGCCCGCCAGAGCGCAGACCTTGAGGAAGTTGCGGCGAGAGATCAGCTTTTTCATGGTATTTTCTCCTTTTTCATGTTTCTTTTTTCGTGTAACAGATGAGCGTACCGGCTCATAAAATTCTGGAATATCCTCAGCCTTTAATGGAACCAGCCATGATGCCGGCATCAAAATACTTCTGGAAGAAGGGATACATCACCAGCAGCGGCAGACTGGAAATAATAATGGTTGCATATTTGAGCAGCTCTGCCATCTTCGCACGTTCGGCAGTGCTCTGGATATCTGCGATCATGCCGGATTCCGGCTGGCTCTGGATCAGGATGGAACGCAGCACCAGCTGCAGCGGCTGCTTCGATGCGCTGTTCAGGTAGATCATGGCGTCAAAGTAGCTGTTCCACATTGCCACGAACTGCCACAGAGCCAGAACTGCCACCACCGGCATACAGACGGGCAGCAGGATCTTGAAGAAGTAAAGCATCTCGCTGGCTCCATCCACATCCGCAGCTTCGCGCAGCTCACGCGGGATGCCTTGATAATAGGTACGGGCAATGATCATGTTCCACACGCTGAATGCTCCCGGCAGAATGACCGCCCACATGGAATCCAGCAGACCCAGATTGTTGATGAGCAGGTAGGTGGGGATCAGACCGCCGCTGAAAAACATCGTGATCACAAACAAGGTGTTGAAGATCTTTTTGCCTTTGAAGTCCGGCAGCGACATGGGATAAGCGGCAAGCATCGTCACAGCTACCGAGATGATGGTGAAGATGATCGAGTAAAGTACTGCGTTCTTGAAGCCGACCCAGATCTGCTTGTCCGAAACGACACGCTGGTAAGCATCCAGACTCCACTTGCTGAAATCAAAGGAGATGCCCTTGTTTTGCAGAGTGACCGGGTCCATAAAGGACGCGATGACGATGTAGATCATCGGAACGATGATCGCCAGCAGGAACAAGCCCAGAAGTGCGTAGCCGCAGTACAGGATGATCTTATCTTGTCTGGTGTAGAGGGCCATTTTTGATTTTTTCTGTTTTGCCATGGTAAACCCCTCCTTACAAGCCCTTGCCATCGTTCATTTTGGCAACGATCTTGTTCACTGCGATCAGCAGGATGACGTTGACAATGGTGTTGAACAGACCGACTGCCGTGGAAAAGCTGTAATCGCCGTCCAACAGGCCCTTTTTATAAACGTACGTTGCAATGATCTCGGCAGTGTTCAGGTTCAGGTCGGTTTGCAGGGCATAGGCTTTTTCAAAACCGATGCTCATGATGTTGCCTGCCTGCAGGATAAACTGAATAACGACCATATCCTTAATGGCGGGCCACTCCACCGTCATGATCTGCTGGATCAGGTTTGCGCCGTCGATCATCGCAGCTTCCTTCAGATCTTTGCTGGCGTTAGAAAGGGATGCGGTGTACATGATGGATGCCCAGCCGGCACCCTGCCAGATGCCGCTGATGATGTAGATGGGGCGGAACGCTTCCGGCAGCGTCATGAAGTTGATGCTGGTGTGAAGCAGGCCGTTCACCGGACCGGTGACACTCAGCAGCACCCGGACGATGCCGCACAGCACGATGACCGAGATGAAGTTGGGCATATACAGCACCAGCTGCACCTTCTGCTTGATCTTCTTGCTCTCGATACGGTTGAGCAGGAATGCCAGCAGGATGGGGATCGGGAAGCCCCACAGCAGACCGTAGACGCTCAGCTTCAGGGTGTTGATCAGATAGCGCTGGAAGTCCGGCGAGGACATGAAGCGGGTAAAGTTTTTGAAGCCTACCCACTCGCTGCCCCAGATGCCCTTGAAGGGATTGTACTTCTGGAACGCGATCAGCACACCGCCCATGGGAGCGTACTTGAACACCAGCGTCAGCACCACGGCAGGCAGCAGGAACAACAGGTAAAGCTGCCAATGCCGTTTGATGTAGACCCATGTGTTGTGCAGCTTGCGTTCTGCTGTCAGCACAGCCGTTTCCGGCGAGGCCGTCTTTGCTTTCATGAATCATTCTCCTCCTTTTTGATTTGTTTGCCGCTTGATTTGCATTTTACATTTGCACCTTTGAATTTTGCACTTTTTACTTTGATTGTGCAAATGTAAAACTCTGTAATTCATTTATACCACGCAAGCAAGCGAATGTCAACGATAATTCATAGTATATATCAAGAAATACTGTGGATTTGTACAGATGCACAAATTCGAAAGTGCGCAAATATGCAAAATGATGATTTGCATTTTTGCATTTGACTAATTTGTGCATTTGCACTATACTGGAGTCGCAAAGAATAAGATCCGTCACCAGACTTTATCTATAAAAGAAAGAACACCCGCCCCCTATATTGTAAAGAAAGAGGATGACTTATGGCAACCAAAGTCACCATTCAGGATATTGCAAACGAACTGCAGCTTTCCCGCAACACAGTTTCAAAGGCCATCAACAACACCGGTGTGCTGGCAGATGCCACACGGGAGAAGATCCTGCGCAAAGCCGCCGAAATGGGCTATAAGCAGTTTGCCTATCTGCCGCTGTTTCAGGAAGACGCTGCAAAAACAGCAGCGCCTTCCATTCTGCCGAGTGACAAACGGGAGATCGCCATGCTGACGACCCAGTTTCTGAGCAGCTCTCACTTTTCCTCCATGATGCTGGATCGTTTCCAGTCGGAAATCGATCATCTGCACAGCGGCATGACCATTCATCGCATTTCTCCCATAGAGCTGAAAGAGAAAAAACTTCCATCTTCTCTCGACATCCAGCGCACAGCCGGCATCATCTGCTTTGAAGTATTCGACTATGACTACGCACAGATGCTGTGCGATCTGGATGTTCCGCTGCTGTTTGTAGACACCCCTGTGATGGATATGCGTCCTCCCCTTAAAGCCGACCGCCTTTATATGGAAAACCGCATTGAGGTCCAGAATGCGGTGGCCCACATGGTCCAGCGCGGCAAAAAACGCATCAGCTTTGCGGGGGATAAAAACCACTGTCAGTCCTTCTTTGAGCGTTATATGGCTTATAAGGATGCAGTGGAGTACTTTGGTCTGACAGAAGGCCTGAGCACCTGTGCGATGCCATCTGGACAGCAGAACTATCCGGTATCCCTGTACGAAACCATACGTCGGTTCAAAACGATGCCGGATGCCTTTGTCTGCGCCAATGACTTTGTTGCCATGGATCTGGTCAAGGCATTGAATGAGCTGGGGTATTCGGTTCCCGATGATATCTGGGTCTGCGGCTTCGATGACAGTCAGGAGGCTTCCTACTTTGCCCCCCGTCTGACTTCGATCCATATCCATGGACAGATCATGGGCTACACCGCTGCCAATCTGCTTATGACCCGCATCGAAGAGCCATCGCTGAACTATCGCACCGTCTATACGGAAACCAACCTGATCCTGCGCGAATCCACAGGAGATTGAGCGAAAGGAGAACCCCCATGCGTGACCTGTGCAATACGGACAAGCCGCTGTTTGCTGTGCTGACGAAATTGACTTACAGTGCTTACCTGAACATCTTATGGCTCGTGTGCAGCCTGCCCATCGTTACCATAGGGGCTTCTACGACCGCATTGTTCTACGTCACGCTCAAAATGGCGGAAGATCGGGACGATGGTCTGACCCGGATGTTTTTTAAGGCGTTCCGGGAAAATTTTAAGCCTGCCACAAAACTCTGGCTTATCCTGCTGGCAGTCGGCAGTTTCCTGGCTGCGGATGGCTTTGTGCTGCGCCGAATGTGGAGCGAAAACATTTTCTGGACGCTGCTCACTGCAGTGCTTATTGGTGCGGCAGTTCTGTACGGCATCGTTCTGCTGTATGCCTTTCCTCTGCTGGCACGGTTTGAAAACACCACCTTCGGCATCCTGAAAACAGCGTTTCTCGTGGGTGTCCGGTATCTGTTTTGCACCCTGCTGATGGCGGCGATCTATGGCATCATGGGGTACGTCATAGTGTTTGTGTTCACGCCTGCATTCCTGCTGGGCATGGGCTTCTGCGCCATGCTCTGCTCCTTTCTGATGCTTCGGATCCTCTATCTGATCGGTGGAGACCCTGATGCAGTACACGAGGAATACGACCATGACAAAAACTGACCGGGATACGCTCCGCTCCCTCCATGGGCGCAAAAAGTGGGAGCACATCTGGGCATATTACAAGCTGCCCATTGCGATCGTGCTCATCGTCGTCTATATCCTCGGGTATGCAGCCTACCGCCATGTGACGAAAAAAGAGGATGTGCTTTACCTTGGTCTGGTAAATATCACTGCCGGGTCTGATCTGACGGAACAGCTTACCACCGGCTTTGCCGAGGCGCAGGGTCTGACCAAAAAGCAACAGGTCGATCTGCTGTCCGGCTTGCTGCTCAGCGAAAGCGAACGCGCAGAGGAGCAGTATGTATATGCTTCGGAGATGAAGCTGCTGGGTGCAGTCAGTGCCCAGCGGTTAGATGTTGTTCTGATGGACGAATATGCACGGGATCGACTGTTGGCAGATGATTATTTTCTCGATCTGCGGACACTGGATGCGTCTTTCCATGCACTGTCGGGTCTGAACGCCGGTGGGACCGTGCTGGATATTTCGGACACGCCGTTTGTCAGGCAGGCAGGTTTTTCTGGCAAGGTCTATCTTGGGGTAGTGCAGAATGCACCGCACCCGGAGCGTGCAGCCGCTTACATTCATTATCTGTTCCAGCGGTGATCGTTGGGTTTCACATCAAGAATAAGGAGAATTATCATGGACATTTTAACGATTGGTGAAGTTTTGATCGACCTGACCCAGACCGGCAAGGATGCCCGCGGCATCCCTCAGTTTGCCGCAAACCCCGGCGGTGCCCCGGCCAATCTGGCGGTGGCTGCCGCCCGGCTGGGCGCACAGACCGCCTTTATCGGCAAGGTGGGTGCAGATGCCTTTGGCCGCTACCTGAAAGAGGTTCTGGCAGAAAACAAGGTAGACGTTTCCGGCATGGCGGTGGATGCAGACCACCCCACCACCATGGCTGTTGTTTCGGTGGATGCCACCGGCGAGCGGGATTTCAGCTTCTACCGCAGTGCCAACGCTGACGTGATGCTGTGCAAAGAGGACATTTCGGAGGGCGCTCTGAAAGCTGCCAAAATCGTCCACTTCGGCTCTGTCAGCCTCACCGCTGACCCCTCCCGCACCGCTACGCTGGATGCTGCCGCCCGCGCCAAAAAGCTGGGTGCTACCATCACCTACGACCCCAATTACCGTGCCAACCTCTGGAAGAACAAAGAGGATGCCATTGCTCAGATGAAAGCTCCCCTGCCGCTGGTGGATATTCTGAAAGTTTCCGATGAAGAGCTGCCCCTGCTCACCGGCACCACCGACTGCGAAAGCGGCACGGCACAACTGGCACAGAACGGAATCCGGCTGATTTTTGTCACCTTGGGTGCAAACGGCGTATTCTACCGCTTTGGGGAGAAAACTGGCCATGTGGCTGGCGTGCCCTGCAAGGTAGGCGACACCAACGGCGCAGGCGATACCTTCTTTGGGGCTGCCCTGTCCAAGCTCTGCAAGGAGGAGCTGGACACCCTGACGGTGGACAAGTTGGAAGGCATTCTGGCTTTTGCCAACAAAGCGGCCAGCATCACCACCAGCCGGCATGGTGCTATCCCCGCCATGCCCACCCTTGCAGAAGTGGAGGGCTGAACCATGGCAGCAAAACAGGAATTTGCGTCCCGGTTTGCCAAGCACAAGGACGAGCTGGAATGGCTGTTCATGGAACTGTACCACAACCGGGAAGGGCTGGAGGTTCTGGAGCGGGAGATGGCAGAAGCCTACAACGCCCGCAGCGCCGAGCTGAAAGCATTGGACAAGGCACGCTCTGCCGACCCGGAGTGGTACAAGCGGGGCAATATGTTCGGCATGACCATGTACACCGACCTCTTTGCCGGAAATCTGAAAGAACTGGCAAAGAAGCTGCCCTACCTCAAGGAGCAGAAGCTGACCTATCTGCACCTGATGCCCCTGCTGCAGATGCCCCATCCCCACAACGATGGCGGCTATGCGGTGGAGGATTTCGACACCGTAGACCCTGCCCTTGGCACCAACAAGGATCTGGAAGATCTGACCCGGGAACTGCGCAAGGCGGGCATCAGCCTGTGTCTGGATTTTGTCATGAACCACACCGCCAGCACCCACCGCTGGGCCATGGCGGCAAAGGCGGGCGACCCGTGGTTTCAGGCCTATTACCACCTCTACGAGGACCGCACCATCCCCGACCAGTACGAACAGACCGTTCCGCAAGTGTTCCCCAACACCGCCCCCGGCAACTTTACATGGTGTGAGGAGATGCACAAGTGGGTGCTGACCACCTTCCACGACTACCAGTGGGACCTGAACTACGCAAACCCGGCGGTGTTCGTGGACATGACCAAGAGCATCCTGCATCTGGCAAATCTGGGCGTAGAGGTGTTCCGCATTGATGCGGTACCCTACATCTGGAAGCAGCTGGGCACCACCTGCCGCAATCTGCCGCAGGTGCACACCATCGTGCGGATGCTCCGCATGGTGCTGGAATGTGTCTGCCCGGCGGTCATCCTCAAGGGCGAGGTGGTCATGGCTCCCAAGGAGCTGGCCGCCTATTTCGGCACCCCGGAAAAGCCGGAATGCCACATGCTCTACAACGTGTCCACCATGGTCAACCTGTGGGGTGCCCTTGCCAGCCGGGACACCCGGCTGCTGAAAGCCCAGCTGGATGCCCTCCACGCCCTGCCGGACAACTGCTGGTTCGTGAACTATCTGCGCTGCCACGATGATATCGGCTGGGGTCTGGACGAGGCGGTGGAAAACCGGCTGGGCATTGACCCGCAGAAGCACAAGGAATATCTGTACCACTTCTACGAGGGCAATTTCCCCGGCAGCTGGGCAAAGGGCGAGCTGTACAACTACGACCCCGCCACCGGCGATGCCCGCAGCTGCGGCACCACCGCCAGCCTGTGCGGCGTGGAGCAGGCACTGGAAAAGGACGACAAAACCGCACTGGACTATGCGGTGAAGCGCGACCTGCTGCTGCACACTGCTATGGCATTCTTGCAGGGCTTCCCCATGCTGAACTGCGGCGACGAGATCGCCCAGCGCAACGGCTGGGACTACAAAAACGACCCTGACCGTGTGGAGGACAGCCGCAATCTGCACCGCAGCAAATTCAACTGGGAGGATGCCAAGCAGCGCACCCAAAAAGGCACGCTGCAGAACCAGCTGTGGCAGGGCATGGAGCAGCTGCGCCAAATGCGGGCAGACCCCTGCTTTGCCCCGGATGCGTGGGTGACCACATGGGACAGCCACAACCCCGGCGTGCTGGCGCTGGTACGCAAGCGCGGCGAGGAAACGCTGGTGGGGCTGTTCAACTTTACCGAGTACCCGGCAGGAGCCGGTCTGGACGCTCTGGGCGGCAAGTATCACACCCCGGAGGGCACTTCCGTCTGGCTGGCCGATGTGGAGCTGGAGCCCTATCAGGCGCTGCTGGTAAAAAACAAATAAGCAAAACGAGCCATCCGGCCAATGCCGTTAAGTTAAGCGGCTAATAAAAAATGGACTTCATCAAAAAAGATGAGGTCTATTTTTTTTTTGAAAAAGACTTGACAATCCAGCGAAAAAATGCGGTCTTTTTGCGAGCGATGTTCGCAAAAAGACCCTTGGAATCAGAAGTGTGTTTCACAAGGAAGTCCGCCGTCTGATCTATACCACGAACACGATCGAAAGCTTTAACCGGCAGTTTAAAATTGCTCTTGTTTTATAGCTGTCTGGACTTTACGCAAAATTTGGGAAAGACCCCTTTGTACTTCTCTTTTCTGCATCAAAAAGCGCCCCGGCTCCCTCGTGCAGTGAGGGAGCCGGGGCGCTTTCTTGCGCGATACGGTCTTTCTTACTTCCGTGCTATCATCTCGGTATAGGCCAGCACCAGCGGGCCGACGCCCTTTGCGTCGTTGCAGACCACCGGCTCACTGAAATAGTAAGCCAGCGAGCCGTCGCGGTGGTCCTTGCCGCCGAGGCCGGCCACGAGGCAGATGCCATCCAGCTGCAGGCTGCCGTCCGGGTTCTTGCTCAGATACTTGTCACAGGTGCCGTAGAAGGCTTTCTCTGCCCATGCGGCCATCCGCTTGGGCAGGTAGCCGAGACGCACGCCCTTGAGCACGGCGTAGGCGAAGAGGGCCGTGCCGCTGGTCTCGAGGTAGTTGCCCTCGACGCCGGGGTGGTCCATCACCTGCCAGAACATGCCGGTCTCCTCGTCCTGGAACTTGTGGACGTCCTCAATGGTCTGCTTGAACATCGCCATGATGCCGCGGTACTCGTTGTACAGCTGCTCATCCATCCGCTCCAGCACGTCCACCATCGCCACCATGAACCAGCCCATGGCCCGCAACCAGAAGTTGGGGCTGCAGCCGGTGACGGGGTCGGCCCAGTACATCTGGCGGCTC
>OJOI01001699.1_pt1 | contig 11955 bp, 9 predicted proteins | sample 1598061 | NCBI WGS metagenome assembly OJOI01 (sample SAMN01915224, study PRJEB22387) | human gut metagenome | isolation source: stool | host: Homo sapiens | place: USA
CAGTCTCGAGGTAATCTTCGAGGTTTGATTTGATGACTGATACGCGAGGTCCGTAGATAATCTGAACGCCATTTCCTTTGTGTACTACGCCGGATGCACCAGTTGATTTTAACAGTGCATCGTCTACGCATTCTGCTTTGTGAACGGTACAACGAAGTCTTGTTGCACAGCAGTCTACGTCGGAAATATTTTTCTTGCCGCCAAGTCCCTGACAGATAGTCTGAGAAAGTGCATCTTCTGAGGAAGCTTCGGAACCGTTATCGCCGTTCTTGCGAGCTTCCACGTCGCTTCTGCGGTATAATTTTACCTCTTCACTGTCGTCACGGCCAGGTGTTTTTAAATCGAATCTCTTGATTAAGAATCCGAACAGTAAGTAGTATACGATAAAGTAGCCGATACCTACGATTACAATCCAGATCCAGTTTGTTTTTGCATTTCCCTGTAAGATACCGAATAAGAACATGTCGATCAGTCCGCCGGAGAATGTCATACCAACACCTACGTTAAAGAGGTGCATGAGCATATATGCAAGACCGGCAAATACGCAGTGGATACCGTAAAGCATTGGTGCCACAAAGATAAATGTGAATTCAAGTGGTTCTGTAATACCTGTCAGCATAGAAGTAAGAGCAGCGGAAAGTAAGAGTCCGGCAACCGCTTTTTTCTTCTCTGGTTTTGCTGTTCTGTACATGGCAAGTGCGGCTCCCGGAAGACCGAAGATCATCAATGGAAATTTACCTGACATGAAGCGGGTTGCGGATACTGCAAAATGTTCTACTGTCGGGTCAGCGAGCTGTGCAAAGAAAATGTTCTGTGCACCTTCGATGAGAGTGCCGCCGACTTCCATTGTTCCACCAAGTGCAGTCTGCCAGAATGGAAGGTAGAATACGTGATGAAGACCGAATGGAAGTAATAGTCTTTCGAGGAAACCATATACCCATGTTCCTGCATAGCCTGAATTAAGTACAAGATCTCCAAGTGCGTAGATCCCTGTCTGGATGACTGGCCAGATAAAGAACATCAGGATACCAACGCCGGTATATACAAGCGAAGAGATAATTGGTACGAATCTTGTTCCACCGAAGAACGATAATACCTGTGGCAGTTCGATTTTGTAGAAACGGTTGTGCAGCGAAGAAACACCGAGTCCGACGATGATACCGCCGAATACACCCATCTGAAGAGATGTGATGCCGACAACAGACGTAGTTGCACCTTCCAGCATGTTTTCTGTTCCACCGTTGATGGTGATCATCGCACTGATAGAAGCGTGCATAATGAAAAATGCGATGGCAGCAGAGAGAGCCGCAACTTCTTTTTCTTTCTTAGCCATACCGATGGCAACACCCATCGCGAAAATAATCGGCAGGTTTGCGAATACAATGTTACCGGCTTCGCTCATGACCTGGAAGATGGCATATGGAATGGTGCCAGGTCCCATGACATTTAACAGTCCGTAAGTTTCAAGCATTGTTTCGTTGGTAAATGAGCCACCAAATCCGAGCAGAAGACCTGCTACCGGGAGAATGGCGATTGGAAGCATGAATGATCTTCCCACGCGCTGAAGCACGCCAAAAATTTTGTCTTTCATAATTGTTCTCCTTTTCGTTATGAATTTACGAGTATGAATGTTTATGAAAATTTGCGGTAATCTGTAAAAACAGTCAGGCATTCTCTTTATAGTCTTGACAAAGAAGCAGGCTGCTAGACGCATTCTCTGTGCGCTTAGCAACAGAAAAAGAGGCACTAACCGCATAAACATCCAAAAAGTTCATGCATAGTTAATGCCTCGTTCGTTCTTAACAAGTAACATACTATATCACTTCTGACATAATAGCATCGCACGGCAAGCTTTGTCAAGCCGTTTTTCTCCATTTTATTCCTCACCGCTGATAATTTTTTATATTCTGCGCCCCGCTACTCGCCCCAAATATGAATTAAAAATATGCCGGATTTCCCATAAAATCCTACATGGCATTTTCTTTTCGTTCTCGGGAGTTTGACAGTAAATTTTAAAACTAAGTGAAACTCATAAAAGTTCTGACTTTGTGACCCTGGCATCTTATTTATTCTATCGTAACGCTGGCAGTGTCTCTGCCTGCAAATTTCGGAGCCATTTTTACCCGACTGTTCTTTATATAAAAGGTTGTTCTAAAGCACATTTGCACCAAAAGGCATAAAAGATAAACGTGCCATTTTAAAGAATTGTTTTCCAAACGGGATTCCTACAATCGTGATACACCACATACACCCTAAGACAATATTTCCAAGAGCCATTCCCCATCCAAAGAAAAGAATCCAAATTAAATTCACAAGAAATGAGAATGTTCCGTTCCCATATACAACTTCTTTTCCAAAAGGCCAAAATGCTAAGGATGCAAATTTGAAGCATTGTAAGCCAACAGGAATTCCAACAATTGTGACACACCATATACATCCTGCAATGATCCATGCAAGACCTCCGATTATCCCACCACAAAGAAACCAGAGTATATTTCCTAATAATTTCATTCAATCACCTCAATTCTCGCACCAATAGTGCGAGTTTTTTTCGCATAAGCACATTATAGCAAAAATAATTCGCTTATGCGACCTATTTTAGTGATTGCTTATTGGTTCAAGTCCCGCAAAAATTCCAAACGAAAAGAACACAAACATCAGCATAAATGTAAATGGCATATCCCCAATAAATCCCAAATAACAAGAAGTTCCATAACCGCACTTCTTCCAAACACCTCATCAAAGCCAAACTTTTCAAAAAGTCTATGGATATGAACCGTCGTTTTCACCGAGAAGTTGCTGCCTTTTTCGGAAAGTACACTTTCAATATCCACTTTTTTGTCTTGAATGTCCACTTTTCCATTCTCAATATCCACTTTTGTATTCCCAAAAATGATCTGACGCATGACCTGGGGAAGTTAGTAATTTTACATATTCTTCTGTAAGTTTTTCCATATAGTGTTCTTGCCAGTCTGGGACACGCTCACGATAAAGTTTCCAGTCTGCTTTTGATATATCCATTTCACTGCCTCCGTTTCCATTTTTATGCCTAAAAATACTGCTCCTACACATTTTGATTTCGGATTCGTTATATATCTAGATCAGCGTAAGTAATCCTGTTTAATTATTTGCGTTTATAATCCTGATAATGTTCTCATTACCAGGTCAACGTCTTTATTTTCGAGTTCCTGAATGATATGCAGATATGTTTTCTGCGTTGTTGTCATACTGGCATGACCCAGACGTCTGGCTACACTGGCGATTGATACACCTGCAAACAGAAGAAGAGAGGCATGTGTATGTCTAAGTCCATGAATGGATATCTCTGAAATTCCACACGCTTTGCAATGTCTGGTAAGTACATCATTCACTGTAGAATTATAGATCTTTGTTTCTCCAACAAAAATCGGTTTATCTTCTGGCAGATTCTTAGTAAGCTCTGAAAATTTCACAACAATCTGCCAATCAATCTGAATTTTTCTCACTGATGAGTTATTCTTTGTTGGAAGGAAGCCACCATTACCCTTATAATCCCATGTTTTACTAATAGACAATGTTTGTCTTGCAAAATCAAAGTCCGAAGGAGTAATCGCAAGTGCTTCTGAAAATCTCATACCGGTTTTTGCAACCAATAGAATAAACCAGTCCCAGTTTACCTCTTCTCGAATATCAAGGTGAGCAATTAACGTATGTAATTCAAACTGATTCAAATACTTTATTTTTTTTGCTCTTGGCGATTTCCCCTTGATGATTGCCTTTCTGGTTGGATCTCTCTCTATCATTCCTTCATCTACCGCATCCAGAATTGCTCCTTTCAATTGATGATGGAAATCCAGCGTTGTCTGCCGTTCATGATCTTTCGCATAATCATTCAGCAATTTCTGATAAGCAGTCCTGGTGAGTTCACAAACCTTCAACTCCGGAGCAAGTTTTTCTACCCATTTCTGCGTCATCAGATACTTTGCCATCGTGGCATCCCTGATTGCACCTTTTTTGTACACTTCAATCCACTGTTTATAGTACTCATAAAATAATTGCATTTTGTCTGTTTCCTGTTGCATAAGTTTATCTTCCTTTCCCGAATCACTTACGCTGATACAGACAATTAATCACCTATTATTTTCTTATGCAACACTGATCAGAGGTTTAATTTCTTCATCTAATGTTTTCTTTAATTCTGCCATACACTTCGCATAATATTTGAATTTTGGAAGTGCCTTTTCTTGTACGGATTTATAACTCTGATAGTCAATTGTTGCTTTGATCACACTTTCGTTTGGTATTTCCCCGTTTCTGTAATGAAGAGCCGCATACATAACATCTTCTTTCGATGCGTACCAAGTCACACAGAAATCAGAGATTACCTTTTCAATGCAATCACGTTTCATGTTTTCCACAATATTTAAGATAGACTGACCCTTATATTTGTTTTCATCTTCCTCAATTTCACTAACCAGATTCGTCATAATCTCGGCTACCTTTGGATTATCTTTCCGCATTTCATCAATATACTGTTTCACTTCATCAATCTGTTTTTGACGTTCTTCCGGAGATATCGCTTCTGCATCTTCATCTGGTGTTACAATATTCTGGATCAGATTGATAATATACTCATAATCAATCTTTGTACTACTATAAGCCATCAATTCATAATCGACGTCTATCGTTTCATCTTCCGGTGGTTCGTTCCCGGAATCGTCTCCACCTTCTGCTATTTTTATTTCTTCTACAGCATTTTTATAAACTCCGGCATATTTATCGTATTCCTCTTCTGTAATGCCATACTCCTCAAGCATACTGTCATCATACTGGGTAAATGATTTGAGCTGAGCAAATAATCGGTCAAAGGTCTGAAACATCTTGACAAACACTTTTTTCTCTTTGATTGACATCGGTGTTACTTCTTCCGGTGTTTCTGCTGATACTCTTAATGCTGCCAACGATTTACGAAATGCTGGTTCTATTTCTTCCCATTCTGCCAGAATCGCTGTCCCTGTACTTCCCGCAGAGTATAATTTCACTGCGTTGTCAACACTTTCCTTAAATAACTTTGGTGCCTGGAAAGTAACAATCTGTCCGTATGTTTTGTTTTTATCAAAAATACGGTTTGTTCTTGAAAAAGCCTGAATCAGATCATGTGGTCCCATCGGCTGTCTGTCAATAAAAATGGTGGACATGCATGGTGCATCAAATCCTGTTAACAGGCGGTCTACCACAATGACCAGATCCAGCTGCTCACTTCTGCTCTTGAATTTTGCATCTTTCCGTGCGAGACGTTTATTCAGATTACCATTATACCCCTGAATCTGTGAAAGCTCATATTTTGTACCAAACATCTGATTATAATCATCTAGTGATTTCTGCATCTTTTCCTGGTTTACGTGGGAACCTTCTTCATTTTCTGTTACGGAATAAGTAATTGCAAACTTCGGAAAATCCGGAAGAACCTGTTTGATTTTCTCATCGATTTCTAATGATGTTTCTCCGTTTTTCACCTTGGTCAGGAGTTCATAATACTTCTGTGCTATCTGGATGGAACTCGTTGTCAAAAGTCCCTCATATGTTTGTCCTTTTCCATTCTGAAATCCCAGCTTGTAATAGGATTTGTTCAGGATGATATCTAATACCCGGAGCATATGGGTCTCATTGTCGTATGCACTGGCATCTGTCTCATCTGTAATATTTTTCGGACCATTATGCTCTACCTGGAAACCAAGTACAGCATTATCATGAATCGCATTCTGGATTGTATATTTGTGAAGTCTTTTTCCATACAATTCCTCTGTTGTACGTGGCAAATCACCCATCTGCGGATATGGATTCTCCGCAAATCTCGGAGTTCCTGTAAATCCATACCAAAGCGATCTTCCGAAAAAGCGTTCTAGTTCACGCTTTGTTTTTGGAGTAACTGCTCTGTGACATTCATCTACGACAAAAGCAATTTTCAGGTTTTTAATCTTGTTGTATTCAGATGTTCCTTCCTGTAATCTTTTGCTAATCAGAATCTGCATTTTTTGAATTGTTGTAACGATTACCTGACGATCATCAGATTTTAATTTCTTTTTCAGATCATTTACATTATCAGTCTCATCTACATCGACCAAATCATTATTCGCATAAGCCTGAAATGCCATGGTTGTCTGAGTATCCAAATCCTTACGGTCAATCAAAAAGATTGCTTTATCAATCGCAGGAATATCCATCAGTAAATTTCTGGTTGCCTTATAAGAAGTAAGCGTCTTTCCGGATCCAGTCGTATGCCAGACAAAACCAGATTTTCCTGTCTTTGATGCCTCACGTATAGACTCAATGGCATGAATCTGATATGGTCGAAGTAAAATCAATCGCTTTGCATCTTCATCCAAAACTGTATATCTGGCAATCATCTCATGGGCTTCCGGAATACGAAGAACATTCTTTGCAAAATCAATATAATCAGCCACCGGATTATTCTCCGTATCTACCCAACCGCTCATAAATTTAGGATTCAACTCTGTATCACTTGCGGCAGCAAAATATTTCGTGTCTACTCCATTACTGATCACAAACATCTGGACAGCCGAAAAAATACCAGTAAACTTTCCTTCACTGATATATTTTTTTATCTGATAAAAAGCTTCCATGTAAGAGTGCTGTCTGTTCTTTAATTCAATATGTATCATTGGAAGACCATTAATCATAAGTGTAACATCAAATCTTCTGTCCCTTGTAACCGTAGTGATGTCATCGTCTTTTAATGCATTATATTGGTTAATAACCTCGTAAACACTGCTTCCACCTGCAATATGCTCATGATTCATCACAACTAAATGCAATTTTTCTGTATCCCTTTGCACATGAACCATTGCCTTCCCATTTTCGCCAACACTTCCCTCTTGAAGTTTCTCAATCCATCTTGGAAATTCATCAGACTTGAGCCAATGCCAGAGGAACCTATCGTTCACATAATTGTCTGTTTGAAAAACTTCATAAAGTGAGCTAACTATCACATTTTCCACACCTTTATAGTATCCGATAGATCCTACATTGATCCTTGCTGGATTATAGGCAAACGAATTTGGTTGAACAATATTATACGCTTTTCTGTCCGTATCTTTCATATATCCAAAATCGTCATGTGCATCACGCTGACGAATAAATCCATGCTCATTTGTAATAGCATACGGTTCTAAATCTAAATCTTCCTTGTTCCGTTTCCCTGCATCCCATGTGAAATCTGCAAACTTACGCTGTTCCCAATCGTTTGAACTCAATTCAATACAAAATTTGAACTTACGCTGAATCTCTGTAGTCGTTCACTTTTTCAAAATATAGGTGAAACGCTGGCATCCTGTACATATTCAAGTACATGGAAGTTTCCGATACTTTTCGCATATTTTCTGTTTTCATTTTGTAAGTTTTCAATTCGCATAGCATAATCTCCCTTTTAATAATAATCTATGATGTTGTTCGGATATGTTTATTATAATAGAGTCAGCATAGATAGAAAACAATTTGTGCAGAGAAATATAAAGACAGAATTCACAAAATTCGAGCAATATAAAGATGCAAATCCTCATGGTGGATGCGTATTATGAAAAATAAAGCTATCGCTTTATAAACTCTTGTATTTCTCAAAAAAATATAGTACACTATACCACTATACGGCTACACCATTATACCAGATTCAAATGCAGTGTCTGTTTTCTGCTGCCAGTTGCCGCTGCAATTACATGAATGATTTCAGAAAGGAGGGAAAGCGATATGAGCGTAAGTTATAAAAAGTTATGGAAGCTGCTCATTGATAAGGATATGAAGAAAAAAGACCTTGAAAAAGCGGCAGGGATCAGTAACTATGATGCTGTTGTCCTTATGGGGCTGTTTACCTTTCTGTTTTTAGGTGCGGAGTATTTATATGTGGATGTGCTTTCCCGTATCGTATCAGAAGATAAGACTGTGCTGGCACAGAATTATGCGTTGGGCGTAAGTGCGGCGGGGTTTCTTTTGTATCCGTTGTTTAACCGCTTTTGCAAGGAACGTTTGAAAACGATATGTTTTCTTTTTATCGGTTTGCTATCTGTCTTGGGCATAGCTTTTATTAGGGTGGGTACGGCTTATACTGCGATTTTCACAACCGGACTTGTATTATTCCTGCTTCTCGGCTTACTCGGCAGCGGCGTGTTTTATGTTTCCATGCGTATGATGAAAACGGACAGATATTTGGCGAGGACTGTGGGTATTTCGTATGCGATGGGAATCCTGCTCCAATTTGTGAACAATAATCTTGTTCGGTCAGAAATTGCAGAAACGGTCATTTTATCCGTGTTTTTGCTGCTGCTTATCTGGCTGCTGATGAAAAATGATTCGGCTTACTGCCGACAGGACGAACAGAATACACAAGGTTCGACAGAAGAAAAAGTCAAAGAAGATACAGGGAAAATAAAAAAAGGCGATATCGTTAGTATTCTTATGATCTTGCTTGTGGCACTTATGACTTGTATGTTCAGTACCCTTGACAATGCGGTAACGCTTGTCCACGCCGGCGGAGCAACGGACATCGGGCAATGGCCGAGAATCCTGCTTGCTTTAAGCGGTCTGGCGGCAGGCTTTATCTTTGATATAAAAAACCGAAAATATATGGGGATAGTGATGTACTGCATAATGGTGCTGTCCACCATTTGCGTCGCTATACTGAAATTTGCCGGACCATTTATGGCGGGGCTGATTGTATTCTATCTGTCAGCGGGATTTTTTGCCGTGTTCTTTACTTCCGGTTTTATGGAAATATCCCGCCATATGAGAATCCCGGAACTTTGGGCAGGTATGGGACGGGCGGTAAATAATATCGCTGCCGCTGTGATCGCTAACTTTGTTTTAACCCTTTTATCTTCTGACAGTAATCTTGCAGTTATTATTCTTGTGCTGGTTTTGTTTGTGACAGTCAGCGTCGTGGCGGTCATATACACCTTTCAAAAGAAAACTTTTATGGAGCAGCTCATTACAAATGCCGCCGATGTGGTTGATGAGAAAGAAAGGCTGCGGAAATTCTCGGAAGTGTTTTCGTTCACGGAAAGAGAGAGCGAAGTGTTTAACTGTCTGGTCAATACGGAGGATAGCATTCAGATGATTGCGGAAAAATTGTATGTTTCCAGACGGACTTTGGAACGCCATATTTCCGCCATTTACGAAAAGACCGGCGTAAAATCCCGTGTGGGATTGCTCAACCTTTACAACAAATGATCTTTTGATGTCGGCATTCATCGAGCCGCCTTCTGGAAACAGAGGGCGGATTTTTTATGCCTTTTTTGATAAAAATCACCTTTTTGCCTTGATTTTGAAGAATGGCGGAACTCCGCCACCCCATGTTGACAGATTGGCGGAGCTCCCTTATATACTTTTTTTCCTCTTTTTCCCATAATAAAGTCGGTATTTATGCGAAACAAGTGAAGCGAGCCGTTACTGCTGTTGCCGACCGGATATCACAATATCTGGAAAATAAGACAGTGCTGGCGAATGCTTTGCTGAGAAGATCAAAATTACAGGAGTCTGTTTGCAAGGCCTAGAAAATGGAGGAATCATTATGAAGAATCAAAAAAGACACAGCAGGAAGCTGCTGAGTATCCTGCTCGTACTCTGCATGGCACTGACCATTGTGCCGATAACTGCGTTTGCGGCAGGAGTCAACTACATTGACAAAATTAGTGTCACCTACACCAAACCGGACTATAAAGCTGGCGATGCACCGCAGGCAGCAGCGACGGTGACAGAGGGAGAATGTTCTGTTGCCTATGAGTATTGGATGGAAATAGAACAAAAAACAGAAGGCAGTGTCCGGACAAGTACAGGACGGTATTGGTATTCTGATTCGAGTAAAATGGCGTCTCTTGCAGCAGACAAGCAGATTACACAGTTTGAAGCAGGACACCATTATACCTATAATATTGTACTTAAAACAAATAGCGGCTACTTTATCAGCGAAGATACAAGTGTTTCCGCAGGCGGTCATAAGTTTGATAAGGTGGCTTTCAAAGCGAATCTTGAAATAAGAGAGATGAGTACGGAACTGCGTATTTACAGTCCTTACTCAATCGATCTTCCTGCCGCCAGCACCGATGAGGTTATCACCACAGTTGACATCGGTAATGTTTGGAAAAACCTTGATTCCACAAAGCCCGTTGCGTTTACAGCGGAAGTAAATCCCAACAATTCTGCTTGCAGCGGAAAAGTGGAAATCGTGGAAGAAGCGTGGGAGAAGTCCACTTATGGTGAAAGTACCCCGATAACAGACGTTATTAAAAGCACAGATACTCCCCGTAACCCGATTGCCGGTGGAGAATACTGGTATAGCATTGTGTTAAGGGCGAAAGAGGGATATGTATTTTCTGATAATGTGACTTTTATTTGTGAGGGAAAAACATATACCGCACAAACGGCAAATACAAGCGTGTCTGATAATGGGAAAACCTTTACTGCGTGGGAATTTTTGCTGCCTGTCATAGCAAGCGACGGGGCAGACGATACCGTAATAAAAGATGTTGAAGTGATTGGCGCTACACTTTCTTATGATGCGGGAGATACACCAAAGGCTACTGCTGTGACTAAAGATATTGGTGCAAACTATGAGATTGCTTATGAAAGTTGGGAAGACGAGCAGCATGCTTTATGGTACTCGGATGAACACTATTATCCTAATGAACTCTTCTTGGACAGGTTTACTTCGTTTGAGGAAGGGAAATCCTATAGATATTCAATTCTGCTGAAAGCGAAAAACGGACGGACTTTCGCAGCAACAGATTCGGGACTGACAGTAACTGTAAATGGTTGGACGGTTGAGCAGCAAAATATTAGTATGAATCTGGACGGACAATCTGTGTATGTTACTGGTATTGCAACAATTACACCGACCAAGCCGGTTGAACCAAAGGAAATTGAAGTTATAGAAATCAATAATGCAACCATAACTTTTAAAGATGGTGATAAGCCTGTATTTACTGGCAATGTACCCGATAATAAAGACTACGCATTTCGGTGTGAGTGGTGGAGCCTGGACAGCGATACTGGTCTGGTTTCTACTGAGCCGGAGTGGGGAAGCGGAATTTATAAAAACAAAATTACTACTTTTGAAGCTGGAAAGACCTATCATTACGGGGTGTATGTGACTGCATATTACGGCAATTTCTCACCCGATGCCAAGCTGAAAATCAATGGTCAATATGTGAATTATAAGCGGATAGGCGATGACGACAATATGCAAACCATGTGGCTTGAAACTGATTTGACCATGACGCCATTTGATTCTTCTCACACGCACAGCTATGGAGCAGATTGGAAATCAGACTCAGACAACCATTGGCACGAATGCTCCTGCGGCAGCATCGCAGACAAAGCAGCTCACGATATGGAAACAAAGAACGCTAAAGACGCAACTGCAACGGAAAAAGGCTACACCGGCGACAAAGTGTGCAAAGTATGCGGTTATACTGTAAAGGGCAAAGAGATTCCGGTTTCGGGAACAACAAAACCGACCAATCCGACAAAACCGGATGGAAATACAGATGTCACCAGCCCTAAGACAGGCGACAACAGCAATCTTGCCCTTTGGTTTGCCGTATTGTTCATTTCCTGTAGCGGTGTGATAGGAGTTACCGTTTACAGCAGGTGCAGAAAGCTGAATAAGCGATGACAGCGGAAGGAGAGGACTCACTGTGAAAAGGTTAAAAAGGCTTACGAGGAAAAAGTATAGAATTACGGCTTTGTTTTTAGCTTTGTGCATGACGCTTAGTCTATTGCCGATAAGTGCACTGGCGGCGGGAACTGACCTTGCGGGTAAGGCAATAGAAGAAGGTACTTTTGCCGCTACCGGCGGAAATGTGAATTACCGGATAGACGGCGAGGAGATTGTGATTACCGGAGGTGATGATACCGTATCGGAAATCGTTTTTCCAGATGAAATTGACGGAAAGCCGGTTACAAGAA
>OJOI01001713.1_pt1 | contig 11838 bp, 10 predicted proteins | sample 1598061 | NCBI WGS metagenome assembly OJOI01 (sample SAMN01915224, study PRJEB22387) | human gut metagenome | isolation source: stool | host: Homo sapiens | place: USA
GAAGGTGGTAACGTGGAGCAGCGTATGAACGGCATCTGCGCCGGCGGTACCGGTTCCTTCATCGACCAGATGGCCAGTCTGATTCAGACGGACGCTTCGGGCTTAAACGAATATGCGAAAAATTATAAATCCCTCTACACCATTGCTGCCCGCTGTGGTGTATTTGCCAAAACCGATATCCAGCCTCTGATCAACGAAGGTGCTACCAAGGAAGACCTGTCTGCTTCTATTTTCCAGGCAGTGGTGAACCAGACAATTTCCGGTCTGGCCTGTGGTAAGCCGATCCGCGGTCACGTAGCTTTCCTGGGCGGGCCTTTACATTTCCTGTCTGAACTGAAAGCTGCCTTTATCCGTACACCCTCTTCTTCGTAGGAACGAGCTGTACGGGACAAGGTCAGGATCTTCACTTCATGTCCTCTTTGCTGTAATTCCTCCCGCAGATTGCATACCGAAGTAACAACTCCGTTGATGGCCGGCTTGTACCAGTCTGTTGTGATCAATACTTTCATCTTTTTTCTCCCTTCCGTTTATTTTCTCTGAATTGATCTCAGCATAACAGACACAGGTAAATTCCATCCGAATAAAATCAAAAGTTTTCCTAAAGTTTCTGTGAGTTTTTTCCAAAATGTGCACTAAAAAACAGCATTCTCCGGAAATTTCCGGAAAACGCCGTTTTTAATCGTCTTTCTATAAAATTATTATCTTTCTTCTCTGAAGTACGCCAGTCCCAGACTTGCGGGGGGCTGATTCTCTCTCTTGCTCCGCATACTGGTGATGACCAGTACCAGTAAGGTCACGACATAAGGGATCATCTTATACAGCTCCTGATACTCCATATGCTCGATACCGGTGGGCAGATACAGATACAGAATATACAGACCACCAAACAGGAAAGAAGCAAATACACTGATATTCGGTCTCCAGATAGTGAAGATGACCAGCGCAATGGCAAGCCAGCCTCTGTCACCGAACGCATCGTTGGACCAGACGCCGCAGGCATAATCCATTACATAGTACAGTCCGCCCAGACCTGCGATCATACATCCCACGCAGGTAGCGATGTATTTGTACCGGGATACGTTGATACCGGCTGCATCTGCGGTATTGGGGCCCTCACCGACTGCTCTTAAGTGCAGGCCTGTTCTGGTATGACTCAGGACATACGATGCCGCAAACGCAATGATCACTGCCAGATAAGCCAGGAATCCATAGGATAAAAACAGCTTACCAAACCAGCCAAGTTTTCCCGCAAAAGGAAGGGACTTACTGAAATAACTGCTGGTAGCAGACAGTGCAATGGAAGGTACATCACTGTTTACCAGCTTGATCAGGGATCCGCCGAAGAAGTTACCGAAGCCAACACCGAAGGTGGTCATTGCCAGACCGGTCACGTTCTGGTTCGCCCGCAGCGTAACGGTCAGGAAACAGTACAGCAGTCCCATCAGCAGGGAACCCAGCAGACAGCAAAGCATAGGAATCGCAATAGCGAGGAATCCGTTCATATTTGCCGCACCGCCTGCTGATCTCTCATAGAAGAAGGAGCCAATGACACCGCAGATACCTCCCACATACATAACGCCGGGGATTCCCAGATTCAGGTTACCGGATTTCTCCGTGATGATCTCACCGGTACTTCCGTATAACAGAGGAATTCCCTGTACAATAGCTCTCGGAATAAATGCAAGTAAAAATGTCCACATGATTACTGTTCCTCCTTTTCTGCCTTTTTACGGAACTGCAGGCGATAGGTAATGAAGAACTCACAGCCGATAATAAAGAACAGGATAATACCTGTCAGAATATCGGAGTAGGAATGATTCAGTCCAAAATTGGTAGAGATCTCACTGGCACCACGATCCATGAAAATGATCAGGAAGCTGGAGAACACCATGGTCAGAGGATTGAACTTGGACATCCAGGATACCAGTACAGCAGTAAATCCCTGTCCACCTGCAATGGTAGTGGTAACAGTATGGTTGATACCGCCTACCAGAAGCAAACCTACCAGTCCGCACAGCGCACCGGACAGAAGCATAGTACGGATGATTACCTTTTCTACCTTGATACCCACATATTTTGCGGTATTTTCACTCTCACCCACAACGGAGATCTCATATCCCTGCTTGCTATAGTTGAGATACACATACATGAAAATTGTAATCACTACTGCCACTACAATACTTAACAGATACTTTGAACCAAATATCTGGGGCAGCCAGCCCACGTTGGTATTCTGGTTGATGATACCGATCTTACCGGATCCCTTGGGAACTTCCCATACAATGGTATAGAATGCCACAAGCTGGGTAGCTATGTAGTTCATCATCAGTGTAGACAGTGTCTCATTGGTATTCCATTTTGCCTTGAAAAATGCAGGAATGAAGCCCCAGATGGCTCCTGCTGCCAGGCTGGCCACGATCATGCACAGGATCACAACTGCACCCGGAAGCTTGTCCCCCACGCAGATCATGCAGGCTGCGGATGCCAGACCCCCGATCAAGACCTGTCCCTCACCGCCAATATTCCAGAATTTCATCTTGAATGCCGGAGTCAGTGCCAGTGCAATCAACAACAGGATCGCAATATTCTGAAAAGTAACCCAGGTCTTACGGACGGATCCGAAAGCTCCCAGAATAATAGACTGATATACCTGTAAAGGATTGATTCCCGTGGTGATCGTCGTAATGATACCGCACAGGATCAACGCCAACAGAATCGCTACGAAACGGATACCCAGAGATTTATACCAGGGGAGAGCATCTCTTTTTACGATATGAAACAAAGGCTCTTTATTCTTCTCCTTCATGTTCTTTGCCTCCTACTCTGGTCATCAGCATACCGACCTCATTTTTGTCTGTCTTTCTCGCATCCAGAATACCGCTCACTTCTCCGCCGCACAATACCATGATACGGTCGGACAGCTCCATCAGCACATCCAGATCCTCACCTACGAAAATCACGGCAACGCCCTTTTTCTTCTGTTCATTGATCAGGTCATATATAGTATACGAAGAATTAATATCCAGTCCACGTACCACATAAGCCGTCAACAGTACGGTAGGTGCAGACGCAATCTCTCTTCCAACGAGAACCTTCTGTACATTACCACCGGACAATCTGCGTACCGGAGTGGTGATACCCGGGGTTACAACCTCCAGATTCTCTACAACATCCTCCGCCAGCTGTTTGGAGGGTTTGCGGTTGGTAAACGGCGTATGTCCCTTACGGAAGGAACGTAACATCATATTGTCTGTCAGGTCCATATTGCCCACCAGACCCATGCCGAGACGATCTTCCGGCACGAAGGAAAGTGAAACACCCATCTCTGCGATCTTCAACGGATCCTTGCCGATCAGCATTTCCTTGCTGCCATCGTCCTCTACATAATGAATCGTACCGGTCTCCACCACTTGTAATCCGGCGATAGCTTCCAGAAGTTCCTTCTGTCCGCAGCCGGAGATACCGGCGATTCCCAGAATCTCACCGCTGTTGGCGGTAAAGGACACATCCTTTAACTTGACGATTCCTTCTTCATTACGAACCGTCAGTCCCTCTACCTCGATACGGGGCTTGGGATTCACTGGCTCCGGTCTCTCGATATTCAGTGTCACAGCATGGCCTACCATCATATTGGTCATTTCGGTGACGGTGGTATCCTTCGTCAGCATACTGCCGATGTACTGGCCGTTTCTGAGTACAGCCACTCTGTCGGACAGAGATTCGACTTCATGCATTTTATGGGTAATGATGACGATAGCCTTGCCGTCATCTCTCATTTTCCGGAGGACGTTAAACAGCTTCTCGGTCTCCTGCGGTGTCAGTACGGCGGTAGGCTCATCCAGGATCAGAATATCCGCACCACGGTACAGTACCTTTACGATCTCTACCGTCTGCTTCTGGGATACGGACATATCATAGATCTTCTGCTTCGGGTCCACTTCAAAACCGTATTTATTGCAGATCTCCTCGATTTTACGGGAAGCTTCCTTAATGTTCAGTCCACCTTCCAGACCCAGAATAATATTCTCGGTGGCAGACAGTACATCGATCAGCTTGAAATGCTGATGCACCATACCGATTCCCAACCGCAATGCATCCTTGGGAGATCTGATGACCTCTTCCTTACCGTTAATAAAGATCTGCCCCTCATCCGGAAAATAAATACCGGAGAGCATATTCATCAGTGTCGTCTTACCGCTGCCGTTTTCTCCAAGCAGTGATAAGATCTCACCTTTGTAGATATCCAGATTCACCTTGTCATTGGCGATCACGGATCCAAAAGTCTTGGTAATGTTTTTCATTGAAACCGCAGCTGCTTTTGTCTCTTTTTCCATCCTCTGTCACCTTTCCAAATTATCCATAACCTGTATACTTTGAGTCGCCCCTTTTCTACCCTGTCAATTCTTACAAATTAACAGGGTAGAAAAAGGGCGGCGCGGCGATAAACGCGGCGCCGTCCAGGCTTTTTAAGAATTAATACTGCTCGTCCAGCAGGTTGATGCCGTCGATTCTTACATTGAAGTAAGGAGCGGAACGGAATGCAACATCGGACTCATGGAAGTATCCGTCACTTACTACCTCATGATCGGGAGTATAATCAGGATCGGTATCGATATCAGCCTCATAGCTGTCCAGGGTCTTGCCATCTACAGTGAAGGTAGTGATATCATATACGTGAGTCTTGCCTGCGATCAGATCAGCCTTTGCAGCTTCTACTGCTTCTGCAGTACCGTCTGCTACAGCAGCACCAAGATCACTCAGCTCTACAGATCCGGTCTCCAGAGTACCACACCAATCGGTATCGATAGGAGTTCCATCTGCTACACATTTAATAGCATACTCAAAATAAGGCTCCCAGTTAACTCTGGAAGATACCAGGAAGGTATTGGGGCAGGCTGCCTCAGTGCTTCCATTATAAGATACGTTAGGAACACCTGCGGTCTCGCATGCGGTAGGAGCACCCATGGAGTCTGCATGCTGGCTGATCAGTACGCATCCGCCCTCGATCAGCTTGTTAGCTGCTTCCTTCTCAGCGGTCTCATCATACCAGGAACCGGTAAAGGTTACATCCATGGTAGCGCTGGGGCATACGGAACGAGCGCCCAGGAAGAAAGAGGTATAACCGGACATAACTTCAGCATAGGTATAAGCACCTACATAACCCATCTTAGCCTGATCCTCGGTGATATCACCGTTAGCGATCATCTCATTCAGCTTCATACCTGCAACGATACCTGCAAGATAACGGCCATCATAGATGGAAGCAAATGCATTGTGGAAGTTATCAAGGCCTTCTGTATGAGCCTTGGTTCCGGTTGCATGGCTGAACTGAACATCGGGATATTCCTTAGCGGCCTCGATGATGTAGTCCTCATGTCCGAAGCTGTCTGCGAAAATGAAATTACAACCTGCATCAGCAAGCTCACAAGCTGCTTCATAAGCTTCCTGTCCTTCAGGAATGTTGGTCTTGGTCATGTACTCAATACCAAGCTTCTCACAAGCTGCTTTTGCTGCATTCAGGAAGTTCAGATCATAAGTAGAGTTCTCATCATGCAGGAAAATGAAACCTGCCTTTACACCGGTAACAGCTTCACTGTCGGTTGCTGCTTCGGTAGTACCTGCTGCTTCGGTAGTACCTGCTGCCTCGGTGGTAGCTGCAACGGTTGCTGCATCTGTGCCGGTGGTAGCTGCATCATTGGATCCGCAGCCTGCCAGAGCAGTAACTGCGAGAGCCATAGCTGCGAGTAAACTTACGACTTTCTTTTTCATAATTCTCCTCTTTCTGCGCTGCTGCTTCGTTACAGATCCATGTAGCAGCGCGGGCACAGATCTGCAGATAAACCGGTGAGTCAACGCAAAAAGGGTGTATGACACCTTCATACAACCCCTTTATTGTACTCTCTCAACATTAGTCAGTATAAGCATTTGTCTGACTTCTTGTCAAGAGAAGTATTAAATTTTTATTAACTCGTTTGCGAATGTGGTTCTGAATAGTTATCTAACTTATCTAACTCTTAAGATCGAAATGTGATCTCTCCGGTCTTGTCATCCATGCTTTCCACAATAGCGAGCGACTCTACACGGATACCCTTGGAACGGATCAGGTCGCCGCCCTTCTGGAATCCCTTCTCAACGGCAATGCCGACACCCTCTACAGAAGCTCCCGCTTTATTGACAATGTCGATCAGACCCTCCAGTGCGCATCCGTTGGCCAGAAAATCATCAATGATCAGAATATGATCTTCCGGATGCAGGAATTTTTTGGAAACGATCACGTCATATACTCTCTTGTGCGTAAAGGATTCGATCTTGGTGGAATATACTTCACCGTCAATATTTACGGACTGGGACTTTTTTGCAAATACCACAGGCACATGAAAATGCTGGGCTGCCACACAGGCGATACCGATACCGGAAGCCTCCACAGTCAGAATCTTCGTAATCTTACGGTCTGCAAACAGATGCGCCCACTCTTTTCCCATTTCATTGAACAGATCAATGTCCATCTGATGATTCAGAAAAGAATCTACTTTTAATACATTCCCTGCTTTTACCGTACCGTCTTTGCGAATGCGCTCTTCGAGTAATTTCATTGTATGTCTCCTCTTTTGTTTCTTCTTAATATATTTTAATGATGTCGGGGTCAAAAGCCCCCGACTTTGATACCTACGAATTGCTTCGTGCTACGCACTACCACAATTCTACCCAATATTCGCATATCGTGGGATTATCATCCCACTTTTATGCTCTTATGTCTTTTATTATACGCAGGATATTAGTCCTTTTTCAATAGAAGAACTATATTTCTTGCTATTTTGACAACATTTTGCTATGTTAACCATGAGAATACTGAAATCACGAGGTGCCTTATGCCTATCAGAGGATATATCATAGAAAAATATAATACTATGACTAACGCTTATACCTGCAACCGCCTGGTACAGGAAGCTTCTGCCCTGGATATGGATCTGCAGATTGTAGGGATCCATGATACTGTGGTCTCTCCGCATGGTGTTATAAATCATGGTAAAATACTGGAACCCGTGGATTTTGTCATCAACCGCTATAAATGGGGACGGGAAAAGGATGCTATAAATGCACTTGCCACCCGAAGCTATAATCCATTAACTGCTTATAATATCTATATTAATAAATTTGAACAGGTACGAAGGCTTCATTCCAAAGCCTTTTTGATCCCAAAATATCTTCTGGGAACTTCACGGTTGCCTTTTTCTTCTATTGTAGAACAACTGGGCCTTCCCTTTGTCGGTAAAGGACTGGAAAGCTCCATGGGAGAAGAAATCGTCTGCATCCGGGATAAAGCTTCTTATGAGGAACTCTCTCTTAACTACCCTTCCTCCAAGGAATGGCTCTTCGAAGAATTTATCTCAGAAAGCTACGGCAGAGATCTGCGCTTTTACAGCATCCGCGGAGAAGCCGTTGCCTGTATGCAGCGCATATCCCAGGGGGATTTCCGTGCAAATGTAGCTCTGGGCGCTTCGGTAGAGCCTTACCCTGTCACTTCCGGCATCCGTACCATAGCCGCAGATATTTACGAGCAGACCGGACTGGATTTTCTGGGAATTGATCTGCTTTTTGGCAGAGAAAAACCTTATTTTTGCGAAATCAATGTCATGCCGGGACTGGAAGGTATTGAAAAGGCTTCCGGCATAAATGTTGCGGGAAAAATTATTGAGACGATACAATCTGACTTTACATAAAAGACTTAGTGTAAAAAATAGTTTTTTCATGCGCAAATATGTGCCTGCACAGTGTACGAAAATACATGATACTAAAGTATCTGGAAAATTGCAGGCTACAAAAAGGTATTTATATGAATAACACTTCCGAAACATCACTGCAATTTCATAAAATCACTACGCGTAAGGAGGCGGAAGACTTTGTCTATGCCTCTTATCTGCGAGCTGCCTCACATCAGGATTATGCTGCAAAGGACGCCAGAAAACGACACCCGGAACTGACCAGATCCCTGCTTTGGCAAAAATCCGTTACTCCCTGCATCGTTGTCACCGGAAGCAAGGGAAAAGGCTCCGTTTCCAACATGATCTCCCGAATCCTGCAGACAAGATTCTCTGTGGGACTGATGACCAGCCCTCATATCACGGACTTTCGCGAACGCTTCCGTGTCAATGATACGATGATCAGTGAATCTGACTTCTGCCGTCTGATGACAGAGATCCAGCCAGAGATTCTGAATATTGCCTCTGATCTGCCGGAGTCAGTATGTATCAGTCCCATGGGAATCCAGGCCGATCTGGCACTGGCTTATTTTTCGGAAAAACATACGGATTTCAATGTACTGGAATGCGGTAAAGGTGCAAAATACGATGATGTAAATAATGTACGTCACGATTATGCCGTGATCAACCGGATTTTTCTGGAGCATACGAGGGAACTGGGTGATACGCTGACTGCCATTGCGGAAGATAAATCCCACGTTATCACCGGAGAGCAGAAGTGTGTCTATTTTGCGGAGCAGGAACCGGAAGTTCTGGAAATTCTGCAGCGCCGTGCCGAAACTCTGCATATTCCCTATAAGATCTACGGTCGGGATTTTCATGCGGAAAACATCCGTTATACCTGCTTCGGAATGCAGTTTGATGTTGAAATCGGAGACAACATTTATGCGGATTTACAAATTCCGTTGCTGGGAGAACATCAGGCGAAAAACTGTGCTCTGGCACTTGCTGTGTGTGTGGATGTGCTGTCTGATCTGCGCAGGGAATCCGCAGTTTTTTCTTTTCCAGACATCCGGAAAAATCTGTCTCTGCTGCACTGGCCGGGACGCATGGAAGTCCTGCGTTCCAAGCCGTTTGTTCTGCTGGATGCCTGTATCAATGCCACCAGCTGTGAGAATGTAAAGGAAGTCCTGCGACATCTGGGGGTTTGGAATTGCACTGTTATTGTGGGAATTCCGGAGGATAAGGATTATGCCGGGGTGGTTCGGTCCATGAAAGGTATGGCAAACCGGATTATCCTCACCAGATCCGGGAATCCGCACTATCATTTTTCCAAAAAACAGCAAGAGACATTAGCGGGAGCGGGCATTGGTGCAGAATGGACAGACTCGGTGGAACAGGCACTTACTCTGGCGGATTCTTTTTCGGATCCCATTGTAATCTTGGGAACGACTTCGGTAATTTCCGAAGTAGAGCAGATTTTTCAGCAATCTTAACTTGCCCTCACCGGATACAGGTGCTACAATGAGGGCAAATAGAAGAATATCTAATCAACCAATGAAAACATTACGCAGAAAGGAGAAGTCCCATGACAGGTATTTACGGAATCAATTATTCTAATAATTATAGTCTGACCGGCAATTACGGATACGGTTATTCTACCAGTGCGGTATCTTCCGCACAGCCCGAAGAGAAGGGTATGGTGGTAAATCCCGGAAAATCCGATGTAGAAAAGCCCGGCAGAAAGTCTTCTCCCGCAGAATGCGAAACCTGCAAGAACCGGAAATATCAGGATGGTTCCAACGAAATGGTCTCCTTCAAATCTGCATCTCATATTTCACCACAGGCTTCCTCCTCCAGAGTTCGTGCCCACGAACAGGAGCATGTAACGAACGCTTACAACAAGGCCGCACAGAACAACGGCAAGGTTCTCTCCGCCACAGTGTCCCTGCGGACCGCGGTATGTCCCGAATGCGGCACCGTCTACACCGCCGGCGGCACCACCACGACCAAGATCAGTTACCGTGACGAGAGCAATCCTTACCAGCAAAATAAGAAATCTGCCGATGCTGCCATGCTGATTGGACGGAATCTGGATCTGAGTGCGTAAATGAAACATAATTTTTGACACGCGAAAGCCCCCACCTTTTATGATATGTGAGGGCTTTTTTATTTTCATTTTAATACGCCACATACCAGTCCCGGCAGGGCAGGAGAGTGAATCCATCGAATTTTTCCGCATCTGTATAGTAAATGATATATATCTTATTTCTGTCGATGTGCTCCCAGTCGATTCCCATGGTGAAGCGGATTCCTTTTCCCAGAAAATCCTTCGGCTTGGGAGGTACATCGCTTAAGTTCCTGTTGGCAAGGTATTCTGCAGCGTCAATCTCTCCGTAGAGCAAAACACTGGGATATTTGATGGCATCTTCGATCTCGATCTCACGACCGCTTTCCGCCGCAATCTCCATGGCTTTCTGTACGGCTTCCTCGCTGCCTTCCTGAAAATAGGCACTGACCAGCTCTTTATAAGAAGTAAAATATGCCTTTTCAAACTGTACATTTTCCCCCAGCAGAAGTGCTGCCAAAAGAATGCTTACTGCAATTTTTCCATAGAAATTCACTTTTTTCCCCAGAAAATCTGTCAAAGAAGACACGCACAATGCTCCGCACAGAACAAGAGGAATATAGATGCAGTTGATCTGGGTCATTCCCACGGTAACCAGTAATCCCAGCAGCAATGCGCCGGTCAGTTGAAAGAATATCATCCATAATAATGTTGTCTGTCTCTTCTGTAAGGCTAGGATCAGGCGGATCACCAGCAAAAAAACTCCCAGAAAGATCAGTACTCTGGCTGTGATTCCGAAAAATCCAAACGGCATGATCACATCGTAGGGACGACCGATATCCTGCCGATACAGAAGATACAGCAGATTTTTGAAATTGTATAAAATATCACGGAAAGAGGATGCTATTTCATTCACTCTGAAATCCGTCATTACATAGACCGAAAAAGGGCCTATGGAGAACTCTGGGAGGATTCCTCTGTTTACCAGCAAAAACGCCAGCAACGGAAGTGCCAGTAATCCAATGATCACCACATGGATCACGAAATATTTGTCGATCTTCAAAGTCTTTGTAAGAAATCCGTATCCCCATTCCAACAACAGAAGGAGTGGAACAATAGGCCAGATGGTCGCATAACAATACAGACTCAAACCGTAGGAAAGTGCCGACAGAATAAGTAATCTCGGTTTTTTCAGGCCATAAACAAAAAAGGTCAGTCCAAAAAGCAGGAACCCGGGTGCCAGATTGGACTCCAGCCCCCATCTTGACATCATAATATGCCAGGGACATACACTGAGAAGAAGCATGGCCCACAGTCCGGCCGCTTCATCCACCATCTCTTTCATCAGAAAATAAACCGCCACCAGAGATAAAATTGCTACAATGGCCTGCGGTAGTCTTACTACCAGTGGAGTGATCTTACCTCCGGTGAACACCATAAAGGGAAGCATGAGATACGAGTTCAGTGCATTCTGCCCGCCTCCCCAAGACTCGAAATACACAGGATAGGAGTGTCCTGTGGAATCGATCCCACTGTGAAACAGTGAATACGCATTAAAAGCCCCATAAGCCTCGTCCATCTGGTAACCGCCCGGAACCTTCCCCAGCTGCACCAACCGCAATATAGAACCAAATACTAATATGAGACAAAACAATATGGTGTATTTATGTTGTTCTATTGCTCTCTTTAATGTCATAAGTCTTTTATATCCTTTTTACTTTCCAATATCCATTTGGGATGAATATTATTTTCTTCTGTTTTTTATTTTATCATATGGGATATTGGATTGTCTCTGTAAAAGTGAAAATTACTCTCTTTCCACCTACTGTGGTAAATTCAAAGTTGGATTTTTCAACAGTGTGGCAATAACCGGGGTATATTTAGATACTCCATAGTCTTCAACAATACTGGTTATTCTAGCGCCTGCATCTTTTGATGAAGCACCACATAAGAAAACCCTTTCATCAGCAGTTCCATAATCCAATACGATAAATCGATCATGAAATATACCGCCTGTCTTTTTCATTGACAAATTTACTGTTGGGTACTCCTTGCAGAAATCTATAAATT
>OJOI01001720.1_pt1 | contig 11792 bp, 12 predicted proteins | sample 1598061 | NCBI WGS metagenome assembly OJOI01 (sample SAMN01915224, study PRJEB22387) | human gut metagenome | isolation source: stool | host: Homo sapiens | place: USA
AGATAGATAATAGAGTAAAACAAGAAAAGATAATTAAAGCACAAGGGGATAACTATATAAAAGCTATTTCTGGAGATTTAATATCTTTAGCCTTTAATAAAAAAGGTAATAAGCATAAGAAGATTTATGTAATTTCTGTCGACTCACAAATTGGAACTATTCAATCTGAAAATTATAGAAACAAGGCGATATCACCAGATTCCATTCATGGAGAATGGTTATCTAAGTTGAATAGTTGCGGAAAAAATTCTCAAAATATCAATGATGAAATTCTCTTTGATAGTGAATTTGGAATAGGTGTTTTTGATATGGGAATAACTGAGTTCTATCTTCTCCCAATTGCTGATATTAAAGATAATGGAAAAACATTTTCTAATAAGGATAGAATCGAGAGTGCAATAACGAAGCTTGTTGAAAAATATGATGCGCAAGGACAAGGAGTTGAAATATATATTCCTTTAATTGGAACAGGAAGATCGGGATCTAATTTATCCCTTAAAGAATCCTTTGATCTTTTAGTAGATTCTTTCTCAAAGGAAATGCATGGAAAGATAAATATAGTTGTTTATGAAAAGAATGTTGATTTTTTGGGGCTTATTCAATGAATAGAAGAACAAAAACATATATTGCAGCTGATTGGACTGGAGATATAGAGGCTGTTGAACAGCTTCGCAAATGGAATGAAAGTAGTCATTGGAGTTTGTATTTTTTAGATGTTCACGAGTGTTTTCAATGTAGAGATTCTAGTTTAGCGTGCACGATAAAAAACTCTCTTAGAGAGAGGATGAATATGTCGAAAAAATTTGTGCTAATTGTAGGAGATAAAACTAAAGACTTGACTAAAGGTTCATGTTATTTATGTGACAGTTATAATTCATATACACGGTGCTGTGCCAAAGGGCATTGTGTAAACAATCTTAGTTTTGTTGAATATGAATGTCATTTAGCTGTTGAGGCTGATATAGAAATAATTGTCTTATATAATTCCTCTTTCGTTGATAAAAGCCTTTGTCCAGAGCCAGTAAGAGATAAAGGAGTGCATGTAGCTATGAAAAAAGCTAAACTGTTTGATGAGCCCGAATGGGATTATGAATCGGTGAAAGACGTGCTGATGAAATAAAAAAAGACCATTGATTGCCCGGGTGTTAATCGAGTTTTTCAATAGTCTTTTTTAATCCTATGATTCTTGTGGTTCTAGTCTTTAGTAAACATAGACGTCATCTTCAGGGATTGAAGATAACATATCGGATAATTTTATTCCTTTGTAAGTGGAATTCCAAAGCTCGTCGACTGTCGCTACATCCAATACCTCATCATCAAATTGACAAAAGGAAATAATTCTCTTGTTGTCTATTTCAGGATAAATAATAGAATAGTTTTTTCCTTTGTAGCTCAGTTCAAGTTCACGACCTGTATCGACCCATTCGAATAATTGTTCTTTAGTCATTGTTGTTTCCTCTTTTCTTTATTTTTTCATATTTTCTTCTCTTAAGTTTACCTTCTTCATTTCTGTACCAGTTGTGCTGGTGAGGAACTATCGGATGATATTTTGGATTGTTATGGTCCGTATAATCTATATCCAGATAGACGTCCCCGTTCTCATCGTAGTACCGCTCTTGTATCATCCTGCCATGCTTGTAGTTCTTCGTCACCGAATTCGGCTCACCTTTTATTCCCAACTTGTTTTTGTTGTCGGTCGTATCAATCTTGTTTATCTTGTCAACCTTCCTGACGTCGGAAGAACCGGCTTTATTGTAGTCCATCCCCTCATTGGGTTCAACCGATGAGGATTCGTCTTTTTCCTTACCTCGTTCTTGATTTCTCCTCTCTTCCCAATAGAATCTCGCTCCTTTGGTTCCCTCGAAGTGTCCGCTATTTCCCTTTGACATTTTTGTATGCCTCCAGTCTTAGATCGGTCTCGCTCCTGAAATGGACTATCTTTATGCCTTGTTTCTCAATTTCACGGAAGACGGGAATCTCTATCGTTCCTACCACGATCAGGACCGATGGGTGCTTCTGACTGACAAGCTCCCTCAGTCCGACCTCGAACCTTTGACGGTTCTCTTTCTTCCTGAGTCCGCTGGCCAATGTCCCAATAGCCACCATGTCGCCTTCCCTTATCCCGTCGAAGCAATAGGGGAAGGAATTCTCATAGTCCCATCTGGCCTGGACTATCACGTTCTTTCCACATATTGATCCGTACCAGTACCCGAAGGCGTACATCCTGTAGTAGTTCCATATCTTCAGAGGGTACGGGAAGTCCAGACAGGTGGAAAAGTCAGGGACTATTATTCCTTCGAAATGTTTTAGGATGCTGTAGGCCTTCCTGGGGTTGGACCATATGCCATCCCTTCCGTCGAAGACATGGTCGTCGATGTAGAAATGGACATAAGCCCTGCTCTTGAAACAAGAATCTCTTCTTGTCTCTTTCCTGTAGATAGATTTGGCAGTCCTGTATGAAACGACTTCATTTGGGACTTCCTTGGCTGTTGTAGGACATATTGGAATGTCGCTCTTGGAGAAGGTAGCACCCTTCACCATGAACGCGTTCCATATATCTTTACAATTTTTTCTAATTAAAGTTTTCATTTTTTAATCTCCATCACAGCTGAATCTTAGAAAAATTTACTTTAGAAGTCACGGAGACTCGCCGGCGATTTCGCAACTTGTCTTTTCAAATGAAAGTTGAATTGTGCTGAGGGATTATGAATCGGTGAAAGAGCTGCTGATGAAATAAAAAAAGACTATTGATTGACGGTTGTTAACCGAGTTTTTCAATAGTCTTTTTTAATCCTATGATTCTTGTGGCTCTAGTCTTTAGTAAACATAGACGTCATCTTCAGGGATTGAAGATAACATATCGGATAATTTTATTCCTTTGTAGTTGAATTCAAGTTCACGACCTGTATCGACCCATTCGAATAATTGTTCTTTAGTCACTGTTGTTTCCTCTTTTCTTTATTTTCTCATATTTTCTTCTTCTAAGCTTATCATCTTCATCTTTGTGCCAGATGTGCTGGCTTTTTCGATGTTTTAAAACAGATAATGAAAAGAAATAATCCATTTAAAAATGACCAGTTACGAAATGAAATTAACCGGTTTGAAAACATTCATTGTTTTAAAAGAGGTGAAAATTTAAGTTTAAATCACATGGAAAGCACTTCCATAAGGAGAAAACAATGAAAAATAAAAGTGTAAAGTTGTTGTCTATTGTTTTGTTGGGACTAACATTGGTGAGTTGTGGAGGATCAAATACTACTTCCACTCCAGCTAGTACTGCTAAGCCTACTGATAAAGCAAGTGATGTAAAACCTGGTGGAGATGAAAAAATTGATGTCAAGGAATTGACATTGGAATTATCTAAATCAGTTGCTAAAGTAGGAGATGTAATCGACGCAACTGTTGTGGTTAAGCCTAGCAATGCTACTAACAAGGAATATGCTTTGACTTCATCAGATGAATCAATTGCTATCATTGAAGAAGGAAAGGTCAAATGTGTTGGAGCTGGATCTGTTGTTATTATTGCTAGATCTAAAGCAAATGCAACTAAGAAAGCTGAAGCTAATTTAACTGTTCTTGGGACTGATGAATATGGAAGAAGCGAGAATTTATTTGAAGCAGAAGACGCAAATATTATTCAAGCAAATTCTGGAACTGGTGCACATGTAGAGACTACAAGTGATGAACGTGTTACAGGAGCAGGTGTTGTCGCTGGATTATCTAAAGGTGATAGAGTTGTTTGGGGAATTCAAGCAGCTGAAGCAGAAGATAATGCCCTATTGAAATTACGTTTGATGGGTCCTTCTGGATGGCTTGGAATGTGGGATAGTATCCCTTATGTTTTCGGTGATTGGTTCTCAGTTAAAGTAAACGGAAAGTTGATCAACACTGATGATATAAATGTTGAAGGAACAAATCTAAAAGGTGGATCTGCTGATTATTACAACATGACCGATGTTACCATTGGAGATGTTGCTCTTAAAGCAGGTCTTAATACAATTACATTTGTCGTTTCTAATAGATATGATCAAACAACTATCAACGATGATACTTATAATGGAACATTGAGCTGCTGGGGTAATTTGGATTCTATGAAGTTGTTTGCAAAGACTGAATTGACAGCTGTTCCTAATACTTCTGAAGTAGAAGACGCCGATCCTGATGTTGCTACTAAGACAGTTGAATTGAAAGCAAACGATGCTAACACAGCAGTGTTTAACGGCTCGGCAGTAAGACAAGACATGTCAGGCAAGACCTTTGCTGAATTTGGTGATGGTGTGAATATTGTCATGGGTCTTGATTCTGATATGGACGTTAAAGTCAAATTTGATTTGGATGTAATAGCTCCTTATTTGAATACTACAGACGCTGCTACCGATACTAATTTAGCAGATATGATCACATTGATTCTCAACGATAATAAAGTAGATTTATCTGGCCTTGTTATCAAAGGTAATGGAAAGGTTGCAGACAAGACTAATAATACTGTAGTATCTACAGGCTGGGTCGATTTAAAAGAAGGTGAGAATAAGATTGCAGTTCTTGCAAAGAATCCATCGGTTACAACCGCATTCTGGGGCGGATTGAACTCGATTAAAGTTAATTCTTATAAAGGAACTATAACTTTTAAACTTATAGAGAAAGCTTACATAACTAGCACTTATAGTTTTGAGGCTGAAGGAGACAATGTAGTCAGGGTTGGATATGATGCTTTACCAGCCTCAACTTCCATTGTAGAGTTCAAGGATGCTTATAAGGTTCAAACCGATACTTATAATGCTAAATATGCTACTAATGGAATTATTTTTGGAATTGAATCTGATATTGATGCTACTGCTACTTTAAAAGCCAAAGTCGCAACTCCTTATATCGATACCGATACTGTGATGGAAGACGTAAATTTAGGTGATATATGTGATTTGTGGGTCAATGGAAAAATGATTTCGACACCTAATACTTTGTCAGGTAACAATAAGAAAGGTGTTAAAGATAATATTGTAGAAGTAGAGATAGCTGCACCTATCGTCTTGAAAAAAGGAAAGAATAGAATTGAATTTGCTCCTAGAAATTACACAGGAAATGCTTATGCATATTTGGGTGGATTAGACTCTATATCATTGACTACTATTGCAACTATTAACGATTATAAAGTTAAATTCTGGACTGATAGATATACATACTTTGATGATGATAACAACGAGCCTATCTATGTAACTAGTGAACCTATTCAATCTAATTGGTGGTACGGACTTTATAGAGAAGAAGATACTGTGGAAGAAAATCAGCCTGGATCTTTATATTGGTACTATTCTTCCCAAACAGAAAGAGAAACATTCAATTTAATGGGTCAGCATCCTAATAGTGAAAGACCTCTTCTCAGTGCTGCAACAGGTGGTTACTTTAAAGTTGTATTGATGAGCTACGATTCACCAAATGAAAAGAATGGATACCCTGTTGAAGATGTTGTCTATATTTCTTGTTGGAATGATCCTGATGAAGGTTATGGTGGACGTATTGCTTAATTTCTTTAAATAAATAATTATAGAAAGGCTTTAAGCGATGGGTAAGAAAACAAAAATAACTATTTTTTCCATCCTTGCTGTTTTGAGTGCAGTTCACATTGTAGCAAACGTACTTTGCTTTAAAGTGTTGGGTGTAGACTTTATAAACAGTGCATTGGTTGGAACAGGAGCTTCTTCTGGCGATGCTGAGAGCGAGAAGAAAGGCAAAGAATTAGTAAAGAAAGTAACAGAAGATTCTTGTGTTCTTTTGAAGAACACTAACAAGGCTTTGCCTTTGGATGTTCAGCAAAATAATAAAGTAAATGTTTTTGGTTTGACTTGTGTCGATGATGCTTGGGTGTTTACCGGTGTCGGAAGTGGATCATGCAAGCCTGATCCAACTAAGAGGGTCGGTCTGTTGCAAGGCTTAGAAAACTCTGGAATTGACTATAACAAAGATTTAGCTCAAAAATATGAGAATTATTTAAAGTCAAAAACTAATGATAGATGGGCTTCGATGAATCAATATGGAAAGTTGATGCAAGTAGAAGATTCTTTCTATACTGATGATTTGATTCAAAATGCTAAGTCTTATTCGGATACAGCAATAATAGTTCTATCTAGAATCAGTGGTGAAAATACTGGTGAAATTCCAACAAAACAAGTAGACGCCTTCACTGGAGAAGTTGATGAATCTAGAAACTATCTTCAGTTATCGAAAAAAGAAGAAAAGATGATACAAGTAGTAACTGATAACTTTGATAAGGTTATTGTACTTCTTAACACCACTAATAACATGCAGTGTGATTTCTTAGATAATGATAAGATTTCCGCTGCCATGTATGTAGGACCTACTGGTTTAAATGGAACTGAAAGTATTGGAAATCTATTAGCGGGAAGAAAAATTGAGAAAACATCTGATGGTGGAACTAGAGAAGTTAAAATCTCACCTAGTGGAAAATTGGCTGACACATATTCTAGAGATTATAAATCAGAGCCTGGATTTGCTAATGCTTATATTAGGAACAAATCAAATACTGGTGGAAATATAGCTTATCAAGAGGATATTTACTTCGGATATAAGTGGTATGAAACTGCATATGAAGAAGGATTCTTTGATGGGATGACAAACGGATATAATTCAGCAGTTATGTATCCGTTTGGATATGGTCAAAGTTATACCGATTTTGAATGGACCATCAAGGATGTAAATCTCAAATCTGGCAGTGAATTAAATAAAGATTCGAAAATAGATGTAACAGTTACTGTCACTAATGTTGGCGAGTATAGTGGAAAAGATGTAGTCGAGTTATATTACAAGACACCGTACTATAAAGGTGAAATAGAAAAGAATGCTGTGACTTTAGGCGATTTTGCTAAAACAGCAAATCTAAAGCCAGGTGAAAGCCAAGATTTGAAATTGTCTTTGTCAGCATATGATATGGCAAGTTATGATTGTTATGATAAAAATAACAATGGTCATACTGGATATGAGCTCGATAAAGGAACTTATACTTTGATGTTTAAATCTGATGCTCACAAAGCTAAAGAAATAAGCAATGGTGGTTCTATTAATTACAATATATCTAGCACTATCAATTATGATAAAGATCCTACTACTGATTATTATGTAATCAACAGATTCACTGGTACTGATGCATATGCTAATGTTCCTATCGATGGATCAAATGTTGGATTGAATTGTAAGTATTTATCGAGGAGTGATTTTGCTTCTACATATACAGATAGACAAATACAATTGCCTACAGATAATGAAAGACTCGCTAAGGGTAGAGCATATAAAACCGGTGTTGTAGATCAAGAAGAAATGCCTACTTTCGGAGTAGATAAAGGACTTTATTTAGTAACTAAAGAAGATGGGACTAAAGCCACATCTTCTGAATTATCTGACAGAAAGAACTTAAAATATAATGATGAGTTAATCGATAGATTAACCTCTGATTACAATAGCTCTTTGTGGGATGATTTGGTGAGTCAAGCATCGACCAGTGAAGTCAGAGCGTTAGTGGAAAAGAGTGGATTTGGTTCAGCTGCAATCGAATCGATTGGAAAGCCGAGTACATTGGATTTTGATGGACCTAGTGGATTCAACGAGAATACACAAAAGATTGCAGAGGATAAATCTAACTGGACTAGCTATCCTCCTGAATGTGTCATTGGATGCTCTTGGAATGTCGAATTAGCAAATGAAATTGGAAAGTCCATGGCTTTTGAAGCTAGCAAGAGCGGAATTAATGGATGGTACGCTCCTGGCGTCAATCTTCATAGGTCAAACTTCAACGGAAGAAATTATGAGTATTATAGCGAAGATCCTAGAATATCTGGAAAACTAGCATCAGCAACAATCACTGGTGCTAAATCAGGTGGATTATATTGTTATCTCAAGCACTTTGTTGTAAGTGAAGAAGGTGATAATCCAAAAGGTGTCGACACTTGGTTGACAGAGCAGAATCTTAGAGAAAATTATTTGAAGCCATTTGAGATGGCAGTTAAATCTGGTGCTAATGCTATTATGACTGCTTTTGGTAGAGTCGGATGTGTCTGGGCTGGTGCTAGTTATGATCTTCTAACTGAAATCCTTAGAAATGAATGGGGATTCAAAGGTAATGTCACTACCGATTTCGGCCAAAAGCAAGGATCTTTGATGGAACCCCAGTTAGCTTATGAAGCTGGAACTACAATGTTCTGTACTTCTGGAGCAGGATTTGCAAATTACCTTAAAGGAATTGATATCACTAAAGACTATAAAATTATGTCTAACATGCGTGAAGCTATTCACCGTAATCTATATAACTTTGCTAACAGTGCAGCTATGAACGGTATGACTTCGTCATCTAAAGTTGTTCCTGTCAGGGTGTGGTATCAAAATGCGTTGCTCGGACTTGAAATTGGATCTGGAATAATCCTTGGGTTATCATTGTTGATGTTAGGTCTTCAGTTGTACTTCATATCAAAGGAAAAAGAATAAACTATGAAAAATATAACTAATTTCTTGAAGGAAAAGAAACCGGGATGGTATGTTGAATTAGCTTCGCTGCTGTTGGGACTCATCTGTCTTATCACTTATACCGCAAGGGGCGGAAATTACTTATCTCCAGTAAGTGGATTAGCAGTCACTTTGATGGCTATTGCCGTAGTTACGAATATTCTTGTTTTGATAAAAGATTTCAAAATATGTGCATTCGTTCCAATGATACTCTATGCAGCTTCATTCGCTGTGCTTCTAAATACAGAGATGTTATTTATAACTAATGTAGGGTTTGGTGTCGATGGTAATTTCTTCGATGCTGGTTTCTACACGTTTGTTATAACTGATGTATTAGCTGTCGTATCATCTGCAGTTGCCTTTTCGATGGGATTGTCTAAAGATAAAAAGTAAATCGATAATAGTTGTTGTACGGCACCTATAATAGGTGTCGTACTTTGCTTGAAAGGAGGAATGGCTTTGAAAAGAAACAAAACTAAATATATTTCATACATTTTGTTTACTTCTTTGATTCTTTCATTAGGATCATGTAATCAAAATGATGAAAAGGCAACTATTACTTCCTGGGGAATTCCTGATAAGTACAAACAAGAAAGGACTGATGAAAAAGGACAGGTTGTTGAAGTGACGTATTCTACCAAAGACTATGTTGATGGGACTGATAAAGTAGAAGAAAAGAAGACCAATGTTTATTTGCCATATAACTATGATGAAAGTAAGCAATATAACATTATTTATTTAATACACGGAACTGATAGGCAATCAGTCAATCATATTGATACTTGGCTTTATACTGTCGGGATTAAAAATGTTTTGGATAATATGATTTTCTATAACGATATAGATCCTGTTATTGTCGTTACTCCCTCTTTCTATTCTTATGGTCTCTATGGCGATGACAATATGACAAATATTAGAGAAGTTACACCAGTCAAAGAAAAATCCACAAAGAATTTTGGATATGAATTGAGATATGATTTGATTCAAGCGGTCGAAAGCAAATATTCAACTTATGCCGAAGATGTTGATGAAAAATCACTTATAGATTCTAGAGATCATCGAGCAATGGCTGGATTATCAAACGGAGCTAGAATTACATTAGATGGAGGAATGACTCGAAACTTTGATTATATAAGTTGGTTTGGATGTTTTTCTTCTTCGATTGAAAGTAGCAAGATAATAGAAGCTATCCATTCAGAAAAAAATAAGAATTATAAATTGAATTATTTATTTAATGCTGATGGAATATATGACTTTGCATATAATGCACATAAGAAAATGTACGAAGAATTGTTGAAAGATGAATCTTTTAACGAAAATAATTTAGAGTATGTTGAAATAGCTTTTGGATATCACTCGCCAAGATCTTGGCAAATCTCAATGTATGATGCACTGCAAAGATTTTTTAAGGAGGCGTAATTATGAAGAAAAAATATCTTTCATTAATTACTCTTATCACATTGCTGGTGGGATCTTTGAGTGAACTTATTATTTGTTTTGCCAGATCTTATGGTGAATTATGGTATACAATCTTGATAATGGATGTCTTAGTTGTCGGTTTTGCGTTATTATCTTATTGGCTTAAACACTATTGGATTAATCTTATATCTATTGTAGTTTTGATATTAGGAGCGATTCTATTATGTTTATATCCTATGTATATCATGTATCTCGCTTTTATCTTTGGCGGTTTATCTTTAGTTGAATTGATTGTGTATTACATCATATCGCTGGTTGAAAATAAAACTGGTAAATCATGAAGTTAGATATTTATTCTTTCTGATAAGTGCTATAGAAAATAAAAGAGTGACTCAAAGAAAGTCACTCTTTTATAAATCTAAAAGATGTTTATCTTAAATTTATAATTTTATAAACTTATTTTATCACCAAGCAAAATTTAGATTTTTAGTTCCATTTAAAGTTTTTAGGAACGGCTTATTCTTCATACCTATTATGAAGAAAATTATGTATCCGACTACAGAGATAATCAAGAATTCTCCAAGGAATACATAACCCATTGCGACCCACCAAAGATTAGGTGTAACTAGTTCCATAAGCCAAGTTAATTCTGCTCCGACTATTACGGTATTAGATATAACTGGCATGAAAGTAGCAATTAACAAATGCTTGCAAGGTATCATTGCCAAACAACCTATTAAAGTTGCACCTGTTCCAATTAATAAGTCCCAAGGACCTGCCATTGAAAGCAATAAGCCAAAAGCATTTGAAATAAGGCATCCGACAGTTAATCCGATGATATATGCAGGATTAAAGAAGACTAAGATGTTCAATATTTCAGAGATTCTGAAATTTAGCAATCCATAAGAAGCATAGAAACACACTACTGTTAGTACTACATAAATAGCTGCTACTATTGAATTGTACGCAATCATCTTTGGAGTGAACCAAGCTTTAATTCCTGTGGCCTGGTCCTTTCCTTTGTAACTCGACTCTACTTCGTTTTCCATATTACTTTGCATAAAAAAAGCCCCCTGTTAATTTTTACGTGCGGTTTCATGGGAAGACACACGATATGGATTTCGACCTTAAAGAGAATAATAGAATATAAAAATAAAATCAATAGAAAAGTTAAATTCTATTGATTGTTTTTAATAATATCAGCTCCAATTAATCGAAGATTGTCGAAAAATTCTTCTACTGAATCCAATCTATTTAGCTTCCCGTCTTTTAATAAATAGATATCATCAGCTAAAGCTTTAGCGGCTTGTTCATCATGAGTTATTAAATAAACAGAAGTCTTATATTCTTTAACAAAGTCTTTAATTACTTCGATTATGTTTTCTAGTGATTTTCTGTCTTGCCCGACAGTCGGTTCGTCTAAGAAGAGCAAATCGGGTTTCTTCGCTAATGCACAAGCTATTGTAAGTTTTCTTTTTTCTCCTTCAGATAATGATTGAGGATGTCTGTCATAGAGATACTCTAGATGTAATTTGCTTCCTATTTCCATAGCAAAATCTTTGCTATATGAATGGAAGCATAATTCTTTTCTAACGGATGAATTAAACAATTCGTAGGTTGGGTTTTGGAATACTACGCTGACTTTTTTGAACCACTTATAACTACCTATTCTTTTTGCAATTGATTGGGTTATTTGACCATCTTTTTTCTTCACTTTCATTTGACCTGAAATGCAATTTAAAAGTGTTGTTTTTCCTTGACCATTATTTCCTAGAATAACTGAAATTCTTCCTTTCTTCATATTGAAATATAAATCATTTAATACTTTCTTATCATCAAAAGATTTATTTAAATGATCTATCTTT
>OJOI01001735.1_pt1 | contig 11754 bp, 9 predicted proteins | sample 1598061 | NCBI WGS metagenome assembly OJOI01 (sample SAMN01915224, study PRJEB22387) | human gut metagenome | isolation source: stool | host: Homo sapiens | place: USA
GAAAAGGCTGCACAGACCTATTACACCTATCTCTGCTCCAGCAGCGGCTTTACGTATGATACTGAGGACACCATTGCCGATGACTACGTGCGGATCACCAGCTGTGACACGCTGGAAGATGCCGAAGCACCGTACTATGCCGTGTTTGCCAAGTCTGCTCACGCTTCGGACTTTGACGGCATGCTGGAAATGTCCGAGGATAAGCTGTACGGCAGAATGGGCGACCGCGGAGCCGATATTTCTTATGTATCGTCTGCGGTAACGGCTCTCACCGCCAGCACTTCCAGCCAGCTGACCTTTGCAGTCACTTCCAGCTATGAAGATCCCGAAGACGGCTCTGCCTCTACCAAGGAGGACACGTTCACGCTGGTGCTGGAGGACGGCTCGTGGCGTGTGGGACAGTTCACTATGCCGTATTAAGGAGGGAAGATCATGTTGCAAAAACTGTTTGCCGGACTGACGGCATCGGTGCTGTGCGGCACGATGCTGGGAACTCTGTGGGCTGCTTCGGCAGAAGAAACCGATGCCCCTGTGAAAAAGACGGTGGAATGTGCAAAGAGTGTAGCCCTGACTACCGATGTGCCGAAACCGGTGCCGGACAGCACGGCGTGGCAACCGCTACTGTCTGTGCGTTGATGAATATGGAATGTATCGTTTATATGGGAAAGACGGATGTAGAACGCCAACATATCAATGTGGAGAAAATGAAAATGCTGGGAGCTACCGTTATTCCCGTTACTTCCGGAAACATGACCTTGAAAGACGCAACCAACGAAGCGATCCGCGACTGGTGTTGCCATCCTGCCGACACTTATTATATTATCGGCTCTACCGTAGGCCCTCATCCTTATCCTGATATGGTGGCACGCCTGCAATCTGTTATCAGCGAAGAAATAAAAAAACAACTGCAAGAAAAAGAAGGACGTGACTATCCGGATTATCTGATAGCCTGCGTTGGAGGAGGAAGTAATGCTGCCGGAACGATTTATCATTATATCAATGATGAACGGGTAGGCATCATTCTGGCGGAAGCCGGAGGTAAAGGAATAGAAACCGGAATGACCGCCGCCACCATCCAACTCGGTAAAATGGGAATTATCCACGGAGCGCGTACTTACGTCATCCAAAACGAAGACGGACAGATTGAAGAGCCTTACTCGATTTCCGCCGGACTGGATTATCCGGGCATTGGTCCGATACACGCCAATCTTGCCGCACAAAGACGTGCCAACGTTTTGGCAATCAATGACGACGAAGCAATAGAAGCCGCTTACGAACTAACCAAACTCGAAGGTATTATCCCTGCACTGGAATCCGCCCATGCATTAGGAGCTTTGAGAAAATTGAAGTTCAAACCGGAAGATATCGTTGTATTGACTGTTTCAGGACGAGGAGACAAAGATATTGAAACCTATTTATCGTTTAATGAACAGCAATAAGTAATTAGTAAACCATCATTCGTAATCAATAATCAAGCAATTATAGAAATGAAAACATTTAATTATACAACTCATAGCAAACAAGTGCTCGGAGATATGCATACTCCTGTCAGCATTTACCTGAAAGTGCGCGACATGTATCCGCAATCTGCATTAATGGAAAGTTCCGACTATCATGCCGGAGAAAATTCCTTGTCATTTATAGCCCTCTGTCCCCTGGCAAGTATCGGTATAAATGGCGGCATTGTCACTTCCAACTATCCCGATAACAGCCGCACGGAAGAACCCCTGACAAAAACCTTCCATGTAGAAAAGGCCATGAACCGGTTTATCAATCAATTCCAGGTGACCGGGGATAATAAGAATGTATGTGGACTTTACGGATACACGACGTTCAACGCTGTGAAATACTTCGAGCACATCCCGGTGAAAGAAAGTCACGATGAGCAAAATGACGCTCCGGATTTGCTATACATATTATATAAGTATGTCATTGTTTTCAATCATTTCAAAAATGAATTGACACTCGTTGAAATGTTGTCCGAAGGAGAAGAAAGCGGCTTACCGGAACTGGAAGCAGCCATCGAAAACCGGAATTATGCTTCTTACAACTTCTCTGTAACAGGTCCCGTTACTAGCCCTATCACCGACGAGGAGCATAAAGCCAATGTCCGGAAAGGAATCGCGCACTGTATGCGTGGAGATGTTTTCCAAATCGTACTTTCCAGAAGATTTATCCAACCTTATGCCGGAGATGATTTCAAAGTGTACCGCGCACTCCGCAGCATCAATCCTTCTCCTTATCTTTTCTACTTCGATTTCGGAGGATACCGCATCTTCGGTTCTTCACCGGAAACACATTGCAAAATCGAAGATGGTCGTGCTTACATCGATCCGATTGCCGGAACTACCCGCCGTACCGGAGATGTAGTAAAAGACCGGGAACTGACAGAAGCTTTATTGGCTGACCCTAAAGAAAATGCAGAGCATGTCATGCTGGTTGATCTTGCCAGAAACGACCTTTCCCGTAATTGTCATGATGTACGCGTACTATTCTATAAGGAACCACAATATTATAGTCATGTCATTCACCTGGTAAGCCGTGTCAGCGGTATGTTGAATGAGGGCGCAGATAAAATAAAAACGTTTATTGATACGTTTCCTGCCGGCACATTAAGCGGTGCTCCCAAAGTACGCGCTATGCAGTTAATCAGCGAAATCGAACCACATAATCGTGGAGCCTATGGTGGCTGTATCGGTTTTATCGGATTGAACGGCGAATTAAATCAGGCTATCACTATCCGTACTTTTGTAAGCCGCAACAATGAACTCTGGTTCCAAGCCGGAGGAGGTATTGTAGCACGCAGTCAGGATGAATATGAACTGCAAGAGGTGAACAACAAACTGGGAGCACTGAAAAAGGCGATTGATTTAGCTGTCAAATTAAAAAATTGAAAGCAGAGATAGTATTTGAACAACCATTTTACAATGACAATAAAAATGAAAATATTACTTTTAGATAACTACGACTCTTTCACTTATAACCTACTGCACGCAGTGAAAGAATTAGGGGCTACAGATGTAGAAGTAGTCCGCAACGACCAGATAGAGCTTGATGAAGTAGACCGATTTGATAAAATCATCCTGTCTCCCGGACCGGGCATACCCGAAGAGGCCGGACTGCTATTACCTATTATTAAAAGATATGCTCCGACCAAAAGCATTCTGGGTGTCTGCCTCGGTCATCAAGCCATCGGCGAAGCTTTCGGAGCACGTCTGGAAAATCTCAAAGAAGTATATCATGGGGTACAGACTCCGATTACCATCCTTCACCAGGATTTGCTTTTTGAAGGGTTGGGAAAAGAAATCCCTGTTGGAAGATACCATTCCTGGGTAGTCAGCCGGGAAGGTTTTCCCGATTGCCTGGAAATAACGGCAGAAAGTCAGGAAGGACAAATCATGGCAATCCGCCATAAGACCTACAATGTACATGGTATTCAGTTCCATCCCGAATCAGTATTAACTCCGCAAGGAAAAGAAATTATTAAAAACTTCTTAAACGATTAAACTTATGAAACAGATTCTATACAAACTTTTCGAACATCAATATCTGGGACGCGATGAGGCTCGCACCATTTTACAGAACATCGCACAAGGAAAATATAATGATGTACAGGTAGCCTCTTTAATTACCGTCTTTCTGATGCGTAATATCTCTGTGGAAGAATTATGCGGTTTCCGCGATGCATTGCTTGAAATGCGTATTCCGGTTGATTTAAGTGAATTTGCTCCGATAGATATCGTAGGAACCGGAGGTGATGGAAAAAATACATTTAATATTTCTACAGCTTCCTGTTTTACTGTTGCCGGAGCCGGTTTCCCCGTTGTGAAACATGGTAATTACGGAGCAACATCAGTCAGCGGTGCCAGTAATGTAATGGAGCAACACGGTGTAAAGTTCACCAGTGACGTCGATCAACTGCGCCGTAGCATGGAGAAATGTAATCTTGCCTATCTGCATGCTCCTTTATTCAATCCGGCATTAAAGGCAGTTGCTCCGGTTCGTAAAGGATTGGCAGTGCGCACTTTCTTTAATATGCTCGGTCCGTTGGTTAATCCGGTATTACCGGCCTATCAGCTTTTAGGAGTTTACAACCTCCCGTTACTTCGCCTCTATACCTATACTTATCAGGAAAGCAAGACGAAATTTGCCGTTGTTCATAGTCTCGACGGATATGACGAAATCTCTCTGACAAATGAGTTTAAAGTGGCGACCAGCGATCATGAAAAGATTTACGCTCCCGAGAGTCTCGGATTCTCCCGCTATAAGGAAACTGATCTGGATGGTGGACAAACACCGGAAGATGCAGCTAAGATTTTCGACCAGATCATGAATAACACGGCTACGGAAGCTCAAAAAAATGTAGTGGTAGTCAATTCAGCTTTCGCCATCCATGTGATTTGTCCGGAGAAGACTATTGAAGAATGTATTGCTCTCTCCAAAGAGTCATTGGAAAGTGGACGCGCATTAGCTACCCTAAAAAAATTCATTGAATTGAACAGTTAATGTTTTATTTTTGCAAATCCATCATTTACAATTAATAATCCCACATCAATGAAAGATATATTATCAGAGATTATAGCAAACAAACGATTTGAAGTTGACCTGCAAAAGCAGGCTATCTCCATCGAGCAATTACAGGAAGGTATCAGCGAAGTTCCGACCTCTCGTTCTATGAAGCAGGCATTAGCCTCGTCTGCATCGGGTATTATCGCTGAATTCAAGCGTCGGTCTCCATCCAAAGGATGGATAAAGGAAGAAGCATGCCCGGAAGAAATTGTTCCCTCCTATGCAGCAGCAGGAGCTTCTGCCCTTTCCATCCTCACCGACGAGAAATTTTTCGGAGGAAGCCTGAAGGACATCCGCACTGCACGTCCTTTGGTAGAGATCCCCATTCTTAGGAAGGACTTCATCATTGACGAATACCAGCTTTATCAAGCCAAAATTATCGGTGCCGATGCCGTACTTCTTATCGCAGCCGCATTAGAACCGGAGAAATGTAATGAACTTGCAGAAAAAGCTCATGAACTAGGTCTGGAAGTTCTTCTGGAGATTCATAGCTCCGAGGAATTAATATACATCGACAAGAAAATAGATATGGTAGGAATCAACAATCGTAATCTGGGTACTTTCTTCACTGATGTAGAAAACTCTTTCCGCTTGGCCGGACAGCTTCCCCAAGATGCTGTATTGGTATCCGAAAGCGGCATCTCCGATCCGGAAATAGTAAACCGACTTCGGGCAGCCGGATTCCGTGGATTCCTGATCGGTGAAACATTTATGAAAACACAGCAACCGGGAGAAACTTTACAGAATTTCCTGCAAGCAATCCAATAAACTAATTATTCAAAACGGACAGCCCTATGATTAACGGAAAAATTATCAAAGTATGCGGTATGCGTGAAGCTGAAAACATACAGGACGTAGAGTCTATCGAAGGCATAGATATGCTGGGATTCATCTTCTATCCTAAATCTCCCCGATATGTCTACGAGCTTCCGGCTTACTTGCCCATTCATGCCCGGCGTGTCGGAGTTTTCGTCAACGAAGACAAGCAGACAATCAGCATGTATGCTGATCGTTTCGGACTGAATTATGTACAGCTCCACGGAAATGAATCGCCGGAATACTGCCGGTCCTTACATTCCACTGGATTGAAAATCATCAAGGCCTTTTCAGTAGACCGTCCCAAAGATTTGAGAAAGGTATATGACTACGAAAAAGTCTGTGATCTTTTTCTGTTCGATACCAAATGCGAACAGTATGGTGGTTCGGGAAATCAATTCGACTGGAGTATTCTGGATATGTACAATGGACATGTAACCTTCCTTTTGAGTGGAGGTATTAACTCATACAGTGCCAATGCCCTGAAAGAGTTTAAACATCCCCGGCTTGCCGGATACGATCTCAACAGCCGTTTTGAATTGAAACCGGGAGAAAAGGATCCGGAGCGTATCCGGACATTTTTAAACGAATTAAAATCATAATCAAAAAATTCCAACGTCATGAATAGAATTAATCAACTTTTCAATAGCAACAAGAAAGACATACTTTCTATTTATTTTTGTGCCGGTACTCCTACTTTGGATGGTACCGCTGATGTAATCCGCACGCTCGAAAAGCACGGAGTGAGTATGATTGAAGTCGGCATTCCTTTCAGTGATCCGATGGCAGATGGCATTGTTATTCAGAATGCCGCTACGCAGGCATTGCGCAATGGTATGTCTCTAAAACTTCTTTTTGAACAATTACGGGATATTCGCAAGGACGTAAAAATCCCACTTGTGCTTATGGGATATTTAAACCCAATCATGCAATTCGGATTTGAGAATTTCTGCCGTAAATGTGTGGAATGTGGTATCGACGGCGTCATTATCCCTGATCTCCCTTTCCGTGATTACCAAGAACATTATCGTATCATTGCCGAACGCTATAACATCAGAGTGATTATGCTCATCACACCGGAAACCAGCGAAGAACGGGTACGCGAGATAGATACACATACCGACGGATTTATTTATATGGTTTCATCAGCAGCAACCACCGGAGCGCAACAAGATTTCAACGAACAAAAACGGGCTTACTTCAAAAAGATTGAAGGTATGCATCTGAACAATCCGTTGATGGTGGGATTTGGTATCTCCAATAAAGCAACATCCCAAGCAGCTTGCGAACACGCTTCCGGAGCTATCATCGGCAGTAAGTTCGTCACTCTGCTCGAAGAAGAAAAAGACCCGGAAAAGGCGATTACCAGACTGAAAGAAGCCCTGAAGTAAGAGCCTCGGATGAAAATTTCCGCAGGCCGCAGGGCTATTTCCGCAAACCGTGGGGCTATTTCTGCAAGCCGTGGGGAGGCCGTACTTCACCCGTGGGACGAGCAGAGACAAGCCGTGAGCTGAACAAAAACAAGACGTGGACTGAACAGGATCGAGGCGTGGGCTGACAATCTCGTTGCCCCTGTCATTCACCGAATCCGAAGTCCGAACAACAACAGCAGCAGTCTTCCTTTCCTCGCCAATATTGCTGCTGTTGTTTACAACAGTAGTAATATTTCTCTTCTCTTCTACTCTACTCTCTTGGGTTTCATTCGGTTTTCGCCCTTTATCCATCGGCGTTTCAGAGGTTTTTTCCACTGCACTTTTTTCCACTGGTTTTTGCATACTATTAACCACTGATTTGCTGTAGTCATTCTTTGCACACAGATACAGCAACAACACATAAATCCCTACAAGTTGCACTCCCCCTATCTGATACATCATGACGCTCAAATTGTCGTCCGCCCCAAAACAGATTTCTAACGGAAAATACCGGTCATTTTTCATTTTCTCTTTCGTTTTTTATTTAAAGCCGGACACTTCGTCCAACCTGCCCCAAAGATGAGGACATTTTTTCATACTACATATCGCAAAAATGCAACATAGATATTTTTTATAGCCTTGTCCTTCCAACTTTATATAATTCGTCATTTACCACTCATTATTCGCATTTAATCCGTATCTTTGCCAATGTTTTAACAGTAATTCAACAATTATGAGAGCAGAAACTCCTTCCGTTTTGTTAATTTACACGGGTGGGACTATCGGAATGATAGAGAATCCGGAAACAGGTGCCTTAGAAAATTTCAACTTCGATCATTTGCTTAAGCACGTCCCCGAACTGAAAAGATTCAACTACCGCATTTCCTCCTACCAATTCGATCCCCCTCTCGACTCTTCGGACATGGAACCTGCTTACTGGGCAAAACTGGTAAAGATCATCAATTACAATTATGATTATTTCGATGGTTTCGTCATCCTTCACGGAACAGACACAATGGCTTACACTGCCTCTGCACTAAGTTTCATGCTCGAAAATCTAAGCAAACCTGTCATCCTCACAGGTTCCCAGCTCCCGATCGGGACTTTGCGCACAGACGGAAAGGAAAACCTCATCACAGCCATCGAAATTGCAGCAGCTAAAAATCCGGATGGTACAGCCATTGTTCCGGAGGTTTGTATTTTCTTTGAGAATCATTTGATGCGTGGTAACCGTACCACCAAAATCAATGCGGAGAATTTCAATGCTTTCCGCTCTTTCAATTATCCGCCATTGGCACGGGTAGGTATCCACATTAAATATGAGCCTAATCTCATTCGGAAACCAGACCCGACAAAACCGTTAAAACCGCATTACCTGTTTGACACCAATGTGGTTATTCTAACACTTTTTCCGGGCATTCAAGAGAGTATCGTGACTTCTCTGCTTCATGTTCCGGGATTGAAAGCGGTTGTCATGAAAACCTTCGGTTCGGGAAATGCTCCGCAAAAAGAATGGTTCATCCGCCAACTAAAGGAAGCTACCGATCGTGGAATTATCATTGTCAACATTACACAATGTGCCTCCGGAGCAGTAGAAATGGGACGTTACGAAACAGGAATGCATCTTCTGGAAGCAGGTGTAATCAGTGGATATGACAGTACCCCCGAATGTGCCATAACAAAGCTCATGTTTTTATTGGGACATGGATTACCCAACAAGGATATCCGATATAAAATGAACTCCTGCTTAATAGGAGAAATCACCAAGTCTTAAGTTAAATCCATTTATTGTAACCCCCTGATTTTCATTTTAAACAGTTGTATAAAAGTGAAAATCAGGGGATTTCTCTTCATCATCATCAAGGCCGAATCAAACCTAAAAGAGCCAAAGAAGAACCAAAACGGAAGTATAGTTGTTTTCACTCCATAAAATAACAGAAAAAACATTTCCAATAAAAGATATGCAGTTATTTTTGTGATGGATTTGGTTACAAACAATCAAGCAATAATACATTATGATGAAGAAAACAATTCAATTTGTACCCATCATTGCAATAGCGATGGCAGGTACTATGTCTAGTTGTGTTGACTCTGGAAAGGATCTCTATGATCCGTCTTACGAAACACCTAACCCGATGGGAGATGGCTTTGCTGCTCCCGATGATATCGATTGGAACATGATAACCACTAAAAATGTCTCGGTCGAAGTGAAAGATGAAGAAGGAGGACTATTTGCTTATTTAGTTGAAATATATGCAGAAGATCCTTTGACTAATGAAAGCGCTTCCGTGCTCGCTGCAAGGACAGCTAATAAAGAAAACAACTTTAAATTTACAACCGCTGTCAGTCTGCTGCCAACTCAAAAGGGTATTTATGTGAAGCAAACCGACCCTAGAGGACGTGAACAGGTATATCAGTTCGATGTGCCGGAAAACAGCGATAATATTACCTGTAAACTCTATTATGCAGGATCTACTGCACAAAATAGAGCGTTGATGAGTCGTGCCGCTGCTACAAGAGGCCTTTCATTTGAAAAGCCGGATTACTATTCCATACCTGCTAATGCAAAAGAAGTGACTGAAATGTCAGGAACCACTTTGCTGCGTGATGCTTCTTACAAAATCACCTCTGACTATGCCGGCACATTCAAGTTTGACGGTTATGACGGTGAAATTGCAACCAAAGTTTATGTAGATGCTAAATGGACGATTCCCGCAACATTCCAATTCCAAAACGGTATTGAAATCATTGTGATGAATAATGCTAAAATTGAAGCATCAGGAACCATGACGTTCATTAGAAACTCCATGTTGACCATTATGGAAAAGGGAGAAGTGAATGCAGAGGATATATCATTCACCAATGGAGCGCCTGCTGCATTAAGAAACTGGGGTGCACTGACTGTAGCGAACACAATGACACTACATTCCGGTGCAACACTCTACAACAAAGGAACCATAACCAGCAAGAATATCTCAATCAATTCCAATACGAAAATTGTAAATGACAATAAAATCAGTTTGGAAGGAGAATTAAATCTGCCGTCTAATTTCTCTTTGGAAAATAACGGAGAGATTTATGGAGAGAAATTAATTGCAAATTCCGACGCTGTTGCTACCAACAACAACATCATGAAGTTTACAACCATCAGTCTCACCAATACGACTGTCAACAACGCTTGTAGCATGGAAGCAACGACTTCTTTCTATGCCAACGGAGCGACGTTTAACTTTACTCAAGGATATTTGAAAGCTCCTAAAATGGAGTTTGTTAATGGAACAGTAAATTTAAGTGATGGTTCTATGCTGGATGCTACGACAAGTATCAGCATACCTCCCGGTTATGCCAAGTTTTATGGAAAAGGCGAAAATACTTCTATGATAAAATCACCGGTTATCACCGGACAAGGTTTCACATATGATGGAAATTTGGTTATTGAATGTGATAGCCACGTTGAAAAGAACCAATGGTGGGAAAACTTCCATGTACTGAATGGCGCATACTTCACCAAAATGGGAGACTCTAAAGTCATCATCGATGTTTGTACAGGAATTAAAAATGGTGGAAATGAAGGAGGAGATCCTGAAGATCCTAAGTTCCCGATCATCATGGATGATAATCGCAATTATGCTTATCTGTTTGAAGACCAATGGCCTTTATATGGGGATTACGATATGAACGACCTTGTTCTGATTATCAAGGAAAGAAAGATCTCCATCAATAAGAGCAATAAGGCAGAAGAGTTCACGTTAAGTCTTGATTTATCGGCTGCCGGAGCTACCAAGAGTATTGGAGCTGCTATCATGCTGGACGGTGTTCCTGCCAGTGCCATTACGCAGCCGGTGGAATTCAGTGACAACTCTCTTTTTAAAGGTTTCAATGTGAATAGTAATCTGATTGAGAACGGACAGGACTATGCGGTTATTCCATTATTTGACGATGCTCACAAAGCATTGGGAAGAGACCGTTACGAACAGATCAATACGATTGCAGGTCACTCTGCCAATACGAGTCCTAAAAATATCAGTTTCACTATAAAGTTCAGCAATCCTATCTCTGTGGATGAGCTTAATATCAATAAACTGAATGTTTTCATTTTCGTAGAAGGAAACAGAAACCAGCGTAAGGAGATTCATATTGTCGGTTATCAACCAACTAAGTTGGCAAATACCGACTTGTTCGGAGGCAACAACGACGATAGTTCTACTTCCCGCAAGAGATATTACATCAGCAAAGATAACCTGGCATGGGGAATCATGGTTCCGACAGACTTCAAATGGCCTTTGGAATATGTGAATATCAAATCAGCTTACTCGTTATTCGAAAGTTGGGTGACCAGTGGCGGTACTAAGAATGAAGAATGGTGGAAAACTTTTGATTCATCAAGAGTATATAAATAAGCCTAACAATTAATCTTTAACACGGATTCCAGTTTTTATGGAATCCGTGTTTTTTCATTAAGATGCTGTAAGTTGCAATTAATAGAAAAAAAAGATATATCACGAATTTTACTCTCCTGATTGGGGATTATTCTAAAATAATATCTATATTTGCAGTGTATCACAAATATTATGTGACAACAATCTTAATCTATAAATCAAATAACAAAGCAAGCGATAGAAAGGTCTATTCGTATGAAGAAAAAAATATTACTAGTCGACGATAAATCGACAATCGGAAAAGTGGCCGGTGTGTATCTAGAAAAAGAGTATGATTTTACCTATTTGGAAGATCCCATCAAAGCAATAGAATGGCTTAATGAAGGCAATGTACCTGACCTCATTATTTCAGACATTCGTATGCCTCTCATGATGGGGGATGAATTCTTAAGATACATGAAGAACAATGAATTATTCAAGTCAATTCCTATCGTTATGTTATCCAGTGAGGAAAGTACAACGGAAAGAATCAGACTATTGGAAGAGGGAGCAGAAGACTATATCCTGAAACCATTCAA
>OJOI01001740.1_pt1 | contig 11726 bp, 7 predicted proteins | sample 1598061 | NCBI WGS metagenome assembly OJOI01 (sample SAMN01915224, study PRJEB22387) | human gut metagenome | isolation source: stool | host: Homo sapiens | place: USA
CCAACAGTGAGCACATCGACCCGGAACGAGCCAAGGGCAACATCTACTGGGACTGTTTCCACGGTTTCCGTTCGGCTCTCACTCCACCTGACCCGGACGATTTAGCCGCGACCTTCTCGGATGTGGAACGGCAGTTCTACGAAAACCACTACACGGATTTTGTCGAAGGCCAGAACGGGCGCAACGCCAAGAATCGGCACACAGAGCGCAACCGTTCCATTCCAGACCTGTTGTCCAGCCGCAAAACCTGCCCGGAAGAAACCATTTACCAGTTGGGAACGCTGAATGAACACGCTTCGGCAGAGGATTTGCTGAACATCGTCACGGAGTTCATTGACGAGTTCAAGGCCAAATTCGGCAAACACGTTCATGTGCTGGACTGGGCACTGCATCTGGACGAAAGCACACCCCACATCCATGAGCGTCATGTGTTCGACTGCGAGAACAAGTACGGTGAGGTGGCACCCCAGCAGGAAAAGGCACTGGAAGCGCTGGGCTTTGACCTGCCCGACCCGGATAAGCCCCTCAGCCGCCGGAATAACCGCAAGATCACCTTTGATGCTGCCTGCCGGAAGATGCTGTTCGAGATTGCAAAACGGCACGGGCTGGATTTGGAGGAAGAAGCAGAGTACGGCAACCGCAAATATCTGGAAAAGCAAGACTTCATCCTTGCCAAGCAGAAAGCACAGCTTGCCGCCCAGCAGAGCAAGCTGGACGAATTGACCCTCAAGGTCAACGACATGGAAACGCTGATCGACGAGGTATCGGCTGCGGCTTACGACAAGGCGGTGGAGGTCGTGACGGACGTGGTACGCACCGAGACCCGCAAGGAAGATATGCGGATGATCGAGGACACGAAGAAGTGGGTGCTGTCCCCGGAACGCAAGGCTCCGCAGGCCACGAGAGAATATGCAGCGCACCGTTTGGATACCGTACTGGACAAGTTCCTCAAGACCATGCAGACCACCGCCACTCGTTTGCAGGAGAAGCTCCTGAGACCGGATGTCCGGCAGAAGGGCAAGGAGCAGGTCAAGGAGAAAGCACGAGATTCTGTTTTGCAACTGCTGAGCCGCTTGCAGGCGGAACAGGCGCAAAACAAACCATCGGCACAACCCCGCACACAGGAGGGGCACTCGGAAATCTGAACCTCATCGGGAGTGTTCGGGGCAGAAGCTGGCACTTTCTGCCCCGGCACCCGGTTACAAGGAAGTGGAGGTGCAAGTGAAAGAAGTTTGCGTTTGCGAAGCAATGAAGTCCCCAGTGGGGACTTTAAGCAACGGAACGGTCTTGCGTCAGCAAGATGGAGGGACTAAGTCCCGACAAGTTCCGATTTGGCAAAAGAGTAATCTGACTCTGGAGGAAGCGGCGGCTTACTCCGGGATCGGTATCAATAAACTGCGGTCAATGACCGATAGCGATGAATGTAAGTTCGTCCTTTGGAACGGAACCAAACGGCTGATCAAACGCCGTAAGCTGGACGAATATCTGGACAAGGCATTCTCGATCTGATGCGGTGTAGAAAATTGACCGTTTGATGTTGCAGGGAGTCTTGCGTCATGGTATACTCATGGCGTAAGGCTCCTTTTCAACATTCTGTGAATGAAAAGGAGAATTTATATGCAAAGACGTAAAGATAATAAAGGCCGTGTTTTGAAGGATGGCGAGGTTTACCGCAAGAGTGACGGGCTGTATATGTACCGTTGGACTGCGAAAAACGGAAAACGCCACACCATCTATGATGCAACCTTGGAGGGGCTGCGCGAAAAGGAAGAGAAGATCCAGCACGATTTGGCAGAGGGCATCCGCATCCCGGAGTGCAGCCTGACCCTGAACGACCTGTTTGAACTGTGGCGTAAGAACAAGGTGGGCTTGAAAGAGCATACCTTCGCCAATTACGTTTATATGTACAATCGGTTCGTCCGGGATGAGATCGGCATGATGAAGCTCAAGGACATTCGCAAGTCGGATATCCGCAGCTACTACAATGGCATCGTCCGCAATGGCAAGATGGCGTTGAACACGCTGGAAACCATCCAGAATGTTCTCCATCAGGTCTTTGCGGTGGCGGTGGACGATGAGTACATCCGTGTGAATCCCACGGATGGTGTCCTGACGGCCATTAAAGCCGCCCACCAGTACGAAACGCCCAAACGCCACGCTCTGACCCTGCCCCAACAACAGGCGTTCCTGAACTTCATCAAGAAAACGCCGAAGTTCCAGCACTGGCTCCCGATGTTTACCTTCATGCTGGGTACGGGATGCCGTATCTCGGAAACGGTTGGCCTGTGCTGGAGCGACATCGACTTTGAGAGTGGGTTTATCACCATCCAGCACAATCTGGTGTACCATGACCACGAGGTCGGCGGCTGCTACTTCACCATGTCCACGCCCAAGACTGCCGCAGGTAAGCGGGCCATTCCGATCTTGCCCGAAGTGCGGAAGGCACTGGAGCAGGAACGCACCAACCAGCAGGAGCTGGAACTGGTATGCGAATACGAGATCGACGGAATCTCGGACTTCGTATTCCTGAACCGCTTCGGCCAGCCGCAGAACCCGCAGACGGTCAACCGCGCCATCAAGCGCATCAGCGTGGCCTACAACGAAGCCGAACTGGAAAAGGCCGAAAAGGAAAAGCGGGAACCGCAGCTGCTGCCGCCTTTCTCCTGCCATAATCTCCGACACACGTTCTGCACCCGACTGTGTGAAAATGAAACCAACCTGAAGATTATTCAGGACATCATGGGACACAAGGACATCAGCACTACGATGGAGATTTACGCAGAAGCCACCAAGGAAGCCAAAGCCCATTCCTTTGCAAATCTGAACGGCAAACTGGGCATTTCGGTCTGAAATCCACTACACCAACTACTACACCACTTTTACACCAAATTGCCGGTAAGTTGTGGAGAGTTGCGTAGGGTGACGTACGGGAGCAGGAAAAAGGAAGCTGCATGGATAGGCTTATAAAGGAAAATAAAGCCATTTGTGAGCCTTCCTTGACCTGTCCCCACCATGAAGCCGATTGAGCAGTAAAACGTAAAAATTGGCTTTGCTTCGTTTGAAATCGTGGTGTTCGATACTGGAACAACGTGGATTTACCACCAACTTACCACCAAATTTGATAATTTGCATCAGTAAAACGGAAAGCAGCCTACAATAAACACAAGCACCCCTGCCAATGAAATGTGCGATGACACATAGATTGGCAGGGGTGCTTTTCATGTTTGGAAGATATTAAGAGTATTTCGGAAAAATACTGGTATTGTCTTGTTGCCCACCGAATCAAGTCGTGGTATAGTAATAATTGGAGTAGTTTAACCTTAAAGGTCGTTGCGGCATACAACTTCCGATAATATTGATTATCTGGAAGTTTTCGGGATTCTACAATGCAGGAGGTTGTCTGTATGGCGGTGCTTTCAAAGAGTCAAATGTCCGAAGAAGATGTTAAGTTTCACTACATCACACCCGCAATCACGGCAAAGTGGAACAACCAGCACATCACGCTGGAAACAAAAATCACAGATGGCCGTATCAATCTCAAAGGTAACATCGTGGCCCGTGAAAAGTCGAAACGTGCAGACTATGTACTTTACCTAAGCGCGAACAATCCGATTGCCATTGTCGAAGCAAAAGACAACAATCATACGGTTTCCCACGGATTGCAGCAGGCCATGACCTATGCGCAGATGTTGGATGTTCCGTTTGCCTTTAGCTCAAATGGGGATGGCTTTGCAGAACATGACTTCTTGACGGGCAAAGAACGCACCTTTGGCCTTGACGAATTCCCAACAGAAAAAGAGCTGGTTGAGCGGTACAAAGCAGGTGCAAACGATGGAGCTGGTTTGACAGATGTGCAGGAGAAATTAATTGCACAGCCATATTACAGCAGCCAAAACACTTACCCACCGCGCTATTACCAGCGCATTGCCATCAACCGCACGTTGGACGCGATTGCAAGAGGACAAAATCGGCTTTTACTGGTAATGGCAACTGGTACAGGTAAAACTTATACGGCATTTCAAATTGTATATCGTCTGCTCAAAAGCGGCTTAAAGAAAAAGATTCTCTATCTTGCGGACCGGAACAATCTTGTTGACCAGTCTATCCAACAGGACTTTGCGCCGCTGGAAAAGGTCATTCATAAGGTGAATTTTTCTAAGGACGACCCTCGCACGATTACTTCTTATGAGGTCTATTTTTCTCTCTATCAGCAGCTCGCTGGAAAGAACGAAGAACAAGACGAGAACGCTGAAAATGCACTCGATAAGCTGTCACAGCTCTTTAGCCCGGATTTCTTTGACCTGATTATTGTCGATGAGTGTCACCGTGGCTCGGCGAAGAAAGAAAGCAACTGGCGCAAAATTCTGGAATATTTTGCTTCTGCTACGCAAATCGGCATGACCGCTACGCCTAAAGAAACCAAATATGTTTCCAACATCGACTACTTTGGTGAACCCATCTATACTTACAGTCTGAAAGAAGGAATCGAGGACGGTTTTCTTGCACCTTTTAAGGTAATCAATGTTATGACTGATATTGGTGAGGGATGGCGTCCACGCAAGGGCCAGCGCGATATTTACGGAAACGAAATCGAAGATCGCATTTATACAAATAGCGATTACGACTACAACATTATTATAGAGGATCGTATCAATCAAGTTGCTGCTGAAATCACGCGGTACTTGAAAAGTACCGACCGTATGGCAAAAACCATTGTGTTCTGCCCAACAGAAGAGGCAGCAGAACGTATGCGGATGGCATTGGCAAACCAGAACGCTGACATGGTGAAGCAGAATCCCGATTATGTTGTCCGCATTACAGGCAGCGATACTTATGGAAAGAGTAAGCTGGATTATTTTATCTCCGTTGGCTCAAAATATCCTGTTATTGCGACTACCTCCAAGCTGCTCTCCACGGGTTCGGATTGCAAGATGACAAAGCTGATTGTTTTGGATGAAATGATTGGTTCTATGACTGAGTTTAAGCAGATCATTGGCCGTGGAACCCGTCTGCGCGAAAAAGAAGGCAAGACCCATTTTGTTGTGATGGACTTCCGAAATGTGAGCCGCCTTTTTGCCGACCCGGATTGGGATGGCCCGATTGAAATGAACGAAGACTTCGATCCTGAAAAAGAAAAGGATAAGCCCGTACCGAAAAAAGACACCGGAAACTCTGATCCTCCTGTTCGGCCAGACCCCAAGAAACCCAAACCAATCGTTGATAAAGATGGCTGCCGGGTGGAGATCATCTACAAAACGGTTTCCGTTTATGATGCAGGCGGAAAGCTTCTCCGGCAGGAAAGCATTATTGACTACACAAAAGAGAATATCCGTGGCTCGTACGCTTCGCTGGACAATTTTATCCGTCAATGGTCTGCTGAAGAAAAGAAAGAAAAAATCCGGGAGCTTCTTTTGGAGCATGGTATTGACCTTGAAGCACTAAAGGCCGACCAGAACATGACGGATGTGGACGACTTTGACTTTATCTGCCATGTTGCGTTTGATAAAAAGCCTTTGACGCGCAGAGAACGAGCAGAAAATGTCAAAAAACGCGACTTTCTAAGCAAATACAGCGGTGCAGCAAGAGATGTTCTGGAGGCACTTCTGGACAAGTATATGAATACTGGCATTTATGAAATTGAGAAAACGGAAATTCTGCGGCTTGACCCGTTCTTGAAAATGGGCAAGCCCCAAAAGATTGCCTCCTACTTTGGTGGGAAAGACGGGTATCTGAAAGCTGTTAAGGAACTGGAACAGGCAATCTATGAAGGAGAAATTGCATAACAATGGGAAATTTATCGAATTTTGTGAAGCGTGTCCGCGATATTATGCGGAACGATGCAGGCATCAATGGTGATGCACAGCGCATTGAGCAGATTGCATGGATGCTCTTTCTGAAAGTATATGATTCTAAAGAAGATGAGTGGAATACGACTTTTGACAGCAAGGAATCATATCAATCCATAATTCCCGAGTCTTGCCGCTGGCGCAACTGGGCGCACGCTAAAAACGGGAAAGGTATGACGGGCGATACTCTCTTGGAATTTGTCAACAATACGCTGTTCCCCACCTTGAAAAAGCTGCCTGTGGACGCTTCCACGCCCATCAAAAAAGCAATCGTGCAGACTACCTTTGCAGATGCAAACAACTATATGAAAGATGGCGTTTTGCTTCGACAAATCATAAATGAAATTGATGATATCAAATTTGACGAATATGAAGAAAGTCGAGTATTTGCTGGAATCTATGAAACAATTTTAAGGGAGTTACAAAGTGCCGGTTCTGCTGGCGAATTCTATACGCCACGCGCTGTTACTGATTTTATGGCGCAGATGATCGACCCGCAAATCGGTGAAAAGATGGCCGATTTTGCCTGCGGCACGGGTGGCTTTCTTACCAGCTGGCTGAAAGTTTTGCGTCAAAAAATTCAAACAACAACTGACGAGAACCTGTGTAATAATTCCATTTACGGAGTTGAAAAGAAACAGTTTCCGTATATTCTTTGCATCACTAATATGCTGCTGCATGATGTGGATGTGCCGCAGGTGTTCCATGATAACACACTTCTCCGAGATGTTCTGGACTATACCGAGGACGATCAGGTAGACGTTATCTTGATGAATCCTCCCTATGGTGGGTCGGAAAAGCCGGAAATTAAGAACCATTTTCCGGCTGACCTTGCCAGCAGCGAAACGGCTGACCTGTTCATGTCCGTTATTATGTATCGACTGAAGGAAAATGGCCGCGCAGCTGTCATTCTGCCGGATGGCTTCCTGTTTGGCACAGACAATGCCAAAGTAGCAATCAAGACGAAGCTGTTCTCTGAGTTCAATGTCCATACCATCATCCGTATGCCGGGTAGTGTGTTCTCCCCATATACATCGATTACGACCAACATTTTGTTCTTTGACCATACTGGCCCGACAGAGGAAACCTGGTTCTATCGTCTGGATATGCCGAAAGGCTACAAGCATTTCAGCAAGACCAAGCCTATGAAGTTGGAACACTTTGCCCCTGCGGTAGAATGGTGGAGAGACCGCAAAGAAATTCAGTTGGACGGGTTTGGCAAGGCCAAAAAGTATACCGTGCAGGAAATCAAAGACCGCAACTACAATATTGATTTGTGTGGCTATCCGCATGAGGAAGAGGAAATCTTACCGCCCAAGGAGCTGATTCAGCAGTATCAGGAGAAGCGCGCCAGCCTGAACGCAGACATTGACCGAATCCTTGCTCAGATCACGGAGATTCTGGGCATTGACCTTGATGCACAGGACTGAGCCACATAGATAAGGAAGAAAAAATGACAGGACAGCAACTGAAAAATTCCATTCTGCAAATGGCAGTGCAGGGCAAACTTGTTCCGCAAGACCCCAATGACGAGCCTGCTTCTGTGCTGCTGGAACGCATTCGTGCAGAGAAAGAACAGCTTATCAAAGAGGGCAAAATCAAAAAGGAAAAGAATCCATCTGTGATTTTCCGTGGAGCCGATAATTTGCCTTATGAGAAGGTCGGCAAAAATGAGCCTGTCTGCATTGCAGATGAAGTGCCGTTTGACATCCCGGAGAGCTGGGAGTGGGTACGATTAGGCGAGATTTTTCAGCATAATACAGGTAAAGCGTTAAACTCATCGAACAAATCGGGTGTATTGTTGGAATATATCACAACATCCAACTTATACTGGGATAGATTTGAACTTGAAAATCTTAGGTCGATGTACTTTACTGAAAATGAAATAGAAAAATGTCAGGTATCAAAAGGTGATCTTTTAGTTTGTGAAGGTGGCGATATTGGACGTGCTGCTATTTGGTTAAAAGACTATAAAATTTGCATTCAAAATCATATTCATAGGTTGCGTTCATATGTTCCGCTTTGCACAAGATTTTACTACTATGTGTTTTTTCTCTATAAATATGCTGGTTGGATTGGAGGAAAAGGAATTGGAATCCAAGGATTATCGTCTAATGCGCTCCATTCTCTGTTAGTTCCAGTTCCACCGATAGCTGAGCAAGAAAGAATTGTAAAACGGCTCGAAATAATAAAACCGCTTTCTGATAAGTATTCTGAAGCTTCTGAACAAATCCAAGAACTAAATAATCTGTTTCCTGAACATCTTAAAAAATCCATTCTTCAATATGCCGTTCAGGGCAAACTTGTTCCCCAAGACCCTGCCGATGAGCCTGCCTCTGTTCTGTTAGAACGTATTCGCACAGAAAAGGAGAAGCTCATTAAAGCCGGAAAAATCAAACGTGACAAGCATGAATCGGTCATTTTCAGACGGGATAATTCTTATTATGAGAAGGTCGATGGAATTGAACGTTGCATCGATGATGAGTTGCCATTTGAGATTCCCGATTCGTGGGAATGGACAACCATTGGCACAACTTGCATAAACATTCAGTATGGCTCGTCACGAAAATCTGAGTCTACGGGAACAATGGCTGTTTTAAGAATGGGAAATATTCAGAATGGTCGAATCGACACTCAAAAACTTGTGTACACATCAGATAAAGAGGAAATTGCCCACTATCCTCTTGAATATAATGATTTGCTCTTTAACCGTACAAACAGTAAAGAACTTGTAGGAAAAACCGCCATCTACAAAAGTGAAGTTTCTGCAATCTATGCTGGCTATCTAATACGTATAACACCACTAATAGACAGCGACTATCTCAATTATGTTATGCAAACGCAGTTTTACTGGGTTTACTGTCAAAATGTTCGTAGCGATGCAATCGGCCAGTCAAATATTAACGCTGAAAAATTGAAGAATTTCATTTATCCGCTGCCACCGCTCCATGAACAGAAAAGAATTGCAAAAAAACTCAATAGTATTTTCACCAAAATTAAATAAAGAACGAGGGCATACCTTCTGCATAGTTGGAGTGTATGCCCTCATTTTTTACCAGTCTATGATATTATCTACCAAAGTCCTCTGTTCGGTTGCAGTTTTACGCAAATAAATTCGCGTCGTTTCAATGCTTTCATGCCCCATCAGGTCTGCAAGGAATGCAATGTCGCTGCACCGCTCCAAAAAGCTTTTTGCAAACCGATGCCTGAAAGAGTGGGGATAGACCACCGCAGGGTCAATGCCATACTTTAACGCCAGCTTTTTCAGCTGTCCAGAAATACCTCTTGTGGTGATTCGTTCGTCGAAACGATTCAAAAAGATAAAGCCGCTGTCCTGCTGTTTTTCTTCCAACCAGACAATGGCTTCATCTTGCAATGATTTAGGAATGTAGATGCGGCGCAGCTTTCCACCTTTAGAATAAAGGTCGAGGTGTCCAAGCTTAATGTGTTCAACTTTGATTTGTACCAGCTCGCTGACGCGCGCACCCGTAGCAGCCAAAAAGCGGATGACAAAATACCAAAGCATATTGTCATCGCGCTTCAGGCAGTTTTTGAAGTAGATGTAGTCTGCTTCGCTAATGACATTTTCGAGGAAGGCTTTCTGCTGCACCTTGACGGATGACAATTTCCATGAATCCTTTCCAATACTTTCGAGGTAGCAGTTGATAGCGCGGATTCGTAAATTGACCGTCTTGGGCTTGTACTGCTCAATCAGCCAGGCTTTGTGCTCTTTTAAATTGCGTTTGGTGACGGCCTCATGCCGTTCCCCAAACTGCCGCACAGCAAACAAATAGGATGTTACAGTGTTTTCTGAGAGATTTGTTCCTCTCAAGTGTCTTTCAAATTCTTCAATCATAGTGAAAGACCTCCTTTCACCATGATTTTATACAATCTCACACCAAGGCCATATATAATTCTTTGATTTTATTTGCGATGCGATTTTGTTCCTGAATTGGCGGCACCGGAATTAGCACTTTGCTCAACTCCGCTTGATTTATTTTGGGCATTTTAACTCGACTTGACATCGCAGTTGCTACTTGCGCATTAAACGAGTCTGATAAAATATACCTCAATAGGTATTCTTTGTTTATTGGAGTCTTTAGCGGGTACATATCTGCGCTACACAGTCCATCAAAGGGAGCAATTACAGCCTTGCGCAAAAGTGGGCGGATTTTAGAGTAAAGAATCTGTCCTTTGAAAAATAGATGATTAGGACTTGAGACTTTATCCTGCGCAACTGTTCGACAGTCCAAGAGAGTTCCTGTTAATTTTTCAATATTATCAGGAGCAATATGCATATAATCAAAATATCGTTCTGGAGAAACAAGATTTGTTGCTATCTCCACTACGGAAAAGAAGTGTACCCATTCCCAACTTTCGGGAATTTCAAATGGCAACTCATCATCGATACAGCGTTCAATTCCATCAACCTTCTCATAATAAGAATTATCCCGTCTGAAAATGACCGATTCATGCTTGTCACGTTTGATTTTGCCCTCTTTGACAAGCTGTTCTTTTTCTGTGCGAATACGCTCCAACAGAACGGAGGCAGGCTCATCGGCAGGGTTTTGGGGAACAAGTTTTCCTTGAACAGCATATTGGAGAATTGATTTTTTTAGAGTGGCTGGAAATCTACTATTTAAAACATCCAATGTTTCATTTGTTTTGTAATATTCCTTTTGCATTTGAACGGTCTCAAGATATTTTGAAACAATTCGATGTTGCTCTTTGATTGGCGGAATTGGAATCAATAACAACGCAAGTTGATTAAGATAAAATCCCTTCTGTGCCGTTCCAGTTGCCTCACGAACAATTTTCTGCTGAATATATGCGGAATCTAGGCAATACTTTAAATAGTAATTAAAAATTAACGTGTGAATAACGGAAACGCTTCGTTGAAAGCAAATATTTAATCCGCCTTCATAAACGCAACTTCTTCCAAGAGAACCAACAGACGTAAAGAAAATATCTCCAGTTGCAGCGTTCGTTCTTTCATTTTCCTTGTCGAAAATGTTTTTCTCTAAATAACGAACTTTTTCAAGTTCAACGATGCAATCATCGTTAATATTGGTTGATGAGACCATAACATATGCTGTTTCATAGGAACATCCTTTTGGAGGATTATGATCACCATCCACGAGTTTGGTACAAATAGCCTCTAATCTTACCCACTCCCAACTCTCGGGGATGTCAAACGGCACTTCATCTGCAATGCAGACAGGCTCATTTTTGCCGACCTTCTCATAAGGCAAATTATCAGAAAAGCCTAAGGCAGTAATTTACGCGTATCGCGCCATCGACACAAAACGGTAAAGTGGATTTCATCTGCTTTGCCGTTTTTCGTTTTGTCCAAATTTGTGAAAATTTCAAAACTGTATTCCAAAACAGCTCTGCGGATTCCTATTAGTGTAGGGGCTTTCAAAATCTTTTGTGAAAAGGCTTTCCTCTAGTTTTATGAGTGGAAAATGAACAAAATCTATATTCTAAAATTAGGCAGTTCAACAAAATTTGAAAAACTGGTTGCCAAACGCCCATTTTAGAATGTTATAGGTAGAGGGGAACGTTGGAAAAATGAATTTTCTTTAAATTTTCAAAAGACCCGGTTTAAAAACACCCCTTAAAGTTTGTATAGGGTGTAAGGGCTATATTCCAAAACAGACCTATTCACTGTTGGATTCGCTTCAAAAAATCCCTGATTCCTTACAAAGCTACATCGCACCTTGAAAATTTCATGAGCCACCCCAGCAGGATACCTCTGGTACTGAATGTGCATTCTGCGCGTCTTACTAGAAAATACGCCGGAGAAAATCGGGCAGGAACGGGCCGGGACAGAGTGGACGGTAGTTAAGAGCAAGATTCGCCTTTGTATACGAAACCGCT
>OJOI01001749.1_pt1 | contig 11686 bp, 10 predicted proteins | sample 1598061 | NCBI WGS metagenome assembly OJOI01 (sample SAMN01915224, study PRJEB22387) | human gut metagenome | isolation source: stool | host: Homo sapiens | place: USA
AAAGGTACATGAGCTGTGTATCCGTGCGGATTCTGAAAACCGCTGTGGAATGCTCGCCGCGCCTTATGTACCGTCCGATATTGTTCCACTGGTCGATGGTTCCGCACATTTCCGCTTTGGGGTTCTGGAGAGTAAGAAGCATTGCCTCGCAGAAATTGAGCCTCCAGAAGCTGGAGGTCATTCTGAGCGTCTGCTCCCATATCTCCGGACTGCGGAGCAGGGGAAGCCGGTGGTCGTATATCTGGGCGATTTCGCTGAATCTGCTCATGGGTACCTCCGTGAAATGAAAAATGGAGCAATCTTTCGACCGCTCCATGGATGGTTATTTAGCGGAAAGCTCACCGATACTCTTTTCAGCAGCTTCCAGTTCTTTTTTCTTTGCTGCGTTCCGGCGGTTGCCGCCGTCCTCGTTCTGCTCAATCGGCAGCTTCATAAACCGGGCTTCATGCTTTGCTGCATTGCTCGTCACTTTCCGCAGATTAGAGAGAACGCCCGCAGCCAAAAGGTCGGTGCGGATAAAATGCGCGGTGCAGTCATGGGTGCGTTTCTTGTAGATCCCACAGATATAGCAGTTCTGCTTTCGCTTACCTAACGAAAAATTGGCAGAATGAGCGTTATATGAGCATGAATGTTTTCTTCAAAGGCTGGAGAATATTAAACTCAACCCGCCATTCAATATCGTCCGATACTGGTTCAAAGTGTAGGGCAGAGCAAGCAACATGGAGATTTTCTTGCTTGCTGTCACCACACAGGATTGCGGTTGGTCCATCCGCACCGCCGATAATGCCGACACAAACAATATCATTATGCGCTTCCGGCGCAAAGTGATTTGTTATAGGAGCGATTTCTAAAGGCTTATCGCCATCGGCACAATCACGGATTAAAATATCATCGTCTGGTTTAGGCGAAAGCGTATAGCTCATAGCAGTAAAATGCGTCGGATAAAACCAACGGTCAGAGCCAACGCGCTTTTGAGAAATTGTCTGCTGCTCCAATTCCTGTACTGTCAATGTATATTTTGTTCCGCTGACCGGATGGGAGAAAGGAAACGAATCTCCGGGAGCGTGTGTCTTGAAATGTGGTCCTGGGACACGGTGCGACTGCTGCTCCATCGTAAGGGAGAGTGATTTTATCTCAGGTCGGCGTTTGCTTGCCCATGGAAAAGCTGCCCTAAAAATCATCCATCCATAGGATATATCCAAGTCATAGTGTTCCAACGCCCACTTTGCTTCCGTTTCATTGATCATTCCATCTGGCAAACATGGATTAAAGACCACAGAGCAACCATGAGAAGTCTGTATTATTTTCCCGTTCAATTCCAAACGAGGAATAAAGTCAAGGCAAAGCGGATTGTCTAAATCTATTTGCATTTGCTGCTCCTGCGTAAAGTATACGCAGGAATCATTGTCGGGGTGTAAATCCCACTTTTTCATAAACTTGCGAATGTCCTCTGCGGGGGTACACATACAGAGATCCATGACAAGTCCCTTGCTGCAAGAATACACCGCAGGAATAACCCAATGATGTCCAGCCCATTCAAATTGCTTATTCAACCGGATTTCTGTTCCGGCACGGTCTTTTCCCGAATGTCCCCAAAAGTTCCCCTCAAAGTAGACTTTCCACTCCGGGATGGTCAGTTCTGCATCAGGGTTCATATCAGTATCATAATAATCTTCGGTATACTTGATTTTGCTATAATCAAAAGATGTTTGCAGTTTTTTGATATATTCCCATGGCTGCTCCATAGACTTCAATTTCATTTTCTCGGCAAGCCCCGAAAGTGTCTTTTGCTGTTCCTTCGGTGGAGGATTGTCCTGCAAAAAGGCTTCAAATTGCGCTTCGTCCCACATCCACGCTTGCTCCAAAGCTGCCACATCGCCGCAAGCAAGGAGCAATCTTAAAAAGTCTGCAAAATTCCTTGCCAGCGGGTGAACAAAATTAGGCGCAGAGTTCATAGGGCTAATGGCAAAAACCATACTTCCAAAGCCCCGAATAAAGCAAAAATGGATACCGTCCACACCTGCCCAACCAAATATAGATGCTCCTTTGGGCGTACAAAAGTATGGCGCATTATCTTCACGGAACTCTACGCCCACGGAGGAAAGGTCAATTTTACTCTGCAAAAACTTCTGAAATGTTCTGTCCATAATAATCTCCATAAATACTGCTGGTTTGAAAATGGCGGCAACGGCTTCCTAGTCGCCCTCGCTTGCCTTAACGATCGTTTCATAGGGAAGTCGCTGGCTCATAGGACAACCCCTCCAACTCTGCTCGTAGCTGCCGCAGAATCATCTGAATACGCCGCCCGGTTGTGTTGCCTGCCGTCCGTATCTCCGTCCAATCTCCCTATGAATCAATCGTTGGAAGTAGTATAGGAAAATGATTTCCTGTTCCATCCGTGATAGCGCAGACAGGGCTGCGGCAAGCTCTATACTTTCCAAAAGCGCAATTTTACCGCAGACGAAAAGCGGATGGAAAATCCCCCTTTCTGAATAATGGTAGAGGGCGGCAGCATTTTGTGCTGTCGCCCTCTTGATTACCGAACAGCAAAGACGGACGGGGCTGTCAACGGCGGCGCGTCTGCACCGTTCATCTTGACCGTTGACAGGCTCGGCTGGGTTTGCTATCTGCTTTATTGGTTTTAGCACGCAAAATCGTCTTTGAATGGCGGTTTCATGCGTTCGGATTAATCAATGCGTTCATAAATAGAATATTCTTCATTATCTAACGAAGATAACTTGATATAAATTCTCTCTGGAATTTCGTCATCACAGTATATCTCACTTCCGGTCGGACAATTATTGGAATAAAAATTTTCTTCCGGCAGGGGGGCACTTTGAGAAACCGTGTTTGTTATAGTTCCTATTGAATTAACATTGGCGGGAAGTTCAGAGATTGTTTTGCCAGAGTCCCCGTAGAACGCATCATTTACAAACACCATAGGGCGATAATCTGATAAAGTATCATTTTGAGAAATGCTTTCTGATCCCGGCAGCTCACTTTCATTGACGGGAGTTGCTTCAAGCTCCTTATTCAAATTGTTCCAATAAGAGCCAATATCCGCACTTGTGAAATACTTAAAACCGCCTGCTTCTGACTTCAATTCGCCGTTTTTAACCCCATAGCAGGCGTAAATCAAATCGTAGCTTGTTCCATCTGAGAGGTTAAATCTAAAGCTGGTCACATCTGCTCCGGCAGTTTCCTCAGTCGTTTTGTCTTTTAGGGATAAGCCCTTGAACTTATCATACAGGGTCTTTATATCATTTTCAGCAACAACTACTTTCTTTTCTGCTGATGCAGGCACTCCGTCATAGTGGTACATTTCAACGTTTTCGACATCTTCAACCTCAAATGGGAAGTCGATTTTGACAGGCTCATAAGCAATGTTTATAGGTAACAGAAAGAGAGCTGTAAAAATTGCAATGATACAAAGAGCGATGGAAACGAGAACAGCAATCGTTATCTTTTTTCTGCCTCTCTGCTTTTCTTTTGCCTCATGGCGCATAATAACGCTTTCGCTTTCTTCGTGAAGAACATCTTCGCTCGTGTGAGAAAGCAATTTCTGATAAATTGCGTTACAGTCAGCACAGGCGTTCAAATGCTCTTTTACCATCTCTGCGCTTGCTTCGCTGCAAGCACCGTCAACATACAGCGGAAGAATATCTCGAACAATATCGCATTGTTTACTCATGCTTTTCATCCATCCTTTCTTGAATTTTTAGCTTTGCACGATGATAAGTAACTCTCGCCCATGATTCTGTTTTTCCAAAAATTGCAGCGATTTGTGAAAAAGATAGTTCCCCGAATACGCGAAGCTGAAAGACTTCTTTGTATGGTTCTTCCAAACGGTGAAGAACGAGGTGTATGCGGAACGCCATGTCAGAATCTGCAACTGAGTTCTCAACATTTTCATTTGATGGCAAGTCATTGATTTCACTCACATCAGCTACTCGCTGACGGCTTCGCATTTCATCATGGTAAAGGTTTTTTGCTATGGAGCAGAGCCATGTCAATTCATCTGACTTACCTTTGAATTGTGATGTTGTAGAAACAGCCTTATAGAATGTGTTCTGCGTGATTTCCTCTGCTATCTCACGATTTTTGGCAAGAGAAATAGTATACGAGTATACCTGTAAATAGTAGGCTTTATAGAGCTTTTCATAGTCCATACTTGTCATCACCTCCTTCAGCTTCATAGGTTAGACGGAGAAATCGGAATTTCGTTACAAAGAAGTTTGAAATTTTTATACCTTTACGCTACTCTTGCTTTGTGCGGACTATTGGTAGACGCGCATTAACGGCAAGTAAAGAGATTGCTGTGTCAGCTTGATATGTTCAAATGCTAATTAAGTATAGCATACAGCTATGAATTTTTCTATTGCGTTCCCCTGACTTCGGAATAGTGGCAGGGCTGGCTATCCATGTCTTGTCTTATGCTTCTCCACCGTATATGAGCATTTTTACATGGAAACTCATTGCACTCTCCGCAAAAATCAACGCCATGGATCTTTCGACGCTGTACAACCATTATGTTCTGTGCTGCGGCAGCCTGAACAAGAAGCGCCCGCATATATGCTAAGTACTCCCTCAAAGTTGTTATAGCTTTCTACGTCATCGGGCATATGTACCTCATAAAATTCTTTTATGCCATCTGTTATAATATATATACCGGCAAAACCCTACAAGCCACGCAGGGATAGACCGGGCTCAAAGTTTAAGCTATAATGGAAGCAGTAGTTGGACTGACGTGTGCCTCCTTGGGCGAAACGCCCGTTTTTTAGACCGTCATCCACGCTTCCATTACAGCGTTCGGTTCAGCAGGTTGAGCTGCCACAACAAGGTATGTTCGAATCACCCAACAGATTGAATAGGCAATGGGCAAAAGCGTGACACCAATTACGCAAATCCAAAATGAGGAGAGATGTTAATGAATGCGGTTGGAATCGATGTTTCCAAAGGCAAAAGTACGGTTGCTGTCATGCAGCCGCTCGGTGTTGTAGCAGCTTCACCTTTTGAGGTAGCTCACAACGAAAGCGAACTCAGAGAACTGGCAAAATTCCTGAAAAGGCTTCCGGGCGAGACTAAGGTTGTCATGGAGTACACAGGCAGCTATTATGAACCAATTGCCCGGTTCCTCCACAACGAGGGAATCTATGTTTCCGTAGTCAATGCGATTCTGATACATAACTACAGCGGAAACTCTGTTCGCAGAGCCAAGACGGATAAGAAGGATTCCGTGAGGATCGCTCAGTATGCGCTTGACCGCTGGCTGGACCTGCGTGAATATATACCGGCTGAGGAAACACGCAGTACGCTGACGCTGCTCAATCGGCAGTATTCAGCCATTTGTAAGCATAAGACCCAGCTCATCAATAACCTGATTTCACTGATTGATCAGTCCTTTCCAAATGCAAATGAGTTTTTCGATTCGCCGGTTCGACAGTCTGATGGGCATATGAAATGGGTAGATTTTATCATAAAATTTCCTCATTGTGACTGCGTTTCTGGTATTTCACGTGCGGCTTTTAAGGATAAATACAGCCGCTGGTGCAAGAAGCAGAATTACAACTACGCTGATGGTAAAGCCGATGAGATATACGATCACGCCCGTTCCTGCGTTGCAACGCTTCCTGACAGTGAATGTGTCAGAGCCATGATACAGCAGTCAGCAAAGCTGCTTAACAGCACTCTGGAAACCGCCGAATCACTTCGCAAGTTAATGACCGCCACTGCCGAGCAGCTTCCTGAGTACGATACCGTGCTCGGAATGTATGGCGTGGGGAGAGTTCTTGCTCCGCAGCTCATGGCTGAGATTGGTGATACCAGGCGGTTTCACAGCCGTAAAGCGATAACCGCTTTTGCTGGTCTTGACGCTCCTCCGTACCAGTCGGGCACGGTTGACGTAAAGTCAAGGAGTATTTCCAAACGTGGCTCTCCGCATCTGCGCAGGACTTTATTCTTGGTGGTCGAAACATACCTCAAACGAAAACCGGCTGACGAACCCGTGTACCAGTTTCTCGACCGAAAACGCTCCGAGGGCAAGCTCTACAAAGTCTACATGACTGCCGCCGCGAACAAGTTCCTGCGCATTTATTACGCCAAAGTAAATCAGGTACTTAACGCCTGAGTGCTTTCGCAAATTCCACAGGCTGTCAATTCCTTGCACTTGGCAGTCAGCTTTGCTATTCCTGCTTGCTTCCAATGGAAAGTTTTCCGCAGCGCAGCGGAGGAAATCTTTCCATTGGAATTATTTTTTCAGAAAGCCTTTTTTAGGGCTTGACTTTTCTTAGCAGGTCTAAATATTTTAATAATGTTTTAGCCGACACACAAATTAAACCATCATTATATGCCGAACAAGTGTGGCACATTAAAGAACATGGTGCAACCTTTTTAATAATTTCAGTTTTTTGTACTCCTCCACTAAATCACGATTTATAGAGCTGACCCCAATACCCTACCATAAACAATATACCACACGCCAAAAGAAAAATCAACCATCAATTTCAGAATCCCTAAGAGCAGTACTTTCTCACCGCCGCTGAAACGACCTACGAAATCTCCTCCGCCGTTTTGCCGCCAAGATACTCCGAAATAATCTCAGCCGGAACAGCCACCATGACCGGCGGCTTCGGCTTGAGTATTTCCAAGACAACCTCCACGGTTAGCCTACCAGCGTTGGAAAGCTCACGGATATTTCCGGAGGTGAGATTCATTTCTGAGTGCTGTTTCAGAACATTAAGCAATACAGAACGCTCTTGTATTCCGCACAGCGTTTCAGCGTCAGCAATACTGACTGCACCGCTGTCCAGCATTAGCAGGAATTCCTGTTCCAGAGCGTTCAGCCGACCGAATAATTCTGCCTGTTCCGATGTAATTCCGAGTTCCTTTTCAGCACGTTCACTCAGCACCGCCGATACCCGTATCTGGTCCGAGAGAGTGAGTTCCGGAAAACGCTGGCGGTTGGTTTCCACGATTATCCGCTTGGCGTATTCTTCAGTAATGAGCTTTCCATCGCCTATCCGGCAGGGAACTTTCACCCATAAAAGCTGTTCCGCGGCAGTCCGGCGGCGGTTTCCGGACAGTATCTCATACTCGCCGTTCCCGGCGGAGCGTACCAGAAGCGGCTCGGTTATTCCCATTCTCGCAATTGACGAACTGAGTTCCGACAGGTCGCCGCCGTCCGTGAAAATCGGAGAACGCAGGGGAAGCAGCCTGTCCAGCTCAATGTTGTAGGACTTATCCTCCGGGAAGCACTTTGTGATAATGTCCTCGATGGATTCTGTTTCCGGCAATTCTGGTTCTTCTTCGTTGGAAACGGCGGCGAATCCGTCATCAGGAATTTCGGTCGGGTCATCGTCCTCAATGGGAATGTAGATAGCTTCCGGCTGGTATTCCGGTTCGGCTGGCTTCGGGGCAGGACGGATCTCCGTGCTTTCCTCGGATTCCCGTTGAGCCTGCGCGAATGCTTTCATCTTTTCAATGTTCATGCTGTCCTCCGGTCTGTAATTTTTGGAGCGTATCGCGGATTCAGCCCGCTGTTACGCAGATTTGGGGCGCATTTTACTGCGCCCCGGAGGTAATGTATGTGAACCCTGTGGCAGGGAGGGTTGTATGAAAAAGCGGAGATCTTTCGGTCTCCGCTTGGTTTTATTCGGTTGTGTGGTCAGGCTGTCTTGCCTTCGAAAAGTTTCTTTACTTCGTCCAGAGGGAGCTTGCTCATTTTAGCGATTTTCTCCATATCACGAATACCATCGTTCCAAAGTTCAATTGCAAAGCTGATTGCAAGTTCATTTTGCGCTTGCTTTGCTCTCTTTTCGCCGTAATCTTCCACTAATTTACACATAGTATCAACACCCTCCTTGTCTTTCTTAAAATAACCTGCCCGGTCGGACAGTACCTTGTAGTGCATTTCGCGCGGATCCTTACAGAAGAAATCCTGCATAAGCTCGCCCAGAGCCGTGCCGTTGCGAATTTCGCCGTTTACATATATTATGTGCGAACCGTCCGTGAATATTGCGTGGTCAAGCTCGGAAATCGTGCGGTTGACCGTGTAAAGCGGCTTTCCGCCTTTAAGCACGTCATGCTCGGTAATGAAAATGATGTAGCTTTCCGGAAGTTCATCAAATTTATCGCCTGGATTGAGCAGATTTGCGTCAAGCAGACTGCTGTTATATCTTGCGCGGCTGGGAGCCGCACCGTCGTCACTGCGCTGGACCTCAACGTCGTACTGCTTGCCATGCTCGTCAACTGCGTAGATATCCAGCCTTGCTGAACGTCCTTGCAAATTTTTCAGTTCAAACTGCGAAACCACACGGACAACCGTCAGATCGTCCCGGTTCAGAATCACTCTGAGCAGAAGCTCCGCGCAAGCCTTGTCCTCGAAAACCTTGCTCATGAACGTGTCGTCCATCAGCCGGAAGTTCTCAATGATGTTAAGTATCTCAGCCCGGTTTTCGGCGCTGATGTCGCTGTTTTTTATCTCGTCCACAGGAATCACCGTCCCTTTCTTGAATTATAGCATATTCCCCGCGAAAAATCAAGCATTTGAGCCATCTGTTTTGCCCTCCGTGTACATTTTGTGCCATTCCTCTAGGATATCCCGGCGCTGGAGGCAGAAATAGAAATACTCCGAAATCTCTTCGTTGGATAGCTCGTCGCCGATGAGCTGGGTAACTTCCTTGCGCTGGAGGGTTATCTGCTTGGACGGCTTTTTCGCGGTATGTTTTAGCTCTGCGGGAGCACTGTTTTCAGCCGGTTCAGCGCGTTCTTCCGTAGAAGTCACTTTTTCGCCGCAAAGCTCCGCTATGTCGGACTCTGAAAAGAATTTCAAGTCCGCAAGCGTGTTTGCCTGTTCGACTGTGAATTTCCTTTCAGAATCACGATTGAGATACGTCGCAATTTCCTCCTGACTGCTGTTCGGGAGCGCCGAAAATTGGCAGGCTGTTCCAAGCGTGATTCTGCCGCTGTCGAGCATTTCCATAAGCTCCGGAACCAACCGCGTGCAGGCAATGTAGCGCTGGATAGTGCGCTTGGCTTCGCCGTATTTCTCGGCTATATCCTTTGTTGCACGGCGGCTTCCGAGGGCTGTCAGAGCCTCCTGCTGTGCCTTGTACGCAAATGCGCGCTCGGACGGCAGAAGCTCGGTGCGCTGACAGAGGTTCGTGTCCGCCATGATGAGCTTTGCACGGTTTTCGTCCACGTCTTTTACAATGCTGGGAACCGCCGTAAATCCAGCTCTGCGGCAGGCTTCAACGCGGTTGTGTCCAGCGATTATGCGATACTTTCCGTCAGTGGCGGGTGACACGATTATCCGCGACAGAAGTCCGTTTTCTCTGATGGATTCCACAAGCTCGTTCATTTTGAAGTCGCTGTACATTTTGAACGGCTGGTTTTCCCACGGAACAAGCTGGCTGATCGGGATTTCCTTTTCGGTATTCTGAGCCGTTTCTGCACCGAGGAAGTCGTTCATATTCAGCTTTCCGGTATTGTTTGTCGTTCCAAGATTGAATCCCATGTTACTCTGCCTCCTTTCCGAGAATTTCAGACACAAGCTGTCTGTACTGACCGCCGACTACGCTGTTCTTCCGGCTTATCAGGGAACGCTGTTCCGCCGTACTATTGGCGGCTTCGATCCGTTTGCTGATTGAAGTTGAAAACACAAGACTGCCGTATCGTTCCTTCAAAGCCTTATCAACAGCCTGTCCCATCTGAGTGTTGTCGGTCATTGTTTCAAGTATTCCACAAATTTTCAACTGACTGTTAATATTTTTGCGGACGAGGTTGAAGATATCCTCAAACTGAACAATGCCGTTGAGAGCGAACTTCTGAACCTGCACCGGAATTATCACCCCGTCTGCCGCCGACAGTGCATTTGTTACCAAAATTCCCAGCGATGGCAGGCAGTCGATGAGGATAAAATCGTAATCGGAAAGTTTAGGGTCATCTGAAATCGCCCTGCGAAGAATCTGCTCCCGGCACATGGTCTGGGCAAGGAACATATCTGCTGTTGCAAGCGATATATCAGCCGGAACGTAATCCACAGGTTCGTTTTTGGCGGTTCTGATGCAGTCCGAAATAACCGCCAGACCTTTCAGAACGTCAACTATCGTGCGGCACTCGGAAAAATCAAAACCGAGGTAATCGCTGAGGTTTCCCTGCGGATCGAGGTCTATGCAGAGTACCTTTTTTCCCTGTTCTGCCAGCCCTGCGGCGATATTTACAACGGTCGTTGTCTTGCCAACGCCGCCTTTCTGGTTTGCTATTGCTATTATCTTTGCCATAATGTAGTCCTCCTGCCGTAATCGGCACATTTGGTTTCGTCCTGTTATATTAGGCACAGCAGGCGGCAGGACCAGCCGCCGGAGGGAGCGACCCCGCTATGCCCGTCAAAATCCACATAGTGGAAATTAACGCTTGGTTCAGCCCATATCGTGATTTACCCTTGCACCCCAGTAGCTGTTGAGCGTAAATCTGGAATTATACAGCGCCGTTATGAGGTAACTGCGTATATTGCGGACATCGCTGGAATTTTTGTCCATAGCTTCAAAGACGTACTCGATGTGACTGCTGTTCAGCTTCAGGAAAGTGCTTTTCACGACCTCATGAGGAATGTTCTCGCCGTTTACCCTGATAAACGGCTTGGTTGAGCAGATCGTATCAACCATAAGGCTGACCAGCTCGTCCGTTTCCGAAACCTTGTACTTGTTCTGTTCCACAAGAAAGTCGTAGTCGATGTTATCCCGGACTATCTGCAAATAAGCTGAACGTTCCTCTTTGAGTTTGGCAATCATATCCATCTCGTCAGTCTGCTCATTTTCGGCAGATTGATTGATAGGATTGATTATATCAGGATTATTTTCTTTAAGATTATTATCTTTAGATTTGTCCGCCGTTTGGGCGTAACATGGTCCGCCATTTGGGCGTATCATGTTCTGCCGTTTCGGCGTTTCTTGTTCCGCCGTTTCGGCGTTCCTTGCTTCGCCGTTTGGGCGTTCCTTGTTCCGCCCTTTTGGCGTTTCTTGCTTCGCCCTTTCGGCGGAACAATGGAATAATGCGGTCTGAGGGGGTGTTTCTTCCTTTTCAGGAGTGCTGTTTTCCTCGTCCGCGGTAGAATTCCGCCTGTATTTTTCCGCCGCTGATGGCTTTACGGACCTCATTTTTTCCTCTCCCTCCGCAAGAATTTCAGCTAGGTGGACTATATCGTCGATTATATAGAAGCTGCGTTTTGCCGGCATTCCGCGCGGGGAGCACTTGATAAGCCCGCGCTTCTCCAGAACCGTAATGCAGCGTTTCTGCTGTTTGTCAGACAGGGAAGTGCTTTCCTCTAAATCCGCGATGGTGGAATAGAACCACCCGTCCGGGTCGAGCTTCCCTCTGTCGCTGTAATACTGCCATTTGGCTATGAGTGCGCTGTAAACCACGGTTTCCATAAGTCCGACCGCATGAGCCAGCGGACGGTTCAGTGATATCGTATTATCCGGATTCAACAGCTGGTAGATTGCATTCATGTTATTCCTCCAGTTTGTTTTATTCCTCATTAATTTAATATAGCATAGAAGGGCGGTGAGGAATAGGACCGCCCGTTCAGAAGGCCTTTCCGTCTATGCTGTTAAAGCCTTTCGGCTGTTAACCTATGGCAACACCGCACAAAGTCCACAAATTAGAAATTAAGCACGATTAGTAAACA
>OJOI01001754.1_pt1 | contig 11617 bp, 9 predicted proteins | sample 1598061 | NCBI WGS metagenome assembly OJOI01 (sample SAMN01915224, study PRJEB22387) | human gut metagenome | isolation source: stool | host: Homo sapiens | place: USA
CGCGAGCTGGGTTCAGAACGTCGTGAGACAGTTCGGTCTCTATCTGTTGTGGGCGCAGGAAATTTGAGAGGATCTGACACTAGTACGAGAGGACCGTGTTGGACTGACCGCTGGTCAATCTGTTGTTTCGCCAGGAGCATGGCAGAGTAGCTAAGTCGGGAACGGATAAGCGCTGAAAGCATCTAAGCGCGAAGCCAGCCTCGAGATAAGATTTCCACATGAGGGACGTCGAAGACGACGACGTAGATAGGTTGCAGATGTAAAGCCAGCAATGACAAAGTCGAGCAATACTAATTACCCCAACACTTCCCAAGAAGAAAGTCACCAGAGCGGAATCCATACCTCACTCGTTTCCCCCAAGTCAATCACACGCCACGGGCACAACCGGAAAGTCGGAAAAAGCCCAGGACGAAAAAAAGAATTAAGGTGGTTATAGCATCAGGGCTCCACCTCTACCCATACCGAACAGAGAAGTTAAACCTGATCACGCCGATGGTACTGCGCAAGCGGGAGAGTAGGTAGCCGCCCCTTCAAGCGCCGGAGACACACGTCCCCGGCGCTTTTTTTTCATACACCTATCCCGACCGGCCGCCCCCGAACACACCACAACCCGGCCCACAACAAAAAGAAAAAAACAGAAACCGAAACCATATATAAAAAAAAATAGCACCCACACAGTATGCACAAATTGAAAACCCTCCCGAATAAAATATATTCTCAAATCAATACACACCGGTCCTTCCCTTTGCAAAACAGCACCCCCCCTGCCGGCCATTTTCTCATGATCTGCGATGGTAGGTAGATTTCAGCAATGGACGCACAAAACAGCAGAATACCTACAAAACAAGAAATCCTTTTGGCAGAGGAATACCACCCATTCCAGCCCGCAGCCACTCAAAGCAGCACAACAAAAGACCACGAGCCGTATCAGCAAAATAGCCCCACGACACCACCCCAAAATCAAAAACAAAAATAAAAAGAAAAAAGCCCGTAAAAACAATACAGGCCTTTTATCCTAAAAAAAGAAAAACCCTACACTACTCACTATCCACCAACATACCCCGACGTACTTCCCGGTTAAGAGCTATTCACTCCTGTTGAAATCAAAGGAAATTTAATGGAGGTAGCGTTATAGTATTGTAAAATCTGTGTGTTATTATTGTTATGGTTAATCGTAAAACGATTTATACCCTGCGAGGCCGCCTTTTTCTTCCAAGCGCTCATACGACTGTCCTTGCGGGTATTGATAAGGATTATATATAGAATATGTTTGGTATGGATTTTTGAAACGAGGAAGTTTCGGTCGTTCATATTGACTGGGTTTCACTTCCTTAGGAGGTTTCGGTTTTAGTAGTTCCCGTTGATATTCATTTGCCTTTTGGTAGGCTTTCATAAATTGATTGGCTTGTTTTTGTGCTTTTTCATAGTAACTTTGAGCCTTTTCCAAATTTTTGGAACGTTGCGCTGCTGTATTTCCCGGTTTATAGACTTCATAACTATAATAGCGGGATTTTTGATAGTTTTCTTTACTTTGCTGCATGTAACGGTTTGCCTTTTCCCGTTGTTTTTGTAATTGTTCGTATTTCTTGTACGGAAATTGCCCCATTGCCGAGGAGTAGATAAAAGAAATACAGAATAAAAAGAATAGTTTTTTCATATCAGATCAGTGAAAATATATGCATCTCTGTAAATGTATGTATTATTTTTTTATAAATCAAGAATTTGAGCAAATATTTTCGTTCGAGTTTTATCTTTCGTAATGCAGAAAAGTGATAATAAAGGCATTTTTATCTTTTATTGTATATGTAGAAAAAGAAAAATAGGCGGGAAAGGTGCATTTAAGCATGCCTTTCCCTTATCTTTGCATCTTTGAATAGGCCAATTCTTTTCTTCCTATGAAAACACATGTATATCATTTGATTGCACTATTTACTGTCGGCATTTGGGGGACTACTTTCGTATCGACGAAAGTTCTTTTGAATCATGGCCTTTCACCGGTGGATATTATATTTTATCGTTTTTTGTTGGCTTATCTTTGTTTGTGGCCGGTTTCCTATCGGAGATTTTGGGCTAAGAGCTTAAAAGATGAGTTGCTTCTTATGGGAGGTGCTCTTACAGGAGGCTCTCTTTATTTTCTCACGGAAAATACAGCTCTGACAATGTCTTATGCCTCAAATGTTTCTCTTATCGTATGTACGGCACCCTTGCTTACGGCTATTGTTATCAGGCTGTTTTATAAGAAGTACCGTCTTTCTACACAGTTTGTCATCGGGTCGTTTGTAGCACTTTCCGGTGTTGCTATTATTGTTTTTAACGGACATTTTGTACTCAACCTCAATCCATTGGGAGATCTACTCTCGTTTTCGGCAGCCTTGTTATGGGCTTTTTACAGTCTTATTATCAAGAAACTCAATGGAAAGTATTCTACGGCATTTATTACCCGGAAAATATTTTTTTACGGAATAATATCACTTTTACCCATTTATACTTATCAGCTGTTGTATTGGAGTAGGAACTTGTTATTTGATCCGGTCATAATGGGTAATCTTTTGTTTTTAGGGGTTGTTGCATCGATGTTATGTTATATGATGTGGAATGTTGTACTGAAAAATCTGGGTACGGTAAGGGCATCAAATTATATATATTTCAATCCCGTCATGACTTTACTGGCTTCTTCCATCGTTTTAGGAGAGGCTTTGACGACGGTTTTTATCACGGGTGCCATGTTGGTATTGGGTGGTGTCTTTATTGCCGATCGTCGTATAATGCGGGAGTAGGTGTGGAAGAATATAAAAGGGAGAAAACGCAAGTTTGCGTTTTTCTCCCTTTTATATTTATAGGACAATAAGAGTCATCTGTCGTTTTTCAATTCATATCGGCAGTGGAATAAGTAAAGAGCCAAAAATCCGCAGAAAGTGATAGGCGCCCCGATGATGGCCGGATAGGTATATCCTAAACCTTGTTCGAGAGGCAGACCCCCGCAAAAAGCTCCGAGTGCATTTCCTAAATTGAATGCCACTTGTACACTGGCTGCTCCCAATAATTCTCCTCCTTGTGAGTAACGTATGACAAGAAACTGCTGTGGACTTGATACGGCGAATAGAGACATGGTGCAAAGGCACATAAGCAGCACCATGAGTATAGGGTATGATGCCCAAAAGAAAATAGAAAGAAGAAGCAATGCTGCACATCCCTGAGTGAGTGCAGCAACCAGTCCCGGAGAGAAACGGCTTGATAACCTTCCACCCACGAGGTTTCCGCAGACCATGCCGAGGCCGGCCAGTATCATCAATAGCGTGATGCTGGCTTCGGGAAATCCGGCAACGTCGGTAAGCAGAGGGTGTATATAACTGTACCAGCAGAAGATACCGCCGTTGCCAAACATTGTTCCGGCAATGATGAGCCATGGGGCACCCGATTTGAGAAACCGAAATTGTCCTTTGAATCCCGTATTGGGTAGTTTCTCAACTTGCGGTACCCATCGCCAGATATAAAAAAGTACAGCCAATCCGCCTATACCGACGATCCCGAATACCCATCTCCAAGATAGTAACGAACTAAGGGAGGTTCCTAACGGTACTCCTAAAAGATTGGCAATCGTCATACCAGCTACCATAATCGATATGGCTTCGGTGCTTTTCCCTTCTTTGGCCAGTTTCGAGGCAATGATAGAACCTACACCGAAATAGGCCCCGTGCGGTAGTCCCGAAATAAATCGGGCGATCATCATGGTTGCGTAGTTGGGAGATATAGCGGCCATAGAATTTCCTATCACGATAAGAGCGACGAGCCACAGAAGCGTGTTTTTGAGTTGAAATTTACGGGTGAGAACCAGAGCTGGAGCTCCGGCACAGACACCTAATGCGTAAGCCGAAATCAAATGACCGGCTGTGGCGATGGAGATATTCAGGTCTGTGGCGACATAGGGAAGAATGGCCATCATGACAAACTCGGCAATGCCTAAGGCCAATGTACCCAAAGACAATGCAAAGAGACTTCTTTTCATAGTTATAACATCTTTTTTACCGGCCGCAAATTTAGTGTATAAATCATTATAAAGGTAAATATGTATTATGATTTTTGAAGCTTTATTTTTATTCGGGAAGATCCGATTTTTCTTTTATGAATTTACAGATGTGTTAAGCTATTGGAGCGAGGATTGTGTTATGGCTATAATAGAATTGGAGTATGGTTTATTTATGAGATTATCATCTTATAAGTAAAAATAAAGGCTTTATCCTTTGGGATAAAGCCTTTATTTTGTAGGAGATAGATTTATTATCTGGACACCCGACCAGAAGCATCACCGCTCATGAGCTTTTCGACCTCCTCGACAGTAGCCAAGTTGTAGTCGCCATATATGGTATGTTTCAGGCAGGAAGCAGCCACAGCGAAGTCGAGCGCCTTCTGGTCATCACCGGTATAAGTGAGCAACCCGTATATGAGTCCTCCCATGAAAGAGTCTCCGCCCCCGACACGGTCCACGATGTGTGTAATATCGTAACGGCGCGACTGGAACAATTTTCCGTCGGCAAACAGCACTCCGCCCCACGTATTATGGTTTGCGTTGATAGACCCTCTCAAAGTGATGATCACTTTCTTGGCCCTCGGGAATTTCTTCATCAGTTGAGTACAAACCGATTCGAACTCAGCAGCATTCACCTCACCGTTAGTCTGAGCCACATCAAATCCCTCCGGTTTGATGCCGAATACCTTCTCAGCGTCCTCTTCGTTACCGAGAATCACGTCGCAACCCTCCACGAGAGCCGGCATGATTTCAGCGGCCGATTTGCCGTATTTCCAGAGGTTCTTTCTGTAATTGAGGTCGCAAGATACGGTAACACCGAGTTTATTAGCCACTTTGATGGCTTCGAGACACGCATCGGCCGCCCCCTGCGAGAGCGCCGGCGTAATACCCGTCCAGTGGAACCAATCAGCCCCTTTGAGCACCTTTTCCCAGTCGATCATACCCGGTTTAATCTCGGCAATGGCCGAATGCGCACGGTCATAAACGACCTTGCTGGCGCGAGCCACAGCCCCCGTTTCGAGGAAGTATATACCGAGACGGTCTCCCCCGTAGATGAAATTATCGGTTTTGACGCCATATTTGTGCAGATCCATTTCGCAAGACTTTGCGATGTCGTTTTTCGGCATACGCGTAACGAATTCGGCATTAAGGCCGTAGTTGGCCAGAGATACAGCCACATTAGCCTCCCCGCCGCCGAAAGTAGCGGAAAATTCCTTAGCCTGTGAAAAACGCAGATAACCGGGCGTTGCCAGTCGCAACATGATTTCCCCGAAAGTAACAACTTTTTTGCTCATAGCAGTTTGTCTTGATTGATATTAAAATTGAAAGAAATTTTTAGCGTTGTAATAGCTGATGTCTTCGATCATTTGACGTACCCGGTCTATTTCGGCGTAAGGGATTTCCCCGTTTTCGACGTCGTTTCCTACGAGGTTGCAAAGGGTACGGCGGAAGTATTCATGACGCGGATAAGAAAGGAAGCTGCGTGAGTCGGTAAGCATACCTACGAAGCGACTTAACAAACCGAGAAGAGAAAGAGCGTTCATTTGTTTTTCCATACCGTCTTTTTGATCGAGGAACCACCAGCCCGAACCGAATTGTATTTTCCCGGGGATCGTTCCGTCTTGGAAGTTTCCGAGCATGGTCGCAATTACTTCGTTGGCGCAAGGATTGAGGTTATACAAGATGGTCTTGGTGAGTTTACCGTTGCTGTTGAGACGATCGAGGTATTTGGCCATCGCTTTTGCTGTGGAGAATTCTCCGATCGAATCAAATCCGGTATCAGGCCCTAAGAGTTTGAACATCTTGGAGTTGTTGTTGCGAATAGCGCCGTAGTGGAATTGTTGTGTCCAGCCGGTTTCCCAATCCATTTCTCCGAATACGATAAGCATGGCCGATTTGAATTTGAGAATTTCTTCGTGCGAAAGGGCCGTACCACCATATACTTTATTGAATATTGCTTTGATTTCGGCGTCGGTATAATCTTCGGCATAGAATTCTTCGATGCCGTGGTCAGAGAGTTTGCAGCCTTGCTCGGCAAAGAAATCGTGGCGTTTTTTCAAGGCGGCTACCATATCGTCGAAAGTTGAGATGGTTATACCGCTCACTTCCCCGAGTTTTTCGATGTATGCGCGGAATTCCGAAGGTACTTCTACGGCCATGGCTTTATCGGGACGCCAAGTGGGAAGCATTTTTATTTCAAATCCGCTTTCACGGGTTTTGATGTGATATTCGAGAGAGTCGATGGGGTCGTCGGTCGTACATACTACCTCTACATGGTAACGACGCATCATGCCTCGGGCAGAATATTCGGGAAGAGCCAATTTGGCGTTGCACTCATCGTAAATTTCCCGTGCGGTTTTGGGGTTGAGAACTTTATCGATACCGAAAGCCGTTTTCAGTTCGAGGTGAGTCCAGTGATACAATGGGTTGCGCATGGTGTAAGGAACGGTTTCCGCCCATTTTTCGAATTTTTCCCAGTCGGAGGTATCTTTGCCCGTGCAGTAACGTTCGTCTACACCGTTGGTACGCATGGCACGCCATTTGTAATGGTCTCCGCCGAGCCATATTTCGGTCAGCGATTTGAACTTGTGGTCGTCGGCTACCATTTGGGGTATCAAATGGCAGTGATAGTCGATAATCGGCATTTTGGCCGCGTGATTGTGATATAATTCTTGTGCGGTTTGGGTTTGCAACAAGAAATTTTCATCCATAAAATTTTTCATAATGATGAAGTTTTTAAAGGTATATTCATTGATATTTTTCCCCTTGTCGATAATACGGTTTTTCCCGATGACGTTTTTTGAAGATGATACATAAGAATTTACGCAGAGGTATCACATTCTCGTTATTTCTCGTTTACCACAGAACCGGAAATACGCCTTTCGGTTTGTACCGTGTTCGGGCACGAAATTACGATTTTTTTTTGATGTACAAAATAAAAACCATATATTTGCGAGAACAAAAAGACCGTTTTTGACAATAGAAAATAAGCAGCACCGTGGAGAAAAACTCGGATAAAATCCGTATAAAAGACATTGCCCGCCTGGCCGGGGTGTCGGCTGGTACCGTCGATCGGGTTTTACACAACCGGGGGGAGGTATCGGTACGGACTCGCGAGAAAATAGAAACGGTATTGAAAGAATTGGACTATCGTCCAAATCTTTACGCTTCGGCTTTGGCATCGAAACGCCATTATAAGGTGGCCGCTTTGTTGCCTAAGGCCGGGGGATACGATTATTGGATAGAGGTGTTGCGCGGAGTCGATCTGGCAGCCAAAGAATATGCCAATCTGAATATCGATGTCGAGCAAATTCTTTTTGACCAGTATGACAGTCGTGATTTCGAAGCCTCGGCCGACAGATTGCTGGCGGCGAATGCCGATGCCGTACTGCTGGCCCCGATTTTTAAGGATCCGTCGATATATTTAGCTTCACGGCTTGACGGCCGGCAGATACCTTATGTCTTTATCGATTCGGACATAGAGGCGGCGAATGCTCTTTCTTATTTCGGAATGGATTCGTTGCAGAGTGGATATTTGGCCGCAAAACTCCTTTTGTCCGATATCGTGCCTCAAAAAGATATTGCTGTTTTTAAAATCAACCGTTACGGCAATGTCGGATCCAACCAGTCTGATCTTCGCTATCGGGGATTTCTCAAATATGTACAGGAAAAATTCCCAGAACACCGTTTACGGCTAGTGATGCTACATCCGTCGGACGATCGGTTGAACTTGCAGACTATTCGGGACTTTTTTATACAATACCCCCATGTAAGAGAAGGAATAACATTCAATTCGAGAGTCTTTCGCATTGTCTATTATCTCGAAGATTTGCAATTGTCTCATTTCCGTTTGTTGGGCTATGAACCATTGTTGCCCAATATCAAGGCTTTGAAAGAAGGTAAAATTCGATATTTGCTCTCTCAACGACCCGAATTGCAAGGGTATCGGGCCATGAAAGCCCTTTGCGAATATAAAGTTTTCAAAAAAGAAGTTCCGCGACGCAATTTTATGCCTATCGATATTCTTACAGCCGAGAACATCGATTATTATACCGATTTTCAACTTTTCTAAAATAACTCACATTTAAAAAGTAAAAACCTATGAAACCGCTTAACAGAACTACTGCTCGGGCCAATAAATATCCCGAACGCATCATTCAATTCGGAGAAGGAAACTTTCTACGTGCATTTGTAGATTGGATTATTTATAATATGGACGAGAAAGCCGATTTCAATAGTAGCGTAGTTGTTGTACAACCGATCGAAAAAGGTATGGTCGATATGCTCAATGAGCAGGATTGCCTTTATCACGTAAATCTGCAAGGCCTTGATAAAGGTCAGGTGGTAAACAGCCTTACGATGATCGATGTCATCAGCCGTGCGCTCAATCCTTATACTCAGAACGACGAGTTTATGAAACTTGCCGAGCAACCCGAGATGCGTTTCGTCATATCCAATACGACCGAAGCTGGTATCGCTTTCGATCCCACTTGTAAATTGGACGATGCTCCCGCTTCTTCTTATCCCGGTAAACTGACTCAGTTGCTTTATCACCGTTATAAAACATTCAATGGCGATAAGACCAAGGGCCTTATCATCTTCCCCTGCGAACTTATTTTCCTCAATGGACATAAACTGAAAGAAACCATCTATCAATATATCGAATTGTGGAACCTCGGTGAAGATTTCAAAAAATGGTTCGAAGAGGCTTGCGGCGTATATGCTACGCTCGTAGACCGTATCGTACCGGGATTCCCCCGCAAAGATATTGCCGCTATCAAAGAAAAATTGCAATATGACGACAACTTGGTGGTACAAGCCGAAATTTTCCACTTGTGGGTAATCGAAGCTCCCGAGAGCGTAGCCAAAGAATTCCCCGCCGACAAAGCCGGCCTTAACGTACTTTTCGTTCCGTCCGAAGCGCCTTATCACGAGAGAAAAGTTACCTTGCTCAACGGCCCGCACACCGTATTGTCGCCTGTGGCTTACCTCTCGGGTATCAACATCGTACGTGAAGCCTGCGAGCACGAAGTAGTGGGTAAATACATTCATAAGGTGATGTTCGACGAGTTGATGGAAACATTGAATCTGCCGAAAGACGAGCTCAAAAAATTTGCCGAAGATGTGCTCGAACGTTTCAACAATCCGTTCGTTGACCATCAGGTAACTTCGATTATGCTCAATTCGTTCCCGAAGTACGAAACTCGCGACCTTCCCGGTCTGAAAGTATATCTCGAACGCAAAGGCGAGTTGCCCAAAGGGCTCGTGTTGGGGCTGGCTGCTATCATTACCTATTATAAAGGCGGTGTTCGTGCCGATGGTGCCGAAATCGTACCCAATGATGCACCCGAAATCATGCAACTGCTCAAAGATTTGTGGGCAACGGGCTGTACCAAGAAGGTGACCGAGGGCGTATTGGCTGCCGAATCGATTTGGGGTGAAAACCTCAACAATATACCCGGTCTCACCGATGCTGTGAAAGGTTATCTCGATTCGATTCAGGAAAAAGGTATGCTCGAAACGGTAAAAACAATTCTCTAATCCTTTTTTATGAGTACACGTTTTATTAAAATCAATCCTGCCGATAACGTTGTCGTAGCCGTCGATCCCTTGAAAAAGGGCGACCGGCTTACGGTCGACGGTATCGAAATTGTTGTAGCCGAAGATATTCCTGCCGGACATAAAGTGGCCTTGCAGGATTTCGCGGCCGATGAGCATATTATCAAGTATGGATATCCCATTGGTCATGCCCGTACTGCTATTGCCAAAGGGGCGTGGGTGAACGAGAAGAATATCAAAACCAATCTCGAAGGATTGCTCGATTATACTTATACCCCCAAATTGGTCGATGTTTCACAGCCCGATAAAGGCCTTACTTTCAAAGGGTATCGTCGCAAAAACGGCGAGGTGGGTGTACGTAACGAGATATGGATTATCCCGACAGTCGGTTGCGTAAACGGAGTTGTCAACCAGTTGGCCGAGGAGCTTCGTAAAGAAACAAACGGTGAAGGGGTCGACGCTATTGTTTCGTTCCCGCACAATTACGGTTGTTCGCAACTCGGTAATGACCACGAAAATACCCGTAAAGTATTGCGCGATATGGTAAAGCATCCCAATGCCGGTGCTGTATTGGTCGTCGGTCTCGGTTGCGAGAATAACCAGATGGATGCTTTCAAAGAACTTTTGGGTGAAATCGATGAAGAGCGCGTGAAATTCATGGTATGCCAGAAAGTCGATGATGAGTTCGAGACCGGTATGTCGCTTTTGAGAGAACTCTATGGCAAGGCATCTAAGGATGTGCGGGTAGATGTGCCCCTGAGCGAATTGCGTGTCGGCCTCAAATGCGGCGGTTCTGATGGTTTTTCGGGTATTACGGCCAACCCTTTGTTGGGCGTGTTTTCCGATTTCCTCGTTTCACAAGGCGGAACGACGGTGCTGACGGAAGTTCCCGAGATGTTCGGTGCGGAGACGATTCTTATGAACCGTTGCGGTACGCCCGAACTTTTCGATAAGACCGTGCACCTCATCAACGATTTCAAGGCCTATTTTATGGCAAATAACCAGCCGGTATATGAGAATCCCTCTCCGGGAAATAAAGCCGGCGGTATTTCCACGCTCGAAGAAAAATCGTTGGGTTGCACCCAGAAGTGTGGAAAATCGATCGTGCGTGATGTGCTGATGTATGGCGAACGTCTCAAAACCAAAGGTCTCAACTTGCTCAGTGCTCCCGGTAACGACCTTGTTGCTGCTACGGCTTTGGCTTCGAGCGGTTGTCAGATGGTGCTGTTTACGACCGGACGCGGAACACCGTTCGGAACTTATGTTCCCACGATGAAAATTTCGACCAACAGTAATTTGGCTGCCCATAAGCCCGGTTGGATCGATTTCAATGCCGGTACGTTGGTAGATGGAGAACCGATGGACGTTGTTGCCGAACGTTTTATCAAGTACATAATTGCCGTAGCAAGCGGTGAACATGTGAATAACGAGCGCAAAGGTTATCGCGAAATCGCTATCTTTAAAACAGGGGTTACGCTGTAAAAACTTTCCTTTTTCTGTTGCAGTATGCAATGGAATTTGAAAGATAAAATATCAAAGCGGGTTATCGATTGCAGATCGGTAATCCGCTTTGTATTTTTGAACGGTTTTATGAGGAGCTCTTTATAGAGCAATGTTACGATAAGGACAATACTTCTCGTTATTGGGGTATGATGCTTACAACTTTCCTCTGAGAATAGGTTGTCCTGAAATTTTTTGGGAAATAAGGTCGGCTTTTCGGTTTGATCTTCTGTCCGTTGTGGGTGGAAAAATTCTTTTATCGAATGTGATTGGATTTGTATTTCTCGTGTTGGTTTTGGATTAGTACACTTGTCATTTTGAGACGTGTAGCGTCGAAGAATCTCCTGCAAAATGTAGCACTCCTTGCTGTGTGATGTCATTCTGAATGGAACGAAGTGAAATGAAGAATCTCACCCAAGTGATAGTAACATGAGATTCTTCGTCGGCCTACGGCCTTGCTCGGAATGACAAAGGGCTTCCCCCTTGAAGACGCATGTCATTCTGACGACCGTAGGGAGGAAGAATCCCTTG
>OJOI01001755.1_pt1 | contig 11606 bp, 10 predicted proteins | sample 1598061 | NCBI WGS metagenome assembly OJOI01 (sample SAMN01915224, study PRJEB22387) | human gut metagenome | isolation source: stool | host: Homo sapiens | place: USA
CTTTTCGGTGGCAGTTGGGGGGCGATAGGAATTGTATTTGTGGCTACGGTAATCGGTTTTTCACTGAAAAGTTTTATGCAGAAAAGGCATATCAGTCATTATGTCGTATTTGTTTTGACGGCGTTTCTATCTTCCGTGATTGCTTCTTCGGCGTTGTTGTTCAATGCCACACCCGATATTGCTATCGGTACAAGCGTTCTCTTTTTGATTCCCGGTGTACCTTTGCTCAATGGGGTTATCGATATCGTAGAGAGTCATATTTTGCTGGGGACTACCCGGCTGGTCAGTGCTTTGTTGCTGGTGATGTGTATTGCCGTAGGGTTGTCGATAACATTGGCTATCGTACACAACGGTTTGGTATTGCTTTAAAGAGAAACTATGGTAGGAACTATTGTTATAGACGGGCTTTTTGCTGCTATTGCAGCTATCGGTTTCGGGGCGATTTCCAATCCTCCCCGGCGGGCATTTCTTTCTATCGCTATTGCGGCGGCCATAGGACATGCACTGCGCTTCTCGCTGATGCATTATGTCGGGGTCGATATTATTACCGCGTCGTTTTGTGCATCATTTGTCATCGGGTGGGTGAGCCTTTTTCTCGGCTCTCTTATCTATTGTCCCATGACGGTGGTATATATACCGGCTTTGTTACCTATGATTCCGGGTATGTATGCCTACAAGACGGTCTTTGCGTTGCTTCTTTTTTCGCGTAATCTTTCCGATTCCGATATGGTGCAGCGTTATATGCAGGAATTTTTTGTCAACGGAATCATTACTTGCGGAGTTATTTTCATGCTGGCGGTAGGGGCGACGTTGCCTTTTATCTTGTTCCCATCGAAGCCTTATTCGCTTACCCGTCGTAAGCCGGAGTAGGGACATTGGCACAGAGGAGGACCGCCGGGCGGAATCGAACACAGGAAGTGCCATATCGCTTCGTTTCCTGATGAGAGGCTGGGGCTGAAAGTAAATAACCTTTTGGCATTCTTTGCGACTTATACTATCTTTGCTTGCGGAAAATGGCAAGAGGGAGACTGACGAGAGATCGAAAGTTTTATCTTGTTTGTGTGTTTCCTGTGAAATAATCTATATGGCCGATGAGACTCGACGATTCATTATTGCAAAAGCATTTGGGGCATCCGCTTTTTTCTCTCCTTACCGAGACTGCCGATGAGTTGGGTATGCCTTGTTATGTCATAGGCGGTTATGTGCGTGATATTTTTCTGCAACGGGCCTCGAAAGATATCGATGTGGTAACTGTCGGCAGCGGTATAGAATTGGCTCGGGCATTTGCTGCAAAATTGGGAAAACGGGCGTTTCTCTCGGTTTTTAGTAATTTCGGAACGGCGCAAGTCAAATATAAAAGTCATGAGATAGAATTTGTCGGTGCTCGCCGGGAATCTTATTCGCATGATTCCCGCAAACCGATTGTAGAGGACGGAACTTTGACTGATGACCAGAACCGTCGGGATTTTACGATCAATGCACTTGCCATTTGTCTGAACAAAGAGTGTTTTGGCGAGTTGGTAGACCCGTTTGGCGGTATCGCCGATCTCGATGCGGGACTCATACGCACTCCGCTCGATCCCGATATTACATTCAGCGATGATCCTTTACGCATGATGCGGGCGATACGTTTCGCAACACAGTTGGGTTTTAGGATCGTTGACGAGACTTTCGATGCGATTTCCCGCAATCGGGAGCGTATCAAAATCATATCGGGCGAACGCATCATCGACGAGATGAACAAAATGATGATGTCGTCCCGCCCTTCCGTAGGTTTTCTTTTGCTCGAAAAATGCGGATTGTTGCCGATTATTTTCCCTGAACTCCATACTCTGAAAGGGGTGGAAACGGTCGATGGTCGAGGACATAAAGATAACTTTTTCCATACGTTGGCGGTTCTCGACCAGCTGTCAGCCAAGAGCGACAACCTGTGGCTGCGTTGGGCAGCGGTATTCCACGACATTGCCAAACCGGTAACCAAACGGTACGATGCCAAATTGGGCTGGACATTCCATAACCACAATTATGTAGGTGCTAAAATGATACCGGGAATATTCCGTCGTATGAAATTGCCGATGAATGAGAAGATGAAGTTTGTGCAGAAAATGGTCGAGTTGCACATGCGTCCCATTGCTTTGGTAGAAGATGAAGTAACCGACTCGGCTGTCCGTCGTCTGCTTTTCGATGCCGGTGATGACATCGATTCGCTCATGCTGCTTTGCGAGGCCGACATTACTTCGAAAAATCAGGAGAAGGTGCGCCGCATACTCAATAATTTTGCACTTGTGCGTACCAAGTTGCATGATATTGAGGAGAAAGACCGCATACGGAATTTTCAGCCTCCGATTACCGGAGAAGAGATAATGACACTCTTTTCGCTTACTCCTTGCCGTGTTGTGGGGGAGATAAAAGCGTCCATTAAAGATGCCATACTCGACGGTATTATACCGAACGAACGGGAAGCCGCATATCGGTATATGTTGGGGGTGGCATCGGAAAAAGGCCTTGTTCCCATGAAGGGAACGGAATAGAAATCGTCCTTTTTTGTAAAAACGGTTTCGTTTTTATCCCTATCTTTGCCGTTCAGCGAAATTAATACATGAAACATACATGAGACTGAAATTATTGTTGGCTGTTTGGGTTTGTACGATAACAGCCTATGCACAGGAAACTTATCGTTTCGATTTTACGGGGAATCCTCGGAAAGGGTATATCGGCGTAGATGCGTCGACGGTTTATAACGATACGCTCGGTTATGGGTTTGACTTCGGGCAACTCCCGTCGTCCGATGGGAAAAAACCGTTTTTCTTTTCTGTGAATGTCCCCGACGGAAATTATAAAGTAACCGTCAAGTTAGGCTCGTCTGTATCTGCCGGAGAAACGACCGTGAGGGCCGAGTCGCGGAGACTCTTCATAGAGCGAGAGAAAACCGATGCTGGAAAGTTCAAGAAAGAAACTTTTATCGTGAACAAGCGTAATACCCGTATTTCCGATACCGAGAGGGTGCGCATCAAACCTCGTGAAAAGAAAAAACTTAATTGGGACAATAAGCTGACGCTCGAATTTAACGGACCGGCGCCACGTGTTGCCGAGGTTGTGATAGAACCTACGCGGAAACCGATAACCGTGTTTTTGTGTGGAAATTCCACGGTTGTCGATCAGGACAATGAGCCGTGGGGCAGTTGGGGGCAGATGATACCGCGCTTTTTTACCGAGAAGGTCGCTGTTGCCAATTATGCCGAGAGCGGGGAGTCGGCCAATACTTTCCTTGCGGCACATCGATTTGACAAGGCTCTTACGCAGATGAAAAAAGGCGATTACGTTTTTGTCGAATTCGGACACAACGATCAGAAACAGAAAGGTAAGGGGAAAGGCCCGTGGACGTCGTTCTACGATAGCTTGAAAGAATATATCGTAAAAACTCGTGAGAAGGGAGCCACGATTGTTTTTGTAACACCTACCCAGCGTCGAAGTTTCGGTGATGACGGAAAGATAAAGGATACGCATGGGGAATACCCCGCTGCTATGCGCAAACTGGCCGAAGAGGAAGGCGTTCCTGTTATCGAGCTCAACGAGATGACCCGTACACTTTATGAGACGCTTGGAGTGGAAGAATCCCGCCGTGCTTTTGTGCAATATCCTGCCAATACTTTTCCCGGCCAGACAAAGGCTCTTGAAGACAATACGCATTTCAATCCTTATGGGGCATATCAAATCGCCAAATGTATTTTACAGGGAATCAAAGATAAAAAATTGGGATTGGCTCGTTATATCAAGGACTTTGAGGGATATGATCCTGCGCATCCCGATGATGTCAATACTTTCGTATGGGATCTCAGTCCTTTTACCGAAATAGAGAAACCTGACGGAAATTGATTCCAGAAAAGAGTCTGTTACTTTTATAAGAGGGGGACGTCATAAAAATATGACGCCCCCCTCTTTGTAATATGGAGAAGAATTTTCGGTACTTTGTATGTATCGGAAAGAGACAACCTTTTGATGGAATAGACGGTGGGTGATTTCCTGTCTGAATGAAAAATGAGTATGAGCTTATAACAATTTAGGCACATATTCATTTTTTGTGGTTGATTCCAGAAGTTGGGCTACCCGATGAGTTCACCTTTCCCTTCCCGTGTGATTTTGGGTGTTTCCCCGCTGCAATCGATGATGGTCGACGGTATGTGTCCGCCTGTTCCGCCATCGACAAAAAGATCTGCGGTGTTTTCAAATTCCTCTTGTATCAGTTCTGGGTCGGTCAGATATTCGATCTCGGTATGGTGGGGAGAAATAGATGTCGACATCAGCGGATTGCCCAGTTCTCGGGTTATGGCTCGGGCGATGGCATTGTCGGGAACACGTATGCCTACGGTTTTACGGTTTTTGTAAATATGGGGCAGTTGGGAACTGGTAGGGAGTATAAACGTGAAAGCTCCCGGTAAATTCCGGCGCATAAGTTTGAAATGGGCATTGCTCACTTTGGCATATTGGCTCAGCATACTCAAATCGGGGCAGACAATAGAAAGCAGGGCTTTTCTCGTGTCGATATTTTTCAGTCGGCATATCCGTTCTACGGCACGAACGTTGAGAGCATCGCAACCGATAGCATATAAAGTATCGGTCGGATAGACGATAATGCCACCGTCGCGCAGTACGGCGGCTACCCGTTCTATCTCTTTCGGGCTGGGGTTATCGGTATATATGCGTACATAGTCCATAGGAAATGAGGTTTGGGAAGTTAGTCGACTCGGTGCAGCGTGTGTCCCATGCGTTCTTTTTTGGTGCGCATGTATTTGAGGTTGTACGGGTTCGGTTCTATTTCGAGCGGGAGGCTTTCTGTGATTTCGAGTCCATAGGCTTCGAGCCCTACCCGTTTTACCGGATTATTGGTGAGCAGACGCATCTTGCCGATACCGATCTGACGCAATATTTGGGCTCCCACACCGTAATCGCGTTCGTCGGCCTTGTGTCCCAGGCAGATATTGGCATCTACCGTATCCATACCCTCTTCTTGTAGTTTGTATGCTTTCATTTTTTCCATCAGTCCGATGCCTCGCCCTTCCTGATTGAGGTAGATGATTGCTCCTTTTCCTTCTTTCTCTATGGTTTGCATGGCGAGATGCAGTTGGTCGCCGCATTCACATCGTTTCGACCCGAAAATATCGCCTGTCATGCAGGAAGAGTGTACCCGCACAAGAACCGGCTCATCGGGTTGCCATTCTCCTTTGATGAGGGCAATGTGCTCCAAGCCGTTGGATATTTGTCGGAAAGGAATCAGTCTGAAATGTCCGTATGCGGTAGGCATATCGACTTCCGGCCCTTTCTCGACGAGAGATTCCTGTTTGAGACGGTAGGCGATGAGATCACGTATAGAGATGATTTTGATACCGAATTGCCGGGCTTTTTCGAGCAGTTGGGGCATACGTGCCATTGTACCGTCTTCGTTCATGATTTCTATGAGGGCGGCGGCAGGGTATAGTCCGGCGAGGCGAGCCATGTCTATGGCTGCTTCGGTGTGTCCGGCGCGTTTCAATACACCTTTATCTTGTGCATAAAGAGGGTTGATATGTCCCGGTCTGCCGAATGTCTCGGGCGTTGAAGCCGGATCGGCCAATGCGCGAATTGTTGCGGCGCGGTCGTGAGTAGATACACCTGTGGAACAGCCGTCGATTTTATCGATAGTAATCGTGAAAGGAGTTCCCAGTAAGGAGGTATTGGTGATGACCTGCTTGTCGAGGCCCAGTTCGGAGCAACGTTGCATTGTGATAGGTGCACACAATACCCCCCGTCCTTCTTTCAACATAAAGTTGACTTTCTCGGGAGTGATTTTTTCGGCGGCAATGATGAAGTCTCCCTCATTTTCACGATCTTCGTCGTCGACGACGATAATGAAATTTCCGGCCTTGAATTCTTCGATAGCCTCTTCGATGGTACTCAGTTTTGTTGCATCAGACATATGATTTCTTTCCTTTCTTCCCCGGATATGGAGATTTTATCTATTTTTCTTTTTCTCTTTCGTCGATGAGTTGTCGGGCGATATTTCTTATTTCCCGATTGGTATGACCTATTACTTGCAGTTCATGCCGTAACTGTTTTTGTTCCCAATTCCCGATAAGATAGAGCGGTAAGGTGATGGGTAGCAACCACATGATGATCCACCCGATGGTTTTGTGCCCGCAGGGATTATAGAGCAACAAGTTGCGCAGTATGGGATAATCCATCAGTTTGGAAACAAGCAGTGCCGAGCGACAGTTTTGCGCTCTCTCCACGAAATTTTCGACCTTATCGTGTAATCGGTGTATAGCTTTACGGTCGTAACCGCGAGTCCAGTAGGAAAAGAATGACTGGGCCTTACCTCCGGTTTTCTCGGTGAGGCTGTTGCATTCTTTGTCGAGGGTTTCGAGCTGTTCGAGAATTTCTTCGGGAGTGGCCTCATCGATGATGACTTCTTTGTGTACAACGTTGCGCATCTCAGATTTTCCGATGATTTTCCGCAGGAAGTTGAGGTAGGCGTCTTTATTGAATACGGCCGAGTCGTTGATCGCTTTATACGTGAGAAAAATACCGAGAGCCAGTAGTACAGCCGAACTGAGCCACATACCTTCCCATACCGCCCATCGGCCGTTTAATGCCGATTTATAGCCGGCATTGTCGATGATATAGTAGCAAATAAACAGGAGAACCGAAATGACGACCGGTGTTCCCAATCCGCCTTTCCGAATGATCGCACCCAACGGAGCTCCGATAAAAAAGAAGATGAGGCAGGCAAATGAGAGGGTGAATTTTTTGTGGCGCTCTATTTCGTGCCGACGTACCAGTATTTGTTGCTGATTGGTGGATATGCTTCGGTACTCGTATTCCTGACGTATGCTTTCGGCCCGGCCCAATGCTCGGCTCAACATGCTCTCCCGCTCTTGTAAAGACGCGTTGGCATAAATGCTGTCGATATTGATGTGTCCGATAGTAGGGGTCGCATTATTGTTTTCCTTTTTTGGGGACTGAAAATTGGTCGCGGTAGATGGCTTATTTGTGATGTTGATGTTGAAGTAGCTGTTTTTTAATTCTCCGGCAATACGGCTGCTGGTACTGTCGATACGACCGGTAAGCGAGTCTATGGAGTGTGTGAGCTGTCCGATGTTTTGCCCGATGTATTGATTCTGCATCATTCCTTCGTCCATGCGATTGAAGTTTGCATCGAAAGGAATAAGGATTTCCTTTGTGGAGAATGTTTCCCGCCGATAAGGAATATTTTGCGAATTGGTGCGCTGGTTACGTAAGTTTTCGAAAGACTCCCCGCTGTGCAAAGTAAAAAACAGATATTGTTTGTCGTCGGTGAAACTCAATTTCCCGGAGTCTGCCAAAATAACCATTGCGTTGTCGAATCCTTCGGAGAAATCGTAAATCATGAGATCATAGAGCATTCCTGTGTCCCGATCTTTTTTCTTTACCAGCAGATTGTATCCGCTTATCTGGTCGTAGAAAACACCTTCGGGAATATCCAATTCGGGCGATTTTTGTCGAACCGAGAAAAGCAAGGCATACATTTTGACCTGAGCTTTGGGTAGAACGTTATTTTGGAAAAAGAAAGCTCCGGCAGCGATGAAAAGTACGGCGATAATCAAAGGATTCATTGTTTGCCGTAAAGAGATTCCCGCTGCTTTTATGGCCAGTAATTCGAGACGTTCACCCAAGTTTCCGAATGTCATGAGAGATGCCAGCAGCATCGACAAGGGAAGAGCCATAGGTACGATGGTGAGGGCCGCATAAAAGAACAATTCGCCCAAAACGCCGACCTCGATGCCTTTGCCAACCAATTCGTCGACGTATTTCCATAAAAATTGCATCAGCAGCACGAAAAGGCTGATGAAGAATGTCATCAGGAATAACGGAAGAAACGTATTCAGGATAAAGAGATATAGTTTCTTGACAAGCGGCATGACAGGCTTAGTTCTTTTTGCAAAAGTAATGAAAAAAAAGGATTTCCCTATTCCTTGTTTCTGAAAAGCACGATAAGGGACGATGGTTGATTTTCCCTTAGGAACCGAGTTTTCTCCTTAGTGTAGAGATTTGTTCATTCCACAAGTCGACGCATTCCTGCTTCTCTTCGGGAAGCGTGAAATCGGTAATTTCGAGTGTTACGTTGCTTGTTAATTCATCTACGTTGATACGGAATTCAAAAAAGGCTTTCGGATCTTCCTCATCAGTCCATTTGAAACGGACAAACACCCCATTGAGGTATCCCGTTTGGCGGGCTGTTTGTTGCGATGCTGCCCAGTGGAATGTGTATGTCCGGCCGTTGCAATCGACTTTGTCGGCAAACCAGTCGGCTAATCCGTTGGCCGAACTGATAAAATCCCATACCGAGTTCGGTGAGGCATTGTTTAAACAGTATTCTATTGTAACTTTTTCTTTTACCATCGTGTCTTTCCTAATTTGGGACGAAAGTATAAATAATATTTCAACCGCCTATAATCTCCCGCTTATTTTTTGGGAGGCGTTTTCTTGCTTTTTGCCATTTGGTAAAAATTTTATCGGATCAGCTACTCATTTTAGGGGCAGTCATACAGCAATAGTGCTGATTTTTTATCGAAAAAATTCTTGATGCGGTGTCGGATACTTTTGTTTTTTTGAGTCCTGCATATACTTGGGTCGATAATTAAAATCAATGGAATGAGGAATCGGAAAAATTTGTTTTTATCGGTTTATAGAAAGGAACTTATATAAAAAGAAAAGGTTGTCTCACGACAACCCGTTTTCTTTGTAAACCTTAAATTTAATACTATGAAAAAACATGGTACAAATATAGGGTTTGGTATGAATGCTTCCAAATATCTGTGTGAAAATCTTTGTCTGTTTAACAATGTTTGTGTGAAAAATAGCTTTGTTGTTAACAAAATATCTATTTATTTGGAAGAATCAAAATATTTGTTGAAGAATACGATTTGATAATCGATGGCATTTCCGCAATATTCGATAGTATGTCGCCCCGGGTGATTGTAGTAATCGTGAGGAATTCCTCGTTTAAGAAGTTCGTTATGGAGCTGTTGATTGACTTTATAGAAGAAGTCTCCGTATCCGCAGTCGATAACGATATGCAGCTGTTTGTCGGAAAGGCTGTCGAGTTGGTTGATGACGGTGTATTCGTTCCAGCGTTCGGGATATTCATCGTAGCTGCCGAGTTGCTCTTTCATTTTCCAGTTTTCGGGAAAAGGCCGTATGTCTACTCCTCCGCTGATACTACCGCCGGCACCGAAAATATCGGGATGGCGCATCGAGAGCCACAGACCACCATGCCCACCCATGCTGAACCCCGTTATGGCGCGACCTTTGCGATTGTCGCGAGTTGCATAGTGTTTGTCGATATAGGTGGTAAGTTCCTGGGAAACAAATGTTTCAAATTGTGATTGCGGATCGGTAGGACTATCCCAGTACCAACTGCTTTCTCCATCGGGACAGACGAAAATGAGACTGTCTCGGGCGGCTATATCGTTCAAGGCAGGTTTTATGGTGATCCAAGAGTTTTGATCACCTCCGTATCCGTGCAGAAGATAGATGACCGGATAGGCAGCTTTTTTGTCATAGTTGTCGGGAAGGATAATGACGCAGGGAATAGAACGATTCATTTTATGGCTGGGGACATTTTTTTTCACTATTTTGGCCGGAGCGCATAGGGCGAAAAGAAGAAACGTCAAAGTGAGGATTTGTTTCATGGTTATTCTTTAAAAGTTCGTGTTGCAAACATAAGAAAAATAACGATAGCTGATATTTTATTTTCTGGGTTTGAGTAGGTCTGTTTGTTATTTTGCAGGGAATATTCCCGCTATATGATTCGGGATTCATGCTATTTCTTGAAGTTACGGCGGTTATACTCGATGCTTTTCATTACTTTTGCCATAAAATTTGATACCCGATATGCCCGATAAGAAGAATTTCGCAACCCGTCTTGAACGCTGGTTTGAAGAGAACAAACGGTCGTTACCGTGGCGGGAGACGACTGATCCCTACCGGATATGGATTTCAGAAATTATTCTGCAACAGACACGAGTCGCGCAGGGGCTGGATTATTACCGGCGTTTTATAGGGCGTTTTCCCGATGTTCATGAGCTTGCGGTTTCCGATGAAGATGAGGTTTTGAAGTATTGGGAAGGGTTGGGGTATTACAGTCGTGCCCGGAATTTGCATGCTGCTGCCCGTCAAGTGATGCGGGATTTTGAGGGGCGGTTTCCCGATACTTACGAGGGGATACGTTCTCTCAAAGGGGTCGGATATTATACGGCTGCGGCGATAGCCTCTTTTGCTTACGGCTTGCCTCATGCGGTGGTCGATGGTAATGTGTATCGAGTCCTTTCCCGATTGTTTGCCATTGATACTCCTATCGATACGACGGCAGGGCGCAAATTGTTTTCGGCTTTGGCCGATGAAATGCTCGATCGTCGTTATCCGGCTCTTTATAATCAGGCGATTATGGAATTGGGTGCATTGCAGTGTTTGCCGCGTTCACCCCGGTGTCCCGACTGTCCGCTTTTCCTTTCTTGCGAAGCTGTTGCCGCAGGTGCGGTCGATATGTATCCCGTGAAATCGGGAAAAACCGTGGTGCTGCCCCGTTATTTCAATTATTTGGTAGTACATTGCGGAGATGATGTATTCATAGCTCGTCGGGACGGAAAGGACATTTGGCGGAATCTGTATGAATTTGTATTGATAGAAAGCGATAAAGAATTGACATTCGAGGCATTGCAGCATAACGATTTTTATCGGAAAATTTTCGGAGATACCGCGGTTCGGATTACCACTCCTCCGTTTTCGCATCGCCACATATTGTCGCATCGGATTATTTATGCGACCTTTCATACGATAGAAGTCGATATGCTTCCCGACGGTTTGTTTTCTTATGTTCGAGTCCCGTATCGGGAAGTGGGGCGTTATGCATTTTCTCGGCTTACCGGTCTTTATTTCGACTGGTTGGAAAAATCCTCGAAAAATCCGACACTTGAATTATTTGGTTGATCGTTGGGTAACGATTTATTGAGGAGCGTTTTTTTACGATTTCTGTCCTTCCGAATCGCTTTTTAGATTTTTGTCGGGAGTGAAAAAACTGAAATTGACACTGCCGTATACTCTTTGTTGGTCGAACTCGGGCAGATTGGAGAAATCATATTTTTTTGAATGTTCGAGGACGAAAATCCCTCCCGGAGCCAATAGCCCGGCATTGAGTACGAGGGGCGCGATTTCGTCGAATTGGGGTAGATCGTAAGGTGGGTCGGCAAAGATGAAATCGAACTTTTCCCGACATGACGGGACGAAACGAAATACATCTCCCTTGATGGGTAAGATTTCACGGGCGTCGAGTTGGGTGGCCACTTTGCGGATAAAATTGTATTGTACCGGATAATTTTCGACTGCAACGACTCTGCGGCATCCTCTCGATGCCAATTCAAAACTTATGGCTCCTGTCCCGGCGAAAAGGTCGAGAGCTTTCATTCCTTCGAAATCGAGTAGATTTTGAAGAACATTGAATAGGTTTTCGCGAGCGAAATCGGTTGTGGGTCTTGCTTTTATGTGGGTCGGCACGTCGAAACGGCGGCGACCGTATTTGCCGCTTATAATCC
>OJOI01001767.1_pt1 | contig 11555 bp, 13 predicted proteins | sample 1598061 | NCBI WGS metagenome assembly OJOI01 (sample SAMN01915224, study PRJEB22387) | human gut metagenome | isolation source: stool | host: Homo sapiens | place: USA
GGTTGTTCCTATGTGTGAGAGTGGAAGGAATATCCTAGCTAAGCATAAGAAAAAGTAGATAGTTTCTATATGAAATTTCTTACATCTAAGGTTTAGCATAAAATATTTACATTATTAGGTTGATTAGTTTCTTTTACTATGTTTTTAGAACTTTTAAAATTTAGAGATAAGTTCTAACAAACTGATAAGCTTTAGTATGGAAGATAACCTTTGATTCTTGGAAAGACTTATTTCAACTAACTTAGTTTATAAAATACAAAGAAAACTAAGAGTGTAATACATTTATAAAAATTGTATAATTACTATTTGTGGAGTGATACCCAAGGGGTTTAAGGGACTGGTTTCGAAAACCAGCAGTGGATGAAAGTCCAGCCAGAGTTCAAATCTCTGTCACTCCGCCATCAGCAGTCTATACGGACCATATGGATATACCGTACTGGCTTCGCATTTGAAACTTATCTCGATAAGAGGTAAGCCATAAAACCAAGAGATCCGCATTAAAGCGGGTCTTTTTCTTTATAATATGCCCGAAAATTGCTAATTTTTATATATCAAATATCTTTTTTGATTGGGAATAGGAGTGAATCATATATGGCTTTTAAAAGTTATTGTTGGGTTATTGGAACTACGAGTTTCAGAGTTAAGCAGTTAAGTTATAAAAATGAACTTCAATTCTCAATCTTGAAAGCATATCGAATGCTTTTCTAGAAGATTATTCAATAGAAATATTGAATTCATATCTAAAGATTTTAGAAAATTAGATATATCTAAATACGAATCACCTTTCGTTTATTGTGATCCTCCGTATTATTTAGGTAAAGCTTCCTATAATGAAAATGGTGGATGGTCTGAACAAGACGAAAAAGACCTTCTTGATTTGCTGTTAAAGTTAAATGATGAAGGCGTGAATTTGCTTTGTCTAATATGATTAAGCATAAAGGACAAGAGCACACGCTTTTAGAAAATTGGGTAAAGAATAATGAATTTAATTTAATTAAAATTAAATCTCATTATTCTAATTCAAATTATCATATAATTAATAATAAATTACTGACAGAAGAAGTCTTAATTACAAATTATTAAGCAATGTAAGGAGGTGGCAGTTTTGTTGCAAGTAACTTTTTCTTCAATTTGTAAAGTCTTTAGAACTCATAGTGAAAAAGATATGAGCACCATTTCTCGTAGCTTCTTAAAGCTAATTACTGATTGTGATGGCGTAAGGGATAGAGAAGGAAAAAAATACTCTTTTAAGCCAAAGGAACTAATAGAATTTTTTAAAGGTGAAGCTAGCATATATCCAAACATTAAAGCTGCCGTTAAAAATCAAAAGGTTACTAATCATATTTGGCTTTGCTTTGAAGACCTTATAAAAAATCTCCTTGGGGAAAATGTGAATAAGCAAAATGCTGTATATAAAGAGCTAATTGAACTTATAAACAGAGATATAACTGATTCAAATATTAAAAAGTCACTACTAAATCATAAAAATCTTTCTTCTTTGGGATCAAGTCTTTTTATTTATGCCATTCAAAATGAAAATAAAACTAACCCAAAGAAAGGGAAATCCAAAAGGGAACTATCCATACAGGAGACTCAAAATAAAATAATTGAGCTCATTAAAAAGTTACCAAAACCTATTCAAATTAATATTCCTAAGGAAATTAAAGAAACTGAAATAACATATGTTTCAGCTATCTTAGAAGCTTTTGCTGAAGATGCTGAAGTAGAAGTGATAACCAAGGATGAGCTTGTTTTAAAAGATGAATATAAAAAATATAGAGATAAATTAGAAAGATTTAGGTCTGATTTTTATAAAGCTGAAAGCATTAGAGAATCATTAAAAGACACTGTTTTAGAAAAAGAAATAGGAACATTTCAAAAATTGGAAGATGAGACTTATGCTGCAATTATTGATAAAGTTGAAGAAGATTATCCGACAAGTTACAAACGATTAACAAGTGTTTTAAATCATGTTACCACCGTATCACTGAATTCACTTATTAGTACTGCGAATTGGATTGGAAATTCAGAGAAAAAGGGGATATGCCATATCCTCGTTAATGAAAAGAGGATTAAATGGAAAGTATGAAACAAATCTATAACTCAATAAATGAAAACAAACTAAGAATTCTATTATTGTTAGAACATAGTAATCAAGAATTTCTTTCCCCTGATATGATAGCTGGTTTAGATTTTATAACAGTATATGGTAAAGAATTTGGCGTATCTACTTGCAATTTGCATGGAGATAATAGATTCAAATACAGTGAGTTACCTAGTAGAAGAGAAAAGGTTGATATGGCTATAAAATCACTTATGCTTGATGGAATGCTCTCCTACAACTTGGTTAATGGTTTCAAATATCAAATAAATGACAAAGGCTTCGATTTCATTGAGAAATTCACAAGCAGCTATGCGATTGAATATGGAGAAATGGCAGATGCCACTTGTGAAAAATATGGAAATATGGATGAAGCAAATCTTTTTAAAATGATTCAGGAAAAATCAATGGTTCCATCGAAAAATTAGAAAGGAGATAAATCAAACTATGTTTTACATTAAAAAGGTTGGTCTTAAAGGAAAATTGGGTGATTCATCTTTAAATCTTGAGAAAGGATTGAACGTTATTTGTGGTTCTTCAAATACTGGTAAAAGTATCATCGTTGAATGCATCGATTATGCTTTTGGTGATAAGGAATGCAATATTGAAATTGATGGATATGATACTATTTATTTAGTTCTTTCGCATACTAAGGGAGAGGTGAAGATATCAAGACGTCTTAATGAAGGTAATGTAACTATTGAAAGTTCTAATAATCTTATCCCATCAGGCACCTTCCCAGTAAGGAGAAAAAGTAAAAGCGATGATGTTCAGTTTTTAGATGATTTTCTTTTGCGCTTATGCGACATTCCTACAGAGCAAAAAATTGTTGTAAGTAAGGAGTGGAAAAAGCAAAACTTTACTTTCAGAACCTGCCTTAATTCTTTCATTATCAAACAAGAAAATATTATTAGAAGAGAAAGCCCTTATCTGCCTTTAAACACTATGGCGCAAGGAGCTTATAAATCAGGTCTTTTATATTTATGGACTGGAGACTCATTCGATAAAGATAGTAAAGAAGATAGCAAGAATTGGCGTATTAGAAGAAGCGCCATCGAAGGATATACCTCTGAATTGTTAGAAAATATCGATAAAACATATCCAGACTTAGAGGCAAAAGCCAAAGTTGATCCTAAAGAAATGGAAGAGAAGATTGAAGAAACTATAAAACAAATTAGTGCTAATCAAGATTTACTACATGGTTATTTTGAAGAAAACAAGAAATTATCTAATAGATTACTCGAAATTGATGATGAATTATCAGAGAATAATAACTTATTAATTAAATATCGCTCTTTGAATTCTCAATACCAAGCAGATAAGAAAAGACTAAATTTGGTAATAGAAGGAGAAGAGAATTCAAGCGGAATGGACAGAAATATATATTGCCCATTTTGTAATGGAAAACTTGAGAAAACAGTGCAAGAATCTTGTGCCGAAGCTGCGGAAAAAGAGCTATTAAAACTTGCCCCGAAAATTTATGATTTAAACCACGTCATTCAAAATATAGTTAGCAAAATTGAATCTTTAAATTCGGATAGGGAAGAAATATCAAGAAGTAAAAAAGATGTTTTATCTAAAATCAATGATGAAGTTAAGCCACTTATTTCTAAATTGCAAAACGATATTTCTTGTTTCAAAAAAGCTATAGAAGATTCAAAAGAAGCCAATATTCTTTTGTCTTTAAAAAAGCAATATGAAACAAAAATCAAGGAATTAGAATTGCAAGTTAGACCAGAAAAAGACAAAAACTTTGTTGTAATGAATTATTATTCTTCCATCATTTCAAAACTTGAAAACGAATATTCAAGACTGTTGAGATTAGGAAATTATGAATTTAATGAATCTCCTGTTTTTAATAATTTTGATTATGTTATTGATAATAAGCATAAGCGCCCTCAAGGACAAGGATACCGTGCTTATTTAAATGGACTAGCATGCTTAGCCCTTTACAATTCATTGTGGAACAATGGCGTCTACCCTATGCCATTTCTGATTATGGATTCACCAATCCAATCTCTTGTAGAAAACTCTAATATCCAAATTAATCAATCAATGAGAACGGGGTTATTCAAATGTCTTAAAGAAGCAAAGGCACCCAAGCAAATCATTGTCATTGAAAACCGACTTCCTGAAGGATTGGATTATTCTGATGTTAATCTAGTCACTTTTACTAAAGACGAACATACTGGTAGATATGGCTTTGTTAAGAATGTCAAATAATTAAGCACTTTAATATTCAGTTAATATGTGTGGCCTCTTGTTTGAAGAGGTCTTTTTTCTCGTTTCTATGATTGGGTACCCAATTGCTCACCCAAGTGGTCAAAAAGCATGGGAGTTTTGAATGTGCAAGAATAAGTCTAGCTTCAGACGTGAAGCTCACATTAGGAAGTAATTCTAGATTCTCTTGCTTCCTAGAAAGGAAATAATAAGAATAGTTGACCAAGAGATAGTCGTTAACTTATTCAAATGATTTTATATGTTAATTAATAACTTAGGCCTTTCAAATGAAAAGGCAAAGCAGATAAGGAAGAAAGCAACAATTGATGATGGAATGAATCCTGAACTTGTTTATGGCTCAAGATTCGATGGCTTTTTTGAAATTCCATTCATTGAAAATGATGTTGGTATCACTATACCAAAAAGACTTGTTCCTTTCTCTCAAAGATCTAAGTATCATGACGGGGATGCAATTTGCTTTTATGAGCATGATGTCAAATTTTCCGATGTCCTTATTGAACCTGATAAGTATTTGGAAGAACTAAAGGGTAAAACTATTGTCTCACCAGATTGCTCACTATATAGAAATGCTCCTCTAGCCGTACAAGTGGCAAACATCTATAAAAGCCGTGCTATTGGCTCTTATTTTCAAAAAAATGGAATAAAAGTCATACCAAATATAAGGTGGGGAGGGAGTTGGACCTTTACTACTACAATTCTACCTGAAAGAATTGCTTTTCTTGGTGTTGATAAAGGATCAATGATTTCTATCGGAACTTATGGATGTATCCAAGGAAAAGATAATAAGCAGGTGTTTACTGAGGGATTATCGGAAGCAATAAAAGCCATAGAGCCTAAGGTAATTCTAGTTTATGGTCCAATGCCTGATTTAGTTTTTAATCAATTTAAAAATAAAGTCAGGTTTGTTCATTATCCAGACTGGATTTCATATTGTAAAGGAGGAAATAATTAAATGGGTAGTGGAATTAAAGGTCCTTACACTGGGACAAGAGGTTCTATTAATCATAATGATGGGCTCAAGAAAGAACTAATGACGAATTTGGCGGAAACTTTAATTGAGGTATTAAACAAAAAAATATCAGAAAATCTGCAATCTACAAAACAAATGCCAAACTATGATAAATCTTCTACTCCAATCGAAAAATTTAGTAAATATTCATTGGAACCAAATAATCCAAATAATCATGGTAAAGCTGAAGCATATAAGCGTGGGTTGGGATTCGATAAATCTAACGCTGAACAATTGCGTTCGGCAATTCATAATGCCATTGTTTCGGGTAAGTATGAGCCGTATGATATTGAAAGAGGCAAAACTGGTATAAAATATAAATATAAAATTCCGGTGAAAGGTCCAAATGGAAAAACCAAGAATGTTATAGCTGTCTATCAAATTGATGATGGCCAAGAAAATCCAAGAATGGTGACAAATTACTTAGATAAGGAGAAAAATCAAAATGATTAAGGAATATGAACGAGTAGTTACTTTAGTTGATAAAACTGAAGCTGGGAAATGCTATCCAAAAGGAACGATTGGTGTAATCGTAAGTTTGTATAGTAATGGTAATGCCTGCGAAGTTGAAGTTTGGGATGATACAGGCTACCCTATAGATGTAGTGACATATGAAACCAATGAAGTTAAAGTAATTTCTTCCAAATAAACTTGTTTAAAAATGGCTGTTTTTAAAAAAGAGACAGCCGTTTTATTAGTATAAAAACGATATTTATCTAAAGTCATGCGGGTATCCAGCTGTTCATCCTCATGGATGAAAATGTGTGTGACGACAAATTGGGTCACATGCCTTTACCTGTTTAACGATACCGACAATATTCCTGTCGTTCGTTAAAGAGGGAAAGCAAGGATACGAAGGCTTCTCGTTGGCATCAAACAAGCGAATCGTTCATTTTTCGCATGTATGAGAAGAATCTTTGACGAGTGAGATTATGACATTACGCATTGAATCATTCCTAATGCCTTGTCTCTTCCTTCCTTGAATGTACGAAGATCATGATGAGAAGGAAGATTCCCAGAGCGATTGCTATCCCTCCAGATATCGTGCCAGAGAATGCGTTTACTGTCTTGTAGTCCTTGCCCAAAGCCATGAATATTGAGGATTGGGTGTTCACTAAGGCGAATAATGAAAGCGCGAGACCCATCGTCCTGAATGCGATGGCCGTGAGGTTTCTGCTCTTTCTCTCTTTGAATAGATGGTAGATGGAGAGCCATAATTCCACGAATGAAAGCAAGGCTATGGTTATCGCAATTATGGCCGAGTATTCCTTCATCGGCTCATTGATAAAGAACAATCTAACGGAATATAAGAGATAGAACAACCCTATCAGCGTAAGCACAATTTATTAAGCTGCGGTAGTTCTTAGATATCATTCCTATCATTCTATGATGATATGAAAAAACGGCATTTTAGCCGTTTTTCAACATCAGTAGTCCTCGTAGTCGAAGTCATCGACGAATTTGTACTTGTCACCAATGGCTTTTTTAATCATAGCTGAGAAGCGTATGAGGTCTTGCTTGAATTCCTTTTTCTCCACCTCAGTCTTGAATCCAACGTCAGAAAACTCACGTTCTGTATTGACATATTGGCTGTCGAATTCGTTGCTAATCTTATTCATTAAGTTTACCAATTCCTTATTGCTTTCAAGTTCACATGGTAGGCCAGGAGAAGACGTTATACCGTCTTCCTCATATATCCAAACAGGGTCGCAGCCCCACTCTAACATCAATCTTACAGTTTTCATTTGTTATTTCTCCTTTTTAATTCTGCTTTCATTAGTGAAATTAGCACCGACTATATATCCGTTACTTGATATAGAAACAGCTAGTAACATTCTAGCTCCCTTATAATTATATTCAAAAACATCTCTTGGTGCTTTTTGATTACCCTGAATTCCCAGCTTTGTGCCAATAGTAACCGCATTAATGATAAATTCTGGGATTTCTTCTTTGCTTATACCACGTGCAGTGAAATCACTTCCTCTCTTTTCCCAAATGTGGGCTAAACCAGAAGCTCTCTCACCTAATTTGCCTTCCTCAATCCACACAATTTTACCATCAGTCATTTTGCCAATCTCCAAAACTTTCTCAGGGGAGATTTTAAATCCTTTGTCTATTACTTTTTGAATGAGTTCGTTTTTTTCATTTAAAGTTCTTTTCCGTTCGTCCGCCCTATCGTAGTAGAATTTGGTTGCAGATGTAAATGGGAAAAATTATTGTTTAAACAATTAAATATAAATATTTTTAAGCAAACTTGGAGATGATGAAATAATAAAATTGGCTTTGGCGTGTGACTTGTTAAAAAATTTTCCATCGACTGAAATGGAACAGAACGGAATGTATGTTTTAAGATTTGATAGGCTAATTACAGTTATATCAAAAAAATGAAGGGAAAACAGGGCAGGCATCTTATGAATGTTCAATGCCTTCTTTTAATGATCATGAAATTTTGAAAAGTGATTTGGCGAACAAAGGCACCAAAATAACGCCACAACAAAATTTGAATGTAAATGACATTGATTATTTAAAAGGGATAATTAAAAATGAAATGTTGCATACTTTGGGATTCAAGGATATTTATTACAAGTCATTTTAGGATCGCACAATTATGTTTTTTGATTGCGAAAAGGGTCCACAATACATTCACGATTTTTTTATTTTACTTGTTTATGAGCTCTCAAGGCCCATAAAATAGAAATCAAATCTATTCCTTCCTGACATATAGCACCTATGATGGCGGGAAGTACTCCAAACGCTGCAACTATCATTAATATTATGCAAGTTGTTATTCCTATTAAAACAGCTTGTCTTCCTATTTTTAAAGTATTTATTGATATTTTCTTAGCTAATACAATGCTATCTATCGAATCATTTAAAATGATGATATCGCTGACCTCACTGATAGCACCATCATTTCCGCTTTGCATTGCTATTCCTATGTCTGCATTTGCTAAGCAAGGTGTATCGTTTATTCCATCTCCTACCATTGCTATAGGTCTATCGTCATCACTTGCAGAAGTTATTATATTTAATTTGTCCTGAGGCGATAAAGATGAATAGTATTTATCAATTCCAGCTTCTTCTGCGATTCTAGAAGCAGTTTTCTCGTTATCACCGGTAAGCATGATGATCTTATTGACATTCATATCTCTTAATGAAGATAAAGCTTCTTTTGTATCTTTTTTAAGTTTATCTCTAAAGATGATATATCCGACAGGATTATCATTTACTGATAACCCTACTAATGTTTCACCTTTTTCTATATTATCATCTAAAGATACAAAAGATCTGTTTCCTACTTTATATTTAACTCCGTCTATAAACCCTTCAACTCCTTTTCCTGGATATTCTTTGATATCAGATGCTTTTAATAGATTTGTTTGATTTGATGATTCTATTATAGATTTAGCAAAGATGTGATTGGAATTAATTTCAAGACTAGCCATATATAAGAGTAAATCATCTTTTGAATAATCATCTATAGTTTCTATTTTTGAAATCGATGGTTTTCCATTGGTTAGAGTTCCTGTTTTGTCGAAAGCAAAAGTCTTAGTATTTGCTAGTTTTTCAAATGCGATAGGATCTTTTATTAAGATGTTCTTTTTATAGGCTTGCGATATTCCTGAAATCATTGCAATCGGAGCTGCTAATAATAAAGGGCAAGGAGAAGCGACTACCAATACTTCGACAAATCTAGTAAAGCCATCCATCAATGAGATTGATGGATTTGTAATATAAGCAATAAGCCAACCTAATCCTGCTAGTAGATAAGAAACAATAGTGAATGGAATTGCTAATTTATCAGTCATTTTTACAAATTTAGATGGCTTTTTATCCACTTCTTTAGCTAATTTAACGATAGTTTGATACTGAGAATCAGCATCTTTTTTATCGACTTTAGCAATAATAGGAGAATCACCATTTATAAATCCTGATAGTATTTTGTCTCCTTCTTTTTTTGATTCTGGAATACTTTCTCCTGTTAGAGAAGACATGTTGAATGGTGAGTTTCCATCGATTATCGTCGAATCCAATGGAACTGTTTCATTAGGCTTTATCAAAAACAAATCACCTATTTTTGCTTCTTTTATGTCTATATCCATACAATACCCGCTATCGGTCAATAGATGAACAACTTTAGGTGTCTTATTTATGAGCTCAGTCAATTCTTTATTTGCTTTCCTTGAAGAAAAAGACTCTAAGGCCTGACCAGAAGCCATCATAACCATTATCATAAGACAAGCCCAATAACCTTCGATAGTAATTCCGCTTATGGTGTCATTGACAAATAGAGTAGAAATAATAGAAGTCAAAGCTAAAATATCTAATCCTACATGTCCTTCTATTAATTCTTTTATCATACTTACGACAGTAATAACTACAAAAATTGCAGCACATGAATGGATGAGGATAAGAGAGACTAGATTCAACTGGAATCCAAATTGAAATATTAAAGCTAATATTCCAACAACAATCGTCAAAATAATTAAGTAATAATTAGATAAGAACTTTTTCATTGTAAATCACCGGTCCTTTCAAGAGTTCTATCTTTAAATAGTTTGTCGCCTGAAAAGGATTGCTCCTTTTCTGCCGTCGTCACCTTATATAAGGTCTAACGGAATCTTGTAAGTCACCTGTGGATTTACCACTACACACCCTTTCGGGATAGCACTTTTAATATAATGGTTTGATAAATGAAAATCAATATTCAAATAAAAATAAAAAAAGTCTTAGGATTGGCTAAGACTTTGATATATATATTTAATCTGATAACAACTCTTTTAATTGTATGGAATTGATTCCTATGTTTTTCTGCATGAAATCAGCTATTTTAATTATTTGTTTCTTTTCTTTCTTTAATTGTTTATATACTTTGTTGAATTCGCTTTTTAAATACTTCTTTTTAATTCTTTCGTATTTAAATTTCAACAAATGCGATATTTCTTCAGAGTGGGCATAATGGCATGATGGATCCAAAATAGATTCACGGCATAGCAAGGTGTCGATTAGTTTTAATGCGTTAGTCAAATCGTTACTACCCCCTACATTATACTTGCCAAAGATTAATTTCTCACTGGCAATTCCAGCTAGACTTGTGTCGATACTTTCTTCTAATGTTTCTCTGTCTAATCTCTCGGTAGAGAATTTATCAGAAGATAGAGTTTCTGCATTGATGTTATCTATTATTCTAGTTCTCAAAAAAGATATCCTTTTACAATGAGATTGTAGGTAAAGTGCATGACCTGCTTCGTGTATTGCGGTCATCCTTTCGATATTGTCAGGATCTTCATGGTTATGGTCTAATAAATCCATTTCATCTAATATTTTCAAAATATCATTCAGCTTTGTTTTTTCACCGTATTTTATACTTGCTTGACTAAATATGGATTCTATTTTAGCAATGTTTATTTTCTTGAACTCATATTTTAATTCTTCTTTTTCATCGGCAGTTACAGGAACATTGTATTTCTTGCTGAATCCATCTATTAAATCTTCAACTATAGATGAACTGCTCATACAATATTTCTTTTCCAATCTTCCAACTCTAACTAACGATTCAGGCCAATCTTGAGGAGATGAGTTTGATGTTGCAAGTGTGATTACAGAAGTGTTCTTATCAAATCCATCCATTTGAGATTGAAAAGCTCTAAGGAATTTAGGATCTACTTCACCCCAACAATTTAGTCCTAACAAATTGTCAATTTCATCGACTATTACTATTGATAATTTGTTCTTCCTAGCTTTAGTATATGCATCGACTATTTCTTTGTTTATATTATCTAGGTCACATTGAAGATTGATAACTGGACAGTTAAAAATCTTTGAGAATTCTCTACATATCAAAGTTTTACCATTTCCAGGCTCTCCATAGAAAACAAATCCTTTGGGTAGATCGGAGATATCCTTTCCATCTTTTAATCTATCCATATACTGGTCATAAACTTCTTTTAGTTGTTTTTTGATAGTGTCGTATCCAAACACATTAGGCAAGAAATCTTTGATTTTGTTTTCCATTTTTGTTTCCTCTCTACATCACCGTCTGATACAGAAGCACCATAAGCGGCATCGTTATGATCGATAACAATGTCGTCATAACATTGATCGCACTGGCATATTTCGAATCATTTCCATACACCTGACACATCTGCGTGATCGTTGAAGCAGACGGTGTGATCACCGCAAGGAATACGATCAACAGTAATT
>OJOI01001771.1_pt1 | contig 11549 bp, 12 predicted proteins | sample 1598061 | NCBI WGS metagenome assembly OJOI01 (sample SAMN01915224, study PRJEB22387) | human gut metagenome | isolation source: stool | host: Homo sapiens | place: USA
AGAGGAGAAGAAGAAACATGTCAAACACGAGCAACGCATCGAAAAATGTCAAGCGTTTCCTGCTGCTGTTCGCACTCGGGATCGCTTACGGCTTTATGTACGTCATGCCGTACATGAAGTCCAGCTTCTACGATCAGATGATTGCCGCCATGGGCTGCACGAATGCCCAGCTCGGCTCTCTGATGACCGCTTACTGCATCTGCTGCACCGTCTCCTATCTGCCCGGCGGCTGGATCGGAGACAAGTTCAACCCGAAGCCGGTTCTGCTGATCTCCATCTTTGGTCAGGCAGCGCTGAGCTTCCTGTTCATGTTCACGTATAAGAGCTACACCATGGCCGTCATCATCTGGCTGCTCATGGGCCTGACCGGCGGCTTTGCTTTCTGGCCGGCCATCATGAAGGGCATCCGCATGACGGGCAGCGACGAAGAGCAGGGCCGTATGTACGGCATCTTTGAGGCCCTCAACGGTCTGGCTTCCCTGCTGCTGAGCTTCATCATGATCGGCGTCATGGCCGTCGTCGGCGGTAGCGACCTCATCACCGGCTTCAAGAGCGCGCTGGCATTCATGGGCGGTCTGTCCATCGTGTCCGGCATCCTGGTTGCGATCCTGATGCCGAAAGACGCGGCTTACGGCGTGAGCGAAGAAGAAAAAGAAAATCAGAAAAATGGCTTGACAATTTTCTGCCCATCTGTTATAGTAATCCGTGCCTATTTGAGGCAGATATGGCGGCGTAGCTCAGCTGGCTAGAGCATTCGGTTCATACCCGGAGTGTCGGGGGTTCAAATCCCTCTCCCGCTACCATTTGATTAAAAGTACTCTGATAGATGAGGACCCTTAGCTCAGTTGGTTAGAGCCACCGGCTCATAACCGGTTGGTCGCTGGTTCGAGTCCAGCAGGGTCCACCAAATTACATATCGCGGGATGGAGCAGTCTGGTAGCTCGTCGGGCTCATAACCCGAAGGTCGTTGGTTCAAATCCTTCTCCCGCAACCAAGATGGTCTGGTAGTTCAGTTGGTTTAGAATGCCGCCCTGTCACGGCGGAGGTCGCGGGTTCGAGCCCCGTCCAGACCGCCATTTTGGTTCCGTAGCTCAGTCGGTAGAGCAGAGGACTGAAAATCCTCGTGTCGCTGGTTCGATTCCGGCCGGAACCACCATTAGAATGATGCAGGTTTACCCAAGTCCGGCTGAAGGGATCGGTCTTGAAAACCGACAGAGGATTAACGTCTTGCGGGGGTTCGAATCCCTCAACCTGCGCCATTAATAAATATAACTCAGGATTCGTTCCTGAGTTTTTTTGTGCTTTATTTCAGTTGTTCTTATGGGATAGGATAAGCATTTCAGTTACCAAACTCTCGATGCTTATCCTTTTTTTATTACTCCCCTATTCTTTGAGGCAAAGAAAAAAAGCTATCGATTGATAGCTTCTTAGAAAATGTTGAAATATAATAGACAAGCACAGATACTTGCACAAATTGGAGCAAGTACTGGTACCCATGCATAATCCCACTGAGAAGTTCCCTTGTTCTTAATTGGTAAGATTGCATGTAAGATTCTTGGGCCTAAGTCACGAGCTGGGTTTAAAGCTGGACCAGTAGGACCACCAAATGAAGCAACTAATGCCATAACTAATAAACCAACACCGATGAAACCAGCACCCTGATTACCATGTTCGAAAATTGGTGAATGAGTAATAGATAATGCACAGAAGAATAAAATGAATGATCCGAAAAATTCGTTTACGAAACCATTGAACTTATTGTTTGTTGCATCAGTAGTTGAGAATGTACCTAAGATAGCATCAGGATTTTCTGTTGCATCATAATGTGGTTTGAAGCAAAGATAAAGAATAAACTGACCTACGATAGCACCAGCGAACTGTACTAAAATGTAAGGTAATACTTCAGCTAATGGTACATCACCTGCAACAGCTAAACCGATAGTAAATGCTGGGTTAATATGGTTACCAGAAATTTTACCAATCATAAGAGCTGGAATCATAACGGCCATACCATAACCGATTGCAATGACGATCCATCCACTGTGGTTTCCCTTTGTTCCCTTTAATTCCACGTTTGCTACTGAGCCGTTACCAATCATAACCATGATTGCAGTACCAAGGAACTCAGCAATGAGACGAGTAGTTAATGAAAATGTCATAATTGTCCCCCCCTATTTAATATTTAATTGTATTTAATGACAAATGGATTATAAAACCTGTATTTCAATGTGTCAACATGTTTCTAAAATGTTAATGCTTACAATCGTTTTTTATGCATAGGTAGCACATTATTTCTATTTTTGGTATAATGCAGAAAGGAGGTTTCATTATGTTAGAGATTAATACAAAAGCGCCTTCTTTTAATCTACCAGATGAAGAAGGCAATATGCATACTTTAGAAGAATACAGAGGTCATCGTGTGATTCTCTATTTCTATCCTAGAGATAATACGCCTGGATGTTCTAAACAGGCATGTGGGTTTAGAGATTTGTATCCTGAATTCTTAGAGAAGGATGCGGTAGTAATAGGAATCAGCAAGGATTCTGTAGCAAGCCACAAGAAGTTCAAAGAGAAATATGAACTACCTTTCACTTTACTTTCTGATACAGAAAAGAAGACAATTATGGATTATGATGTATGGAAAGAAAAGAAGAATTATGGAAAGGTAAGTATGGGTGTTGTAAGAACAACTTACCTTATTGATGAAGAAGGAATCATCATTAAAGCCAAGGAAAAGGTAAAGACTGCAGATAATCCTCAAGAGATGCTTGAGACTTTATCATGAAGATTATTATGAGTCCTGCTAAGAAGATGAGAGTAGATGAGGATGCTTCTATTACTCCTACTACACCTTGTTTTCTTAATGAGTCTTATATATTAAAAGAAAAGCTTAAGAATATGTCCTATGATGAGTTAAGAAGATTATGGAAAACTAATGAATCATTAACACATCAATGTTTCAAGGAGTTACAGGAGCGTCAGTTTAAACCACTGACATGTGCAATTCATGCTTATGATGGAATAGCGTTTAAGTATCTTCATCCTTTTTCTATGAGTGATGAAGAGAGAAGTTATTTAAACAAGCATTTACGTATTTTATCGGGGTTGTATGGGGTTTTGACTCCTACTGATGGAATTGTACCCTATCGTTTAGAAATGGGCGTTAAATCGCTTAATTTATATGATTTCTGGGGCAGCAAGATATATGAATCACTTGATGATCATGTGATTATTAATCTCGCATCCAAAGAATATTCTAAATGCATTACTGATTATTTAAAGAAAGATGATCAATGTATAGAAATACAGTTTCTAAGAAATATTAAAGGAGTACTCAAGCAGCAGGCAACATATGCGAAGATGGCTAGAGGAGCGATGATCTCTTATATGGCTAAAGAAAAGATAGAAAATATAAAGGACTTAAAGAAGTTTAATGATTTAGATTTTGCATTTGATGAAAAGCTGTCTAATGATCATTGTTTTGTATTTGTACAAGGGAGAAATAAAAATGAATAAGTTTTTAAAAGGTTTTGTATGTGCACTTCTTGTATTAAGTACTGGATGTGCTAAAGAAGAGAAGAAAGAAACACCAAAGAAGACTAAGAAAAAGACAGAAGAAACAGCGCAGGTGACTCATTCTGATATTACTATGTCTTTTGTAGGTGATATGACTTTGGGAAATTATGCAGGTCAGGCATATGATGGATCTTTTGATCAGGAATATGCGAAACAGGGTAATAATCCTGATTATTTCTTAAAGAATGTCAAGAGTGTTTTTGAACAGGACGATTTAACTATTGCGAATCTAGAAGGTCCTTTGACTGATGAAGAGAGTCATGTTATTAAATCATTCCCTTTTAAAGGTAAAAAGGAATATGCAAAGATTTTAACTAATAGTAGTGTTGAAGCTGTCACAGTCGCAAATAACCATTCTATGGACCGTTATCAAAAAGGGATGGATGATACTAAAGCAACTCTAGATGAGTATGGAGTAGGCTATTTTGGTTATGAGAAGAGCTATATTAAAGAAGTAAAGGGTATTAAGTTTGGTTTTCTTGGTTATGCATTTCCTAATGCTGTATCTGATGATATGAAGAATGCGATTAAGGAATTAAAGAAGAAGACTGATTTTGTGATTGTTTATTATCATTGGGGTATTGAAAGAAACTATAGTCCTACTCAAGGACAGAGAGATTTAGCACATGCAACTATTAATGCAGGGGCGAATATGGTCGTAGGTAGTCATCCTCATGTATTAGAAGGGATTGAAACATATAAGGATTCCCCTATTGTTTATAGTTTAAGTAACTTCTGTTTTGGTGGTAATAGAAATCCAAGTGATAAAGATTCTATGATCTACCAGCAGACATTCCACTTTACTAATAAGAAGATCACTAGTATGGAACATAAGATTATTCCATGTATGATTTCTTCTGTAAAGTATCGTAATAACTATCAGCCTATTATTGCGACTGGACAGGATGCAGAGCGTATCTTAAAGAAAGTCAATACAATACAGTAAAAACTGGACTGCGGTCCAGTTTTTAGATGAAATCTAATAAATTTAATCTATGATCTTCATATGTACGAAGATAGTTAAATATTTCTTCATGTTCATGCATGATACCATTTTCTTCACACACTTGATGGAATATACGCATCAACTGCTTATTTTGTGGACTAGAGAGAATATAGCTATTTCCATACTTGTTGATATATGTCTCTTTCAGTCCTGGAAAGTGTTGATCTAGCTTAGAATAGAAAAATTCTCTATTGCCTTCTCTTAAGGTAACACCCATATCAAAGCATATAATTCCTTTTACATGAGCCTTAATACAGTAATCAAGTATTCCTCTTAGGTTTTCTTCATTATCATTGATAAACGGAAGAATAGGTGTCAACCAAACAATAGTAGGTATACCTTCTTTTTGAAGAGTGAGTAATGTTTCAAAACGTTCTTTAGTTGTTGAAACATTGGGTTCTAGCTTTTTACATAGTTCTTCATCATAAGTAGTGAGAGTCATCTGAATGACACATTTAGAATGTGTCTGAATGGATTTCAGTATATCCAAGTCTCTTAATACACGTGATGATTTAGTAATGAGCGTAACTCCAAAACCATTTCTATCAATGATTTCTAATGCGCCTCTTGTATACAATAATTGATCTTCTAAGGGAATATAAGGATCTGTCATAGCTCCCATACCAATCATGCAGGGTTTTCTTTTCTTTCTTAATGAAATATCTAATAATTCTAAGACATTCTCTTTGACTTCTATATCTTCAAACAAGTGATCCATATGATAGCAGTCACTTCTAGAATCACAATAGATACAGCCATGCAGACATCCTCTATAGAGGTTCATTCCATTGCTGGAAGATAATATACCTTTAACCTTTTTATAATGCACTTTCTTTTCCTTTCTATGCAAATGCATCTATTTGTATAATGAATTTCTTTTAAAAAAATCATATAATAATGTTGGAAAGAGATTTCCCACTCTTTTCTACCCTTCGAGGTCAGCAATCATTCCCTTCTTAGCTGACCTTTTTTATTCATTCTTTACATAGAATTGGTTTAATCATTACCTTCAATCGGTATACTAAAGGTGATGAAGATATGTGATCCCCACCACATTCTACATATATCCGCTTCATCAATTACCAGCTATGCTGGTTTTTTTATATATTCTTCTATCTTTTCTTTATTTAATGATTCACCAATAACAATAATGATTTCCTGACCTTTCGCAATTGTTTCAGTAGTCATCTGATCTTTTGTCGCATTAAGTTCTATCCATTGATCGTTTTCTGGTATAAAGCCTTTGATTCTAAATACTTTTCCACACTCAGAATCATTAAAAACAGATTGAGTTGCATGAATCAACTCTTCTTTAGAAATTGCTTGATTCATAAAAAACATAGTAGAGAAAGCTTCTTCTTTCTTAAAGAACATCTTAATAAAGCCTTCTAATTCATAACCAGAATGAAGAATAGAATTAAAGTCATCATTATTGAGTGTTTCTAAGTCAAGACAGTCTTCTTTATTAAATCTTCTTTTACATTTAATTAGAGACATTGTGTTATTTAAATGTGTGATTGTGTTATTGATTTCTTCTTCTGTGGCTTCACCAGAGCAACTGAGAATGATTTTACCAGCATCTGCAACCTGACAGCCCAGTAAGTAATCTGATTGCTTAGAAAGGTTATTTTCTAGCTTAGAATTCACTAAAGCAATCACATTACCAATCTCATACCATTTATCTAATGGTTCTTCATGAAGTACATCAAAGAACTCATCGACATCATAAATACCTGATGGTTCTACTAATATTCTATCAAAACCTCTCATACCCATAGAAATGAGTTTTGTCTTAAAACGACGTCTATGGCAGTCTAAATCTCCTCCACCAACAACCATTTCTAGTTCACATTTGTCTCCTAGTTCTTCTTCTAATACCATCATATCTACATTAATCGCACCAAAATCATTTTCCAATATTGCGATATGCAGTCCTTGATCAATTAAATATTTCGCATACTTCTTAATAAATGTTGTTTTACCTGATCCTAAAAAACCTGTAATTAAATCTACTTGTACCATAAGTTCACCTCTTGATTTTATTATATGTTGATATAATGTTTTGTCAAACAGTTCACATTAGTGACATATAATAGACATAGAATATTCTTTAGAAAGTATGTGTGAATTATGTCAAACTATGGACTTAACATGCCTACAAGTTTATGTTAGGATTCAGATGAAAGGAGGCAGCGATTATGTGTACTGCTGCATGTTTTAAAGATAAGGATTGTTATTTTGGAAGAAATCTAGATTATGAGTTTTCTTATGGTGAACAGATTGTTGTAACACCTAGAAATTTTGAGTATGGTTTTAGACATACAGATGAACCATCTTACAAATATGCCATCATTGGAATGGCTCATGTCAGCGATGGATATCCATTATATTATGATGCAATGAATGAAAAAGGATTAGGTATGGCTGGACTCAACTTTGTAGGAAATGCCTATTTTAATCCTGTAGTAGAGAATAAAACAAATGTTTGTTCTTTCGAGTTTATTCCTTGGATCTTATGTCAATGTGAAACTGTTGAGGAAGCCATTCATCTTATTAATGAAATGAATTTATGTGATACACCTTTTAGTGAATCATTCCCACCTGCTTCACTTCATTATATGATTAGTGACTCAAATAAGACTATTGCTGTAGAAATCATGAAAGATGGAGTACATGTCTATGATAATCCTGTAGGTGTATTAACTAATAATCCACCTTTTGATAAACAGATGTTTAATTTAAATAATTATATGTATCTCTCTACTAAACAGCCTGAGAATACATTCTCGAAAGATGTAAACTTATCTACTTATAGTAGAGGTATGGGTGCTTTAGGGTTACCTGGTGATTTATCATCAGCATCTCGTTTTGTACGTGTTGCATTCACTAATATGAATGTAACTAAAGGATTAAATGAACAGGAAAATGTTAGTCAATTCTTCCATATTCTTGGTTCAGTAGAACAACAAAAAGGACTATGTGAAGTAGCCGAAGGTAAATATGAGTATACTATTTATACTTCTTGTTGTAATTTAAATAAGGGTATTTACTATTATTCAACTTATCATGATCATACAATTAAAGCTGTGGATATGCATAAAACAAATCTAGATAATAAGGATTTGACATGTTACCCAATGATTGATGAAGAAGTATTCTTTGAACAGAATTAAAAACAGACACTAGGAAACGCATTCCTAGTGCCTTTTAATTAACTAATCTTTTACATGTTTGAATAATTTACCTAATACAATAAGCAATAAACCAGCAGCACTCATCAACATAATCCAATGATTGATTCTTGTAGAATCTCCTGTCTTTACATTAGTACTAGGTGTATCAACACTTGTATTAGTAATAATATATTCTGTACTTTGTTCATTACTGCTTGAAGAAACAATACCTTTATATCCTTTTACATTCTTCTCTTTGATACTATAATTGATTGCTTGATCAGTCTTCCATGAATAAGCATAATTATTTTTTGCATCTAGTGTGATTGTTTCAACTAAAGCAGAACCATTATAGAGTTCTACCTCTATTTTTTTTGGATGTGTTAAACCCTTATCCACCCAACGCTTGACTATTTTATATTCATGAGAGGGATTTTTTGAATATTTAATAAAGTCAATAGATACATCATAATCAGTTCCCTGTGGTAAAGAAATAAGATAAGGTAAATAAGTATAGGTTGTACCATTTAATTCTAAATTATCAGCAGTAATAAGATAAAGACCTGTTTTAAGATTAGTATAACTCAATGTAGAAGAATTAGCTTGTTTAATAACGCCTTTTTGACTTGCAGCATAACCTTTTAAAGTCATAGCTGCATTTTTTAATTCTTCACTTGTTTCTAGCTTATTTAAATCAATTATAGTATTTTCTGCTTCCTTAAAATCCTCGGTGTATTGATAACTGCCAACCTCATCAATACTCGCAACTCGATACAAATGAACATTCAATCCTGATAAACATTCATTAAGTGTAAGTGAACAATTCTTGTTCACTTCGACAGCAGCTACCTGGAATAAATTGAATACAGCAACTGATAATATAACTGTAAAACATAATATAATTTTCTTTAAGCTTTTATCCATAATAATTGCTGTCATCACCTTTCTTTATGTTTTTTTGATGTGAGATACCAGATAAATGCAATAATAATTGCAAGTAGTATCCAGAATATATCTAGAAGTACCAAATCTACTTTAACAAGATCTCTTCTAATTCTTAGATTTGTCTTATTAATACGATGACCTCTGACAAGTAGTCTATGGGTATTGACACCATAAGGTGTACAAGTCATAAGTGTACAATAGTCCTGTCCTTCTACAATCTTTAAATCATCTTTTTCTGTAGGAAGAACAGTTTTAATTTGATCGACCTCATAATATAGAGTTTGATCCAATATCTGAAGCATGAATGTATCACCTATCTTTAACTGATCTATATCAGTGAAAAGTTCGGCACTTGGTAATCCTCGATGTCCAGATATAACACAATGAGTACTTTCTCCTCCTACTGGTAATGATGTACCTGGGATATGTCCTATCGCAATCTGTAAGATTTCAGCATCTGTACCATGATAAATAGGTAAAGATACATTGATCTTAGGGATTTCTACATAACCCATCATACCAGTCCCAGTAACATCTAAAGTCTCATTGTATACTTTTTTTTCGTCATCATTCAAGGCATACATTGTATGTCTTAAATTTTTGTTGTATAAAATGGCATCATTCCAGAGCTTTTCATACTGTTTTTCAGTCAGGTCTTCCACTTTTTCCTCATATCCAGCTATTGCCCTGGTCTGATGTCTTTGGTTCCAATAATTACTAAAGCTTGGATAAATAACTAGGGAGAGTCCTATAACGAATAGTAGCGCTATAATTACGTTTATGATTTTCTTTTTCATTATAGAACACTCCTCTTATTCTATTTTATTTATCTTCGGCTTTTTTCTGCATTACTAAGAATGCACCTGCAGCAAGAATCATAACTGCACCTGCAACATATAGAATTGTAGTACCCATACCACCAGTACTTGGAAGTTGAGAACCTTTGTAGTTTACTACATCTGCAGTTAATGTATCTTTTTCTTTGTCGATAGTAAATGTAATTTCACCAATAACTTTCTTACCATTTAACTCCTTTAACTTTGGATCAGCAGAAACTGTATCATGACCTGCAGTAATAGAGAATGTTATTGGTTGCATTGTGTTATATCCAACTGGAGTTTCTGTTTCTGTAAGAATATATTTACCATCATCTAAACCTGTGAATTCAAAAGATGTTCTGTCACGATCTACCTCATTTTTAATTTCGTATTTTTTTACTAATTCCGTTGAGTCATCTTTAAGTACTTTTTCTAATTTGAAGGCTGCACCTTTTAAAGACTGATGCTCAGAATTTATCTTGTTAATAACTGTCTTATAAGTAAATACGATTACTTTATCTTTTGGTGTCTGCTCTTTATCTCCACCCTGTTCATTGTTAGGGTTATTAGAGAATTCCATATACATTGTATTTGGGTTACCTAAAGAACCAATAACTGCATTTTCATTTAATTCAGCTGTATATTCAACTCTTACTTTTTCTACACCTGTACCTAAAGCTTTTACGTCAGGAATAGTTACAGTGAACTGCTGATCATTTGCGATACTCACTTTAATTTTATATTGGTTTTGATCAAGTGCTTCATCGCTATCATTTTTATAAACTCTAAGTGAATCTCTGTTAAGCGTCAAGCCTTTAGATAAAGTATCATGGAATACTAACTGATAAGCACTCTTATACTCGTTATAATCATTCGCCACATGCCCTGTTAACTGGAATGGAACTTCATCTCCAATATCATAGTCTGCAGAATCCTGCCAACCTGTTGTTGTACCTTCAGTATCATTTGTATCCTTTACTTTCTTTTCTGAAGTAGGAACACTTGATTTTACTTTCGCAGATACATCATTACCTACAACTTGTAAAATAAATTGAGTATATGTTTGTTCCGGGGGAACAGTACCATCTTTATCTTTAACTAGATAATAACCTGGTGCTAAATCATTAATGACATAATTGCCATTATTGTAAACATTAGTTTCCTTAGCTGATGCTGTTTTCAAATATTTAGATACTTGATATGCAAAAGTTATCGCGTCAGATCTATTCTTTAAGCTCTTAGCCTTATCCTTAGCATTACCTAATTGAGTCTTACCTTTATCAGTCACACCAATACCCCACTCAATGTTTGAAAGTTTGGTATTGGTACCGGTACCTGACACATCACCTGTGAAAATCTGATATGCTTCAAAAGTATGACCATCCTTAACACCGGTAATAGTAATAGAACCATTACCTTCTGCCATAACTACTGATGGCATCGCAATAGCTAATATCATTGCGAACGCAAGTATAAATCCTGCGATTTTCTTAAATAGTTTCATATCTTTTTTCCTCCTTATTATATGATCCCCATTAATTCATAAAATACCTTCCTTTAATAAATTCTTGATTTGTATGTATATTACTTTCCATAGGCCTCCTTCTTTTTATTAATTGCTATAATAGCAAATAGAGTCGCTGTTATAAATAGAGCTCCTATTGCATAATAACCAAAAGTACCAAATCCTCCAGTATCTGGAAGTTCAGTGTTGTCTAACTTCTTGTTAGTCACTGTTATATTGCCTGCAAGGATACCATCATTATTTGTATATAATACCTGATATCCAGAAGGAACATCTTCTTCAAGTGTATAAACACAATCATTACCTTCTACTTGTTTAGGTAGATCTTTCCAAATATAACTCCAATGATTATAGTCATTTAATGTGACAATCTCATTCTTATAGACTTTCGTACTTGTCCTATAATCCTTATCATAGTCATATTTTACTTCTCCACTAGTACCATCTAATTTTTTGAATACCCACAAACCACAGGTTAGTGAAAATTAAATTTCATAAGCACCGAT
>OJOI01001773.1_pt1 | contig 11544 bp, 17 predicted proteins | sample 1598061 | NCBI WGS metagenome assembly OJOI01 (sample SAMN01915224, study PRJEB22387) | human gut metagenome | isolation source: stool | host: Homo sapiens | place: USA
GGATATCACGGCATTCGTGCTTGTGTTCCCACCAAGGAATGATACCGAGAAGTATGTGATCCTTCCGTATTTCTGGATACCGGAGGATAACATGAAGCTGCGTGTACGAAGGGATCATGTTCCGTATGATGTCTGGGCAGCCGAAGGGTGTTTAAAGACTACGGAAGGAAATGTCATCCATTATGGATTTATTGAGCAGTTCATTGATGAACTTGGTACGAAATTTCATATTAAGGAAATTGCCTTTGACCGATGGGGAGCAGTACAGATGGTGCAGAACCTTGAGGGCATGGGCTTTACCGTTGTTCCATTCGGACAGGGATATAAGGATATGAGTCCACCGACCAAGGAGCTGATGAAGCTGACACTAGAAGGGCAGATCGCACATGGCGGGCATAAGGTGCTGCGGTGGATGATGGATAATGTGTTCGTCCGTCAGGATCCCGCAGGAAACATCAAAATGGATAAGGAAAAATCCACGGAGAAGATCGATGGGGCTGTTGCAACCGTTATGGCACTTGACCGTGCAATCAGAAACGAAGGCAGTGACGGAAGTGTATATGATGACAGAGGAATTATAGTATTTTAACAGCGGAGGTATCGTATGGGAATTAAGAGTTTATTTGGATTTGGACAGGCAAGGGATAAGCCTGTGGACAAGGCAGCAGATGCAGGATATTCATTTCTGTTCGGAAGGACAACAAGCGGAAAGCCTGTGAATGAAAGAACTGCAATGCAGACTACGGCAGTGTATGCCTGTGTCAGAATCCTTGCGGAAGCAGTGGCATCTTTACCGCTCCATGTATATGAGTATCAGGATGACGGTGGCAAGAAGCTGGTGCATGACCATCCTTTATATTATCTGCTCCATGACGAGCCGAACCCGGAGATGACTTCATTTGTGTTCAGGGAAACACTGATGAGTCATCTTTTAATATGGGGAAATGCTTATGCCCAGATCATAAGGGACGGGGCTGGAAGGGTGCTTGGGCTTTATCCGCTCCTTCCGGATAAGATGGATGTGCAGAGGGATGAGCGTGGAAACATCTATTATGTATATTCCAGAAACAGTGATGAAAACCCCATGTTCAAGGAATATGGAGATATCAGGCTGAAAGCTGAGGAGGTGCTTCATATCCCCGGCTTGGGATTTGACGGGTTGATCGGATATTCCCCGATTGCAATGGCAAAGAACGCTGTCGGAATGACACTTGCCTGTGAGGAATACGGGGCGAGTTTCTTTGCAAACGGGGCAAATCCGGGAGGCGTTCTGGAGCATCCGGGAGTCCTGAAAGACCCGTCAAAGGTAAGGGAATCTTGGAACTCCGTATATCGTGGTGTGAATAACGCACACAAGATCGCAGTGCTTGAAGAAGGAATGAAGTACCAACAGATAGGTATCCCACCGGAAGAAGCACAGTTCCTTGAGACAAGGAAATTCCAGATCAATGAGATCGCAAGGTTATACAGAATACCACCGCATATGATAGGTGACCTTGATAAATCGAGCTTTTCCAATATTGAGCAGCAGTCTTTGGAGTTCGTAAAATACACACTTGACCCGTGGGTAATCCGGTGGGAGCAGTCCTTACAGAGATCACTCCTTCTGCCGGGAGAGAAAGGAAAGTATTTTATCAAGCTGAATGTGGATGGCCTCCTCCGTGGGGATTACCAGTCAAGGATGAACGGCTATGCGGTCGGAAGGCAGAACGGGTGGTTTTCTGCCAATGACATCCGTGAGATGGAGAACATGAATCCAATCCCGGATGAAGAAGGAGGAAGCCTGTATCTTATTAACGGTGCTATGACAAAACTTGCAGATGCGGGTGCATTTGCTGGGAAGGATACCGGACAGACACAGGAAGAGAAAAAACTCCCTGCACAGGAAAACAGCAGAAAGAGAGGTAAACGATGAAGCGGAAGTTTTGGAACTGGATAAGGAATGAAGATGAGAGCGTGCCTGACATGGAAAGGACGCTCTTTTTGAATGGCATGATTTCGGATGAAACATGGTACGGGGACGAAGTCACCCCGCAGCTTTTCAAAGATGAACTGAATGCCGGAAATGGAAATATCACGGTGTGGATCAATTCACCGGGCGGTGATGTGTTTGCAGCAGCCCAGATCTATAACATGCTCCGTGATTATAAGGGAAGCGTGACGGTCAAGATTGATGGCATTGCAGCCTCAGCAGCATCCGTGATTGCTATGGCAGGAGATAAGGTCTGTGTATCCCCGGTGGCTATGATGATGATCCATAATCCTGCAACGATGGCAATGGGTGAGGCGAAGGATATGCAGAAAGCGATCGACATGCTGAATGAGGTCAAGGAATCCATCCTGAATGCCTATGAATTCAAGACGGGGCTTACCCGTGCAAGGCTCTCGCACATGATGGATGACGAGACCTGGTTCAATGCAAAGAAGGCGGTGGAGCTTGGCTTTGCGGATAAGATCCTTTTTGATTCCGATGAGGATGAGAAAAAGAAAAAGCCGGAGGAGCCAGAAGAAAAACCGGAGGAAGGCAGTGATGGAGAGAAAGGGGACGGAAAGGATGATAAGGACAAAAACGGGAAAAAGAAGCTCCCGTTCCAGCAGGATTCCATGATGTTTTCCACCAAGGCGATGAATGAATCGTTCCTTTCCAAGGTGTCCGACAGGGATGCCATGATACCAGTCAACCAGTTGGAGAAGAGACTGAGTCTCTTAGCACATTAAGGAGGATATTGAACTATGAGTAAGATTTTAGAATTAAGAGAAAAGAGAGCGAAGGCGTGGGAAGCTGCAAAAGCATTCCTTGATGCCAAGAGAACACAGGAAGGTTTTGTTTCTGCTGAAGATGCAGCCACCTATGACAAGATGGAAGCGGATGTCGTAAATCTCGGAAAAGAGATCGAGAGACTGGAAAGACAGGCTGCCATTGATGCAGAGCTTGCAAAGGCAACAAGCACCCCGATCACCAATCAGCCGCATGCCGGAACTGGCGGGGAGACAAAAACGGGAAGGGCAACCGATGAGTACAGAAAAGCGGTCTGGAACGGTATGAGAAACAAGATGTCATACGAAGTACAGAACGCTCTTTCTATTGGTACGGATTCCGAGGGCGGATATCTTGTGCCGGATGAGTATGAAAGAACACTGGTGGAAGCCCTGAATGATGAAGTATTCTTCCGTAATCTGGCTACTGTTATCAAGACATCGAGCGGTGACCGTAAGATTCCAATCGTCACATCAAAGGGTGAGGCAGCATGGATCGATGAAGGGGGTCAGTTTACAGAATCCAATGACAGTTTTGGGCAGACAACCATTGGTGCTCATAAGCTGGCAACCATGATCAAGGTTTCAGATGAGCTTTTAAATGACAGCGTGTTTAATATCGAACAGTATATTTCCAGGGAGTTTGGAAGAAGGATCGGTGCAAAGGAAGAAGAAGCCTTTTTCATCGGTGACGGAGCAGGAAAACCTACAGGTATTTTCAACGCAACAGGCGGTGCTGAAACAGGAGTGACAGCTACAAATACCAACATTACGTTTGATGATGTCATGGATCTTTACTATTCCCTTCGAGCTCCATACCGTAACAAGGCAGTATGGCTTCTGAATGATTCGACCGTTAAGGCAATCAGAAAACTGAAGGATGGAAACGGAAATTATATCTGGCAGCCCTCTGTAAGGGAAGGAGAGCCGGACAGAATCTTAAACCGTCCTTACCGTACATCCATTTATGTGCCGGAGCTTGCAGCAGGAAAACGTGTGATGGCATTCGGTGATTACAGTTATTACTGGATCGCAGAACGCCAGGGCAGAAGTTTCAAGAGACTGAATGAGCTTTATGCTACAACGGGACAGGTTGGATTTCTCGCTTCCGAGCGTGTTGACGGCAAGCTGATCCTGTCTGAAGCAGTGAAAACACTGGACGTGAAAGCTGCAGGAAAGTAGGTGGGCTGAATGTTTGTAACGCTTGAGGAAGCCAAAGGGTATCTGAGGGTGGATTCATCAGACGAGGATAGTTTTATCCTCGGTCTGATGGAAACTGCAAATGCCTTGATTAAAAATGTAACAAGACGGACTCCAGCGGTACTTAAAAAGCATGAAGCAGTTGTGCGGACAGCGGAATTGTATGTGATCGCTTACCTTTATGAGCACAGGGAGGAAGCCGACCATAAGGCCATGACGGAGACCGTGAAATATCTGCTCTTTGGCATACGGAAGGAGAAGTTTTAATGATCGAGTTGATGCGTGACCGGATCACGCTCCAGAAAAGTTCCGTGAAAACAGATAAGATCGGAAACCATACGGCAGTCTGGGAAGATGTGTATTCCTGTGCTGCTTATGCCAATAACCTGTCTGGAAAAGAATACTGGGCAGCAAAGCAGTTGAATGCCCAGTCTGAACTGGATTTTATTATCCGGTACTGCAGTGAGGTGGCAGCCCTGGATAGTGAGCATTACCGCATCAGGTTCCGTGGGGATCTTTATAATATTACGTTTATTGATAACGTGCAGTATAAAAACAAATCTGTCAGGATCCGTGCGGAACGGATCAAACGGTGAGGTGAATTGGAAATGGCAAAGAAGATCAAAGCGGATGCCCTTGCATCGGAGGTCATGAAAGAGTTGGACGATTATTCCAGCCTGACTACGGAAGTGATGAAGAAGGCGGCCAGAAATGCCGGAAAAACAGTCCGGGAGGAGATTGCAGACACAGCACCGAAAAAGACCGGAACTTATGGAAAAAGCTGGACGGTCAAAAAGACAGGGGAAGACAGTAAGTCCCTGCAGGTAACGGTACATTCCAAAAACCGATACCAGATCGCTCATCTCCTGGAGCATGGACATGCAAAAAGGGGAGGCGGCCGGGTAGCAGCAAGACCGCATATTGCACCTGCAGAGGAGACTGGAATCCGCCAGCTTGAGGAAGAAATTGAGAGGGGGATCCGGAATGGATGATCTGGTTAAGATGATGGAAGAAACAGGACTGCCATTTGCCTACGACCACTTTGAAGAGGGTGAAGCACCGGAGCCGCCGTTTGTATGTTATCTTCTTCCGCAGAGTAATCACTTTTCTGCGGATGGGAGGGTGTATCTGAAGATTACGGAAGTCCATATCGAACTGTATACCGACTGTAAGGACTTGTCGGCAGAACAGAAAGTGGAAGCCGTGCTGGATAAGCATGGCATTTTTTATGAGAAATTTTATATGAAAAATAAACAAATTGTCACATAAATCTTGAATAAAATAAGGGGGGTATGGTAAAATATTTCCAAATATATGATAGAGAATTTTCTATCAATGACATATAAGATAGACGCAGATGATAGGATACACGAACTGCCATACGGCTGTGAGCCAAAAGCAGTTTAATCCACAGCTATAAGAGAGGAGGCAGTCTATGAGAAAAAAGATAAGCCGTCTGTACCGAAAAAAGGTACGAAGATAAAGGACAACGATGGTTCGACTTACATAGTTACAAGTGGCAAGGGCAAAACACCGACAGTACAGTATACTGATCCAAAGAGTACTGCAAAAGGAACGGTTACCATTCCGGCAATGGTTAAGGTTGATGGAGTATCTTATAGAGTAACATCCATTGCGGACAATGCCTTTAAGAATAATAAGAAAATTACCAGGGTAGTGATTGGCTCAAATATTGTTACGATTGGAAAGAATGTGTTTGCCAAGTGTACAAATATAACAAGTATTGTAGTAGGAAAGAATGTTACAAAGATAGAAAAAAATGCTTTTTATGGTTGCGGGAAGTTAGAGAAGATTACGATTCAATCAGAGAAACTGACTTCAAAATCCATACCCAAATATGCATGGAATAATACGGTTATCATGATTTGGGAAATGAAAGGTATTCTGCGAAAGATTCCTTATAACCCTGTAACTTAACTAAATGACATTGCTGGACAGCAAATGGTTTTGGGAGCACCCGTGGGGTGCTCCTGTTTTTTCTCTTTTCTTTTGTTTGGAAAATTGTTATAATATGATACAACGTAATGGTTTTCTGTGTAATACGCAGAAAGCCTTATCATTTATTTTGGATAGGAGAAGAAGGCATGAAAGCGTCATTTGATGTTACATTATCACCAAAAGACCTGTATCGGTTTAATATGTACCAGACGTATACCGGGTTTCAGGGATGGAGTTCCATTGCGCTTGGAATTCTTGGATTTGTTATGGCTGGAATCAGTTTTCAGAATGGAAAAACATCTTACACCCTGCTCTATATTGCAGTAGGATTTTTGTTTCTTCTTTATATCCCGGTTGCATTGTGGTTTCGAGCAAAGGAGACCCTGAAGACAAACAAGGTGCTTGCCGGCACACTGCATTATGAGATTACAGAGAAAAATATTCATGTATCCCAGGGAAAAGAAACTGGGGATATGGAGTGGCAGGCAATTTATAAGATTGTAGCGAATGCAAAGCAGATTTTAATCTACAGCAATCGGAAAAGCGCATATATTATTCCTATGGAGCAGATTGGAGATCAGTATGCAGCGTTCCGGACACTTGCAGAACAGAAACTGGAAAAATATAAACTCAGAATGAAGGCGTAGAGGCAGTATGCAGGATAAAAAAGTTATAGAATTTGAAACTTTTTCCCCGGAGGAAACTTTAGAACTCGGTAGAAAACTGGCAAGAGAGGCACGGCCTGGGGATGTATATACACTTGTCGGGGATCTGGGAGTCGGCAAGACGGTTTTTACACAGGGAATCGCACAGGGACTTGGAATTGAAGAGCCGATCTGCAGCCCGACATTTACCATTGTCCAGGTATATGAAGAGGGGCGGATGCCGTTCTATCATTTTGACGTCTACCGTATCGGGGATATCGAGGAGATGGACGAGATCGGATATGAGGACTATTTTTACGGTGAGGGTCTGACGATGATTGAGTGGGCCAATCTGATTGAAGAGATATTGCCGGATCATTACCGGGAGATCACCATTGAAAAAGACCTGGAAAAAGGTTTCGACTACAGAAAAATAACAATTTTAGACAGATAGAGGACAGAATATGAAAATACTAGCGTTGGACAGTTCAGGACTGGTGGCAGGGGTTGCGGTCACGGAAGACGACAATCTGCTGGGAGAATATACCATCAATTATAAAAAAACACATTCACAGACACTTCTTCCAATGTTGGATGAAGTCGCAAAAATGATAGAACTTGATCTGAATACGATTGATGTGATTGCAGTGTCCGCAGGACCTGGATCTTTTACGGGACTCAGGATCGGCTCTGCAACGGCCAAGGGACTCGCTCTTGCCCTGAACAAACAGATTGTTTCCGTGCCGACGGTGGATGCCCTGGCATATAATCTGTGGGGATGTGAGGATCAGGTATGTCCGCTTATGGATGCGCGCCGGCAGCAGGCATATACCGGACTGTATACTTTTTCCGATGGGCAGATGCAGACACTTCTTCCGCAGTGTGCGGTAGGAATCGATGAAATTACCGCAAAGATCAATGAAAGTGGAAAGAAAACCGTATTTTTGGGCGATGGTGTGCCGGTTTTTGCCGATTACCTGAAAGAAAATTTACAGGTGCCATACCTGTTTGCACCTGCACATTGCAATAAGCAGCGTGCGGCATGTGTTGCGGTACTCGGCGGCATTTTATACCGTCAGGGAAAGGCTGAGGATGCAGCTGCACACAAGCCGGATTATCTGCGCCTGTCACAGGCGGAAAGAGAACGCCAGGAAAAGGCAAGGGATTTTCGCATATGAGAATACGGCAGATGACCGTGGAAGACATTCCGGCTGTTGCGCAAATTGAAAAAGAATGTTTTTCCCAGCCATGGAGTGAACAGGGATTCCTGGATGGAATGAAAGATGCTATATTTTTCGTGGCGGAAGATCCTCAGATCGCAGGTTATATTGGCATGTACCGGATGCCGCCGGAGGGAGAGATTACCAATGTGGCAGTGACACGGAAAATGCGTAAAAAAGGCTGTGGAAGAGAGCTTCTTCTTAGGATGCAGCAATGGGCCGAAAAACATGGAATTGACCGGATCGTACTTGAAGTACGTTCCGGAAATGAGCCGGCGATACACTTATACCGGACATGTGGATTTGAAAAAATTGGAGTGCGAAAAAATTTTTATCAGTTTCCCAGAGAGGATGCAGATATTATGGAGTGGAAACGATTATGTTAGATGTATGTTTGTTAGGAACTGCAGGAATGATGCCGCTGCCGTACCGGTGGCTGACATCACTTATGCTCAGATATAATGGGAGCAGTTTGCTGATCGATTGCGGTGAGGGAACCCAGATCGCAATCAAAGAGGCGGGACTTAGCTTTAAACCGATCGATATTCTCTGCGTGACACATTTTCACGCGGATCATATCAGCGGTCTTCCGGGGCTTCTTCTGACGATGGGAAATGCGGAGCGAACAGAACCGCTTACGATCATCGGGCCAAAAGGACTCACACGTGTCGTGACGGCACTGCGGACAATTGCGCCGGAACTTCCGTTTGAGATCAATTGTATAGAACTGACACAGCCGGAAGAATTTTTTTCTATCCAGGGATATGACATTCATGCGTTCCGTGTAAAGCACAATGTCATTTGTTACGGATATTCGGTGGAAATCCATCGCGCGGGACGTTTTTCGGTGGAGCGTGCCAGAGAACAGAATGTTCCGATGAAATTATGGAGCCGCCTGCAGAAAGGGGAGACCATCGAGCAGGATGGTGTGATCTATGAGCCGCAGATGGTACTCGGACCGGCAAGAAAAGGTCTGAAAGTGACGTATTGTACAGACAGCCGTCCGCTGGATACCATTGTAAACGCTGCAAAAGAATCGGATTTATTTATCTGTGAAGGCATGTATGCAGAAAAAGAAAAGTTAAATAAGGCAAAACAGTACAAACATATGACGTTTTATGAGGCCGCAGATATGGCGAAGCGTGCAGAAGTTAAAGAACTGTGGCTGACCCATTTTTCCCCGTCTCTGGTAAGGGCGGAGGATTATATGCCACAGGTGCGGGATATTTTCGCAAATGCATACCTTGGCAAAGATGGAAAGAGTGTGGAATTAACATTTGAGGAGGAATAGGCGTATGAAGAAAGTTGGGATTACCGTTGCAGCAGCAGTATGTGTTGTTTTATTGTGCGTGGGATTTTATTTCATGAAAAACAGCGATGGTTCACAGGCATCGAAAGAAAATCTGACGGTGGTTCAGAGAATCAATGAAAAAAATCTGACGGATGATTATCCGAAAACTCCGCGCGCAGTGATTAAACTGTATAACCAGATCATTACCAGTTATTATTCCGGAAATTATACGGATGATGAGTTCGACAAGCTGATTGATCAGGCGCGTATGCTTTTTGATCAGGAACTTGCCGACAACAATTCCAAGGATGATTACAAGAAGTCGGTGGAGACGAGCATTGCAGATTACAAGAACCGTTCCTTTAAGATCCGTCAGACCAATGTATGTGACAGCGATGATGTAAAATACCTGACGGATGACAGCAACGGGGATAAACTGGCATATGTCACAGCTTCTTATTTTACGGAAGAAAATAAAAAGTTTGATAAAACCTACCAGATGTATGTGCTTAGAAAAGACGATAACGGAGACTGGAAAATCCGTACATTTTATAAAATCAAAGGGAATTCGACAGAGGAAGAATAAAAATGAGTGACACAGAACAGACTATAAAAATACTTGCAATTGAAAGCTCTTGTGATGAAACCGCTGCGGCAGTTGTGGTGAATGGCCGGGATATGCGTTCGAATGTAATTTCTTCACAGATTGCTCTCCATACATTATATGGAGGGGTTGTACCGGAGATCGCATCGAGAAAGCATATTGAAAAGATCAATCAGGTAATCGCACAGGCACTTTCGGATGCAGATATGACATTACAGGATATGGATGCGATTGGTGTGACTTACGGGCCGGGGCTGGTTGGTGCACTGCTGGTTGGCGTGGCAGAGGCCAAGGCGATCAGCTATGCTGCGAACATTCCGCTGGTAGGGGTACATCATATAGAAGGACATATCAGCGCAAATTATATTGAAAATCCTGATCTGAAGCCACCGTTTTTATGTCTTGTGGTCTCCGGAGGGCATACGCACCTTGTGAAAGTGACGGATTACGGAACGTATGAAATCCTCGGACGGACCAGGGATGATGCGGCAGGAGAAGCATTTGATAAAGTGGCACGCGCAATCGGGCTGGGATATCCGGGAGGACCAAAAATTGAAAAAGTTTCCCATGAAGGAGATCCGAAGGCAATTTCCTTTCCGCGGGCAAAGATTGCAGATGGGGTATATGATTTCAGTTTCAGTGGATTAAAGTCTGCGGTGCTGAATTATCTGAACGGATGCAGGATGAAAAATCTTCCAATTAATCAGGCGGATGTTGCAGCATCATTCCAGCAGTCGGTGACGGATGTGCTGGTGGATCATGCGCGGCATGCAATCCGCGAATATCATATGGACAGTTTTGCAATTGCCGGCGGAGTTGCATCCAACGGAGTAATCCGTGCGGCCATGGAACAGATGTGCCGTGAAGAAGGGGTGAAATTTTATCATCCTTCGCCGATTCTGTGCACCGATAACGCGGCGATGATAGGTGCCGCGGCATATTATGACTTTATTGCGGGAAAACGTGCAGGGCTGGATCTGAACGCTGTTCCGAATCTGAAATTGGGAGAATGACCGGATGGAAAACAGGAAACGCTATACAGCGATCGTACTTGCGGCAGGCAGTGGAAGAAGAATGCAAAGTGATACACCCAAACAGTTTATGGAACTGTGTGGACATCCGCTGGTCTATTACAGTCTGTATGCATTTGAAAAGAGTCCGGTAGATGATATTATACTGGTAACAGGAAAAGATGATGTTTCCTATTGCAGAAAAGAAATTGTAGAGGCTTGTGATTTCAGAAAAGTCCGCGCGGTGATTCCGGGCGGCAAAGAACGTTATCTGTCAGTATATGAAGGATTAAAAGCAGCTGCGGGCACCGACTATGTTCTGATCCATGATGGGGCACGTCCGATGATTGATGAAATGGAAATCCGGTTGTCCATGCGTGCCGTAGAAGAGGAGCATGCATGTGTGATTGGTGTACCGGTAAAAGATACGATCAAAGTGGGAAATGCAAAACATTATGCTGTGGATACACCGGACAGAAGCTGTCTGTGGGCGGTACAGACACCACAGAGCTTTTCTTATGAACTTTTAATGGAAGCATATGGGGAAATGTGGCAGGCAGCAGAATCCGGCGAAAGGATCACGGATGATGCAATGATTGTGGAACGGTTTACCGGTCATAAAGTCAAGCTTATTCAGGGAAAATACGAGAATATCAAGGTCACAACACCGGAAGATTTGTTAATTGCAGAAGTTTTTTTAAAAAAAGCAAAAAAAATGAAAAATTGTTATTGACATAAAGAGCCGGGGATGGTAATATATGTCTTGCGCTGATTCAGATGAACAGCGAAAACAGAATACGGAGAGGTATCGAAGTGGTCATAACGAGGCGGTCTTGAAAACCGTTTGTCCGCAAGGGCG
>OJOI01001788.1_pt1 | contig 11500 bp, 9 predicted proteins | sample 1598061 | NCBI WGS metagenome assembly OJOI01 (sample SAMN01915224, study PRJEB22387) | human gut metagenome | isolation source: stool | host: Homo sapiens | place: USA
TTGCCGTAGCCGTCGCCGGAGTCGCGGATAGGGTCCTTCAGGCCGCCGGTCTCGCGGATGACGGGGATCGTGCCGTAGCGGCAGGAGACCATCTGGGCCAGGCCGCAGGGCTCGGAGCGGGACGGCATCAGGAAGATGTCAGCACCGGCGTAGATCTGCTGCGCCAGCTTGGCGTTGAAGCCGATGTAGACACCGACGCGGCCCGGGTTGCGTGCGCACAGCTCGTTGAAGAAGTTCTCATACTGGGCCTCGCCGGAGCCGAGGATGACCAGCTCGATGCCCTGCTGCAGCAGACCCTCGGCGATGGCCTGAACCAGGTCAACGCCCTTGTGGCCAACCAACCGGGTGACCATGGCCATGACCGGGCTGCCGTCCTTATGCAGGCCGAACTCGTCCTGCAGGGCCTCTTTGCAGACAGCTTTGCCCTCCTGGAAGGTCTCGGCGTCGTAGTTTTTGGCAATGTCAGGGTCGGTGGCAGGGTTAAAGACATCGACGTCAATACCGTTCAGAATGCCGCACAGCTTATACTGCTTCTGGCGCAGCAAGCCGTCCAGACCGTGGCTGAACCACGGGTCGAGGATCTCCTGCGCGTAGGTCGGGCTGACGGTGGTGACCTTGTCTGCACACTCGATGGCGCCCTTCATGAAGTTGGCACAGCCGTCATACTCCACAACATGGGCGTCACGTGCGCCGATGCCGCAGGTATCCTCGAGAATATCCAGACCATACTTGCCCTGGTAGGCAATGTTGTGGATCGTGAACACCGTCTTGATGCGGCTGAACTTATCCAGATGGCGGTAGTACAGGTTCAGGTAGACGGGCGTCAGTGCGGTCTGCCAGTCATTGCAGTGGATGACATCCGGCTCATAATCAATGTGGGTCAGGGTCTCCAGCACAGCCTTGGAGAAAAACGCAAAGCGCTCGGCCTCATCAAAGTATCCGTAGATGCCGCCCTCCCGCTTAAAATACTGCTCGTTATCCAGGAAGTAATACTGTACGCCGCCATACTGCATGGTAAAGACACCGCAGTGCGCCACCCGCCAAGAAAGCGGCACCCCAAAGCTGGTGAGAAAGGTCATATTGGCGCGCCACTGCAGGCCGATGCTGCCGTAAAGCGGCATAATGACCCGGCACTCGGCGCCCTCCTTTTGCAGGGCGGCCGGCAGGGAACCTGCCACATCGGCCAGCCCGCCGGAGGCGGCAAAGGGGCTACACTCGCTGCACGCAAACAGAATTTTCATTGCAGGCTTTCCTCCTTATATATAATAGGTAACTGCGCGGTGCGGGGGCCATCGCCTGCGGCATCCGCACAGTTTTAGTCAAGCTAAAATAAGCGAGGCTCAGACTCTGGTATCCCGCGGAAGGTAAAGCGGATAGCTGGCATAACCTGCCAGACGACGATTATCGGCCACCAGCACGCCCTTATCACAGATGCAGTAATCCAAGTCGGCACCATTGCCAATGTAACAGCCCTGCATGATGATGGAATTTTTCACCACCGCACCATGCCCGATGCGGGCCCCACGGAATACAATGCAATTTTCCACCCGGCCTTCAATGATGCAGCCATCGGCCACAAGAGAATTGGAAACAGCGGCGGAAAGACCGTATTTCACCGGGACCTCATCCTGCACGCGGGTGTAAACGGGACGGTCCATGGGGAACAGAGTGCTGCGCACCGCGGGGTCCAGCAGACGCATCGAGATCTCAAAGTAGGCCTGCATGCTGTTGGCCGCCCGGCAAAAACCGTCATACCGATAGCAGTAGATGGGCAATTCCCGCCCTTTTTGGATCAGGCAGGTATCCACAAAGGAATACTGATTCAGGCTGGCAGCTTCGGTCACCAACTGAATGAGCAGTTCCCGGTTGACGATATACATATTATTGAACATCAGGTCGCCTTCGCCGCCGCGGGTGGCTTCCAGCAGGCGGCCGTCCTCTCCGGCGGAAACCATGACCGAGCTGTGTCCGTGCTCCGTGCAGATAAGGGTAATGCCTGCTTTATGCGCAATGTGATACTCCAGGACATCGGAAAGATCGACACCGCAGATGACATCGCAATCCGAAACAGCGATGTAATCGGCGCTGGAGCTTTGCAGATAGCCCAAAAGGCTGGTCATCGATTCCAGTGTACCGCGGCTGTAACCGGCGCTGCCGGCGGAGGAATAGGGCGGGAAATAGGCGATGCCGCCCCGCTTGCGGGAAAGATCCCACTCCTTACCGGAGCCGATGTGTTCCATCAGGGAGTGGTAGTTGTTCTGCATAACCAGGGCGACAGAATCCACCCCGGCGTGGGACATGCGGGAAAGGACCAGGTCGATGAGGCGGTAACGGCTGGCAAAGGGCACTGAGCCCATGGAGCGTCGCGCGGTCAGGCCACCCAAGGCGTCATCGTGCGAATTGGAAAAGATAATGCCCGTCATTTTGTTATTGGCCATGTTACAGCACCTCCCCTACATCTTCTTCTACCATGCCGCGGGCGGGTACAATAGCTCCAACCCCAACGGTGACCCCGGCACCAATGACGGTAACGCCCCACTGGTCTTTATCGGCCATCAGTTCCGGGCGTTCGCCCACATAGGCGCCCCGGCGGATCACCGCGTTTTCCGCCACAATGGCAAAGTGCACTTCGGCGCCCTCTTCCACCACGGCGCCCGGCATTAGGATGCTGGAATCCACCACGGCGTTTTTAGCCACATGAACACCGGAGAACAGAATGGAGAAATCCACATGGCCGGCGATCTCGCAGCCCTCAGAGACCATCGAGTTCTGTACCTTGGCGCCTGGCGCAATGTAGTGCGGCGGCATGCAGGGGTTGCGGCTGTAAATCTTCCAGCTGGGGTCGTAAAGATCCATCGGCACCTTGGGATCCAACAGGTCCATATTGGCCTCCCACAGGCTATCGATGGTGCCGACATCCTTCCAGTAGCCCTCGAAGGAATAAGCCACTAGCTTTTCGCCTGCCGCCAACATCTTGGGGATAATGTTCTTGCCAAAGTCTTTTTCCGAAGCGGGGTCGGCGTCATCGGCCAGCAGGTATTCCCGCAGCTTTTTCCAGGTAAAGATATAGACACCCATCGAGGCCAGGTTGCTCTTGGGATTCTTGGGCTTTTCCTCAAACTCGTAGATGGTGGTATCCTCGCGGGTATTCATAATACCAAAGCGGGAAGCCTCCTCCATCGGCACTTCAAAAACCGCGATGGTGCAGTCCGCGCCCATCTTTTTGTGGTGATCCAGCATCTTGGTGTAGTCCATCTTGTAGATGTGATCACCGGAGAGGATGAGAACATATTCGGGGTCGTAACGCTCAATAAAGGGGATATTCTGGCAGATGGCATTGGCGGTGCCGGTGTACCAGTCACTGCCGCTGCTTTTTTGGTAGGGGGGCAGTACAAATACGCCGCCGTTCAGCCGGTCCAAATCCCACGGCTGGCCGTTGCCCAGGTATTCATTGAGCACCAGCGGCTGGTACTGAGTCAGTACGCCCACAGTATCTATGCCGGAATTGACACAGTTGGAAAGGGGAAAATCGATGATGCGGTATTTGCCGCCAAAGGGCACCGCGGGCTTGGCCAGCTTTTTGGTAAGGGCGTACAGCCGACTGCCCTGGCCGCCCGCCAGCAGCATGGCCACCCATTCTTTCTTCATGAACATCTGATGTCACTCCTTCTCGGTGTTGATGGGTTCCAGTATCATGCAGCTGAGCGGCGGCACATCCAGCGTGATGCTGTGTGCCCACTGGCCCAGCGGTTGTTCCTCGCTGCGGTACAGCGTTTCCCGGTCAAATCCCGCGCCGCCATACTGCTCTTCCTCGCTGCACAGGGCCACCCGGTAGGTGCCGGCCTCCGGTACGCCCATACGGTAGTCCTCCCACCGGCTGGCGGCAAAGTTGCACAGCACCAGCGATTTTTTGCCCTTTTCATCGGCGCGGTAATAGGTGATGACGCTGCGTGTGTTGTCATCGGCATTCAGCCAGCGGAAGCCATCCCAGTTATCCTCCACCTGCCACAGGGCAGGGTGAGCCAGGTAGTAGTGGTTCAGCGCCCGGATGTAATCCTTCGTTTTGCGGTGGCTCTCGTAATCCAGCAGCATCCAGTCCAGTTGCTTATGGTAGTCCCATTCAATAAACTGGCCGAACTCACAGCCCATAAAGAGCAGCTTTTTGCCGGGGTGGGTCATCATATAGCCCATAAAGGTGCGCAGCCCCGCGAATTTCTGGTTATAGTCCCCGGGCATTTTATTCAGCAGCGAGCCCTTGCCGTGCACCACCTCATCATGGGAGATGGGCAGCACAAAGTTCTCACTGAAGGCGTACATCATGCTGAAGGTGAGTTTATCGTGATTGTAGCTGCGGAAGTAGGGGTCCAGCGAGGTGTAGAACAGGGTATCATTCATCCAGCCCATGTTCCACTTAAAGTTGAAGCCCAGGCCGCCGATCTCCGGCGGGCGGGTAACCAGCGGCCACGCGGTGGATTCCTCCGCGATCATGAGGAAACCGGGGTGCTCGCTCAGCACCGCGCTGTTCAGCTTGCGCAGGAAGGCCACTGCCTCCAGGTTTTCCCGGCCGCCGTTGATATTCGGGCGCCATTCGCCCTCCTGCCGGCCATAATCCAGATACAGCATACTGGCCACAGCGTCCACTCTTATGCCGTCTATGTGATATGTATGCGCCCAGAAGTTCGCGCTGGAGGTGAGGAAGCTCTGCACCTCGGTGCGTCCGAAATCAAAGACCCGGGTGCCCCAGTCCTTGTGCTCCCACTTGGCGGGGTCGCTGTATTCGTAGCAGCACGCGCCATCGTATTCGTACAGGCCAAACTCATCCTTGGGGAAATGCGCCGGTACCCAATCCATGATGACACCGATGCCGGCCTCATGCAGGGCATCCACCAATGCCATAAAGTCGTGCGGGGTGCCGTAGCGGCTGCTGGGGGCGTAGTAGCCTGTCACCTGGTAGCCCCAGGAGCCATCATAGGGGTGCTCGGTGGGGGGAAGCAGCTCCACATGGGTATAGCCCATTTCGGTCAGGTAGGTGGGCAGCTCCTCCGCCAATTGCAGATAGGAGTAATAGTTCCCATCGGCATTGCGCCGCCAGGAACCGATATGCAGCTCGTAGATATTCACCGGCAGGCTGCGGGCATCCTGTGCGGCCCGCTCCGTCATCCATTCGGCATCGTGCCAGCGGTAACCCGCCAGCCGGTAGATCTTGCTGGCATTTTCTGGCGGAGTCTGGGTATGGAAAGCAAATGGGTCCGCTTTATACAGCGTGCGCCCATTCGCCGTGGTAATCTGGTATTTGTAGCAATCATAGTCATGGGTCAGCTCTACCGTGGCGCCCCACAGGCCCTGCTCATTCAGGCGGGTCATGGGGTTTGCAGCCGCGTCCCAGCCATTAAAATCCCCCACCACACTGATGGCCGCCGCATGTGGCGCCCAGGTGCAGAAGTTGGTTTTTCCATTTAGCTGCCGGTGGGCCCCCAGCAGCTCCCACGCGTGTGCGTTGGTACCCTGGTGGAACAGATAAACCGGCATTTCCTTCGATTTTGTGATCCTGTTCATGGTCTTTGCATCCTCTCCTTTGTGCAAGGGATAACAGCCATCGGGCGGAGGAAAATCCCCCTTTTTACCCATCTTTTATTATAGCATTTCCCCCTAAAGCGGGCAAGTGATTTACACCCGGTTTGTACGATTTTACAGATAGCATACATTTTGCCGGTGTTTTGGTACAAAATGATGAACCCCTGCCAAAAGATGCCCACGGCTTGCCTTTTTGCGCCCCAAATGGTACACTGTTGGAAACCCATTACCGCGAAGGAGAATCCGGCCATGTTTGTCGATCTGCATATTCACAGTTATTTTTCCGATGGCGCCCAGACCCCGGAGCAGGCCGCGCTGGCCTGCCGGGATAGCGGCGTAGGCCTGGCCGCCCTGTGCGACCACAACAGTTGGCTGGGCTGCGAGCGCTTTGCGGCCGCCTGTGAGGACCTGGGGGTACAGTCCATCCGCGGGGCGGAATTCGACTGCCGCTGGCAGGGGTACCACCTGCATATCCTGGGGTATGGCTTTACCCCCACGCCGCAGCTGGCCGCCATTGCCCACCGCAGCCGGGAGCTGCTGCTGCAAATGAGCGTGGACCTCATCGAAAAAATGGCCCCGGAATACCCGCAGCTGAGTGTGGAGGAGTACCGGGATTACCACTACGACCCGCAAAAAGGCGGCTGGGCCGGGCTGCACTATCTGCAGGAAAAAGGTGTGACCCAGACCCTGAGCGAGGGAATGCCCCTGTATGCCCGCTATGGCCTAGATTACACCTCCTACCCCTTTCCGCAGGCCGCCGAGGTCATCACCGCCATCCGGGAGGCAGGCGGTGCCGCTGTGCTGGCCCATCCGGGCAATTATTTTTCCGGGATGGAACTAGCCAGTTTATACACCACTTTTAATGAGCTGTGCGCGCTGGGACTGGGCGGTATCGAGGCCTATTATCCCACGCATAGCAAAATTTTTGCCACGCAGACGGCGCTCTTTTGCGAAAAAAAAGGACTGCTCATCACCAGCGGAAGCGATGATCATGGGCTTTTTGCCCATACAGACGGTTGGCAGCAGTACCACATCGGCTGCCAGATGATGGAACCGCACCGACTGCGACTGGGCAATTTGGCGCCGGAAGAATGAGCGAAAATTTACACCAATTCTACACCACTTTCGAAAAAATTCTCCGGGCGCTCACCGCTCGGAGGATATTTTTTCCTGTCCTTCTGCCTCGTAAAAGATGAAATCATCCACATCACCAGCCACAGAAAACCAGCTTTCTCCATAATCATATGCGTTTGTGTTATTATCTGGCATGATAATGCTCCTTTATGCAAAGATTAACTTCCTTATTCTATGCTATCTCACGCAAAAAGATGCTTGAAAAACATTGTAATAGTAGGAGGAAATCACAATGAAAAAAGTACTCGCACTGGTACTGGCTGTCATCATGGTTTGCACCATGGCTATGGCTGCTGTCTATGTTGATGTCGACCAGAAGCTCGAAATCACTGGTGACACCACACTCGCCAAAATCACCCTCAAAGCTGATGAGAGAGACACCACTGACTTCAGCAAGGTTTACTATCTGAAGGTTCCTACCGCTTATTTTGCTCTTCTCGGTATTGCTGTTAATATGGTTCCCGAAGGCAAGACCTATGCGGATGTATTCACCGTTACTGGCTTGAATGGTGGCTTTAATGCGACCAATGGCGATGAATACTATATTCCTGTTAAGATTGCCGATAAGGCTCAGGATGATGTAGCTGATTTGTCCCTCGATGCATTCACCATTAAGAAAAACGCCGATAACTATGTTTCCTTCAAGGTTGTTAACAATGCCTTTGTTGTAGACAAACTGGTTATTGGCAGCGAAGACAATACTTCTACTGCTACTAATCCCGCTGATGTTCTGTATGCAAAGTACGACATTGGTTATAAAGCACATGATGTTATCAGTGAAGCTGGTGAAAAGACCGTTGTCGAGGGCTGGAACTACAACAACTCTAGCAAAGCTACCACTGTTGAGCTGGAGAACAATGTTACCCTGACCGTTCCTGCTAAGACTTATTTCACCTTTGAAAAGGTCACTGACATCAAAACTGTTGCTAACCTTGGCCTTGAGCAGAACGCTGTTGTAACTAATGGCTACACCGTTTCCGCTGGTACCATTGAGTATAAGATTCCTGCTGATCAGGGTTCCAACGATATGTACTACGCTGTAACCAAGGCTGGCAAAGTTTACACCGCTGGTTTGACCTTTGTCAAGGAGAAGAACGCTCTGGGCGTTGAGAGCAGCTACTGGACCCTGAAGACCACCGATTATCCCTATGCTATCTTCCAGGGCACCAAGGCTCTGAATGTTACCGCTATCCCCGGCGCTTCCACCGGCACTAACACCAATGGTAACACCACCAACCCCGGCACCGGCGCTAACGATGTTGTTGGCGTAGCTGCTGCTCTGGCTGTTGTTGCTCTGGTTTCTGGCGCTGCCATCTCCCTGAAGAAATAAGTTAGTCCCACGACTGCTTATATCTCCTAAGAGATAAACTAAACACCCCCCGGTTTCTCCAGCCGGGGGGCTTTGCTTGTCTTTCTTTGCCGCAGGTGGGCACACTATGTAGTGCCGCCCCGCCCCAAGCCAAAGCTGATAGATAGCGCCGTGTCGATCTCCGCCATGCTGGTGTCATCCAGCCGGCCCATGCGCTCCTTCAGCCGCTTTTTATCAATCGTGCGGATCTGCTCCAGCAGAACAATGGAATCCCGCGTAAGGCCGCTGGCGTTGCCTTGCACCTGGATGTGCGTGGGCAGGTTGGCCTTATCGTGTTGGCTGGTGATGGCTGCCGCAATGACGGTGGGGCTATATCGATTGCCTACATCATTTTGCACAATGAGTACCGGACGCACCCCGCCCTGCTCGCTGCCCACCACCGGACTCAAATCGGCGTAGTAGATATCGCCACGCTTGATGGTCATATTTATCACTCCCCCGGGCTTTGGTTTCATCCTTAGTTTTGGCGCTCTGCGGGCAAATTATACCGCCTGCCCGGTGCATCCTATGCCCATGGGGAGAATTTGGTGCGGCCAAAAGAAAGCCCCCCGGCTGGAGAAACCGGGGGGTGATTTGGTTTATCTCTTAGGAGATTTAAGCAGTCAATAGACTGTCTTATTTCTTCAGGGAGATGGCAGCGCCGGAAACCAGAGCAACAACAGCCAGAGCAGCAGCTACGCCAACTACATCGTTAGCGCCGGTGCCGGGGTTGGTGGTGCCGGGGGTAGCGGGCTCGGTAGCAGTGGTGGCCAGAGTGCCATCAACAACTACAACATAGCTGAAAGCGGGCATGGTGAAGGTCAGAACGCCATCATCCAGGGTAGCAGCCAGCTTGGTAACAGAGCCATCGCCCTTGATAGCATAGGCATTGTAGGAAGCCTTAGCATTCTCAACAAAAGAGGTCATGGTAACGGAATACTGGTTGCGGCTATTGAACATAATCTTCTCAGCCTTAACATCCTTCAGTACAGTGCCTTCTACATAAGTGCCAACATAGGCGAGGTCCTTCTTGATGAGGGTACCATTAGCGGTGACAGTCAGAGTACGAGTGCCATCAGTCCACTTACCGGTGGTAACATCCTTATCCTTGCTGTCCTTGCCAGCCTTGATGGTATAGATGGTGTTCAGTGCAACTTCTTCCAGTGCAACAGTGCCATTACTACCATTGATGGTCAGCTCATCCTTGGCATAACCAACATCGAATACCATGGGGGTCTCAGTGCTATCAACAGTGAGAGTGGTATAGTTCTTGCCGGAAACAGCCTTAGCAACATCAACAGCATTCTTGCCAGTAGCCTTTACGGAGATGCTCTTGATTACAAGATCAACCTTGCTATCCAGCGCCTTGGTGAGATCCTCTTTAACGGTGATGACATACTGATAGTTGTCGGCAACTTCTTCGCCATCGGGATCAATCATCTGCCAACCCTCGGTGATGAGGCTCTTACCAGCATAGAAGTTAACGGTAACCTTGTTGTTAGCGGGAACAAACTTCTTGCCACCGGTAACGGTGTTAGAGTCAACAGTATAATAGTTGGTGTCGAACAGATCTTTAACAGTGAAGATAATGGACTCACCGGGGGTCAGCGCGGTAACGGTAACACCAGCAAACTCATCAGAGCTGGAGCCAGCAACGATAGTCTTGTTGCCAGTGATGGTCACGGCAAACGCCATGGTGCAAACCATGATGACAGCCAGTACCAGTGCGAGTACTTTTTTCATTGTGATTTCCTCCTATAATTAAGCGAAAGGCCGCAAACCCGCTTAATCAAGGGCTTTTCGAGCCCCTTTCCTACACCACCCACCCCTAAATTTGTGTGTAAAAAGTGGTGTAAATGGGGCATTCTTTTGGCCTTCGATAAGTCCCTTTCTCCGACCAGCCAAACAACAAATCACAATGTTTTTGTTCCGAATATCTCCCAATATGGCCCAAATTGATCCACATAATATGCAAAATAGAAAATTGTACCGTTACCAAATTGTAACCTTTCCATTTTTGTGCAAAAGTAATGCACCATCGGGTGGTGTAAGTGGATTTTGCTGCGCTGAGGGGAACGCATAGAGGACATTTTTGCAAAAAGTTCACGGATATTCAGTTGCGATTTCCTGCCGGGAGGATTATACTATATTCATATACCCGCAGGGGAGGAATCACTATGGATTACAAGCGCTGCTGGGCGGCCGTTGATTTGGCCGCTCTTTCTCACAACTACCACTGCATCCGCCGGTTTCTCAGCCCCGGCTGCCGTTATTTGGCCATAGTAAAGGCTGATGGCTACGGCCATGGCGCGGCCACAGTGGCGGGCCAATTGCAAAAGGACGGTGCCGATTGGTTCGGTGTGGCTACGATGGAGGAGGCGCTTGATCTGCGCCGACAGGGCATCTACCGGCCCATTTTGGTGCTGGGCTACACCGATCCCGCCGCGGCCCCTATTTTGGCCAGCAATACCATCACGCAAACGCTGTTCAGCGAGGAATACGCCCTGCAATTGGCGGCGGAGGCCGCCAAAGCCGGCTGTGTGGTGGATTGTCATGTGAAGATCGATACCGGCATGAGCCGCCTGGGCTTTGATGCCGAAAACGAGAATACCGTGCTGATGGTGGAAAAACTGGCGCAGAGCGGCAGCCTGCGCATCACCGGCATCTTTACCCACTTTGCCGTGGCGGATGAGGACACCGCAGTGAGCATGGCCTTTACCGAGCGGCAGTTTACCCTCTTTATGGAGGTGTGCAACCGCCTGCAGGCCGATGGCGTGAATGTGGGGCTGCGCCACTGCTGCAATTCCGCCGGCACACTGCTGCACCCGGCCTATCATCTGGATATGTGCCGCCTGGGCCTTTCGCAGTACGGCCTGGACCCCGATCCCTGCATGAAGGCCCTGCTGGATGTCCGCCCGGCCATGTCGCTGTATACAGTGGTTTCCATGGTCAAGGAAATTCCCGCCGGGGCCACGGTGAGTTATGGCCGCCAGTACACCGCTCCCACCCCGCGCCGCATTGCCACGGTGGCCATTGGCTATGCCGATGGTTACCCCCGCTCCTTGAGCAACCGTGCCGAGATGCTGCTGCACGGCAAGCGTGCCCCGGTCATCGGCCGGGTGTGCATGGATCAGCTGATGCTGGATGTCACCGATATCCCGGAGGCCCGTATGGGGGATATCGCGGTGGTAGCCGGCAGCGAGGGCGGTGAAAGCGTCACCTTTGACGATATGGCGCGCTGGGCAGGCACCATCAATTACGAGATCATCTGCGGCATCTCCAAGCGTGTGCCGCGTGTGATAACCGAATAACCAAGCATAAAGAAAGCCCCCCGGCTGGAGAAACCGGGGGGTGTTTTGTTGTTATCTCAATGAGAATTAAGCAAGCGTTGGCTTATCTTATTTCTTCAGGGAGATGGCAGCGCCGGAAACCAGAGCAACAACA
>OJOI01001794.1_pt1 | contig 11475 bp, 8 predicted proteins | sample 1598061 | NCBI WGS metagenome assembly OJOI01 (sample SAMN01915224, study PRJEB22387) | human gut metagenome | isolation source: stool | host: Homo sapiens | place: USA
ATCGTGAACCTGACCTTCTTGCTGATCGTTATCTACGGACTGTTTTCACTGTTCCAGGGTAAAACCGGAAAGTCGAAAACGATTGCCGGTGTAGTAGTTATGGTGGCACTCCTCTGCCTGGGATGGAGTTATACTTCTATGGATCCTACAATCAACATCCTGCCACAGATCTTCCAGCAGTTTAATCCGTTCTTCGTGATCGCTTTGACTCCGGTTTCGCTGGCAGTGTTCGGCTATCTGGCCAGAAAAGGAAAAGAACCTTCTGCACCGCGTAAAATCGGTATCGGTATGATGATTGCCGTATGTGGTTTCTTGATCATGGCTATCGGCTCTATCGGTCTGCCTACTCCGGACGCTTTGGCTGCCAGTGGCATTGAGAAGGATGCGTTGGTTTCTCCGAACTGGTTGATCTCCACTTATCTGGTTCTTACTTTTGCCGAGCTTTTCTTGTCACCGATGGGTATCTCTTTCGTTTCGAAAGTAGCTCCTCCCAAGTACAAAGGTATGATGATGGGTGGTTGGTTTGCTGCAACTGCCATTGGTAACTATCTGGTTGCCATCATCGGTTATCTGTGGGGAGGCATGCAATTGTGGATGGTATGGAGTGTGCTTATCGTATGCTGTTTGCTGGCCGCCCTGTTTATCTTCTCTATCATGAAGAAACTTGAAAAGGTAGCATAAGACCTTCGGGTTACTGACTATACACCAAACGCCCCGTTACATTACTTGTTATTTCGATAACAATATATGTAACGGGGCGTTTCTCCTATTGGCCTTTTCTTTACAGATAAATCAAAGTTCCAATCCCATAATATAGTCATTCATATAATATCCGTTTCCGATAGGGAAGTCTCCTTCCCGCAATTTCTTCATCCCTTTATGTTCGTAAAAGTGCAGCGCTTTGTTGTTTCGGTTTACATTTAGTTCCATCAGGCAGGGAGACGGGTGTATCTCTTTGATATATTGCACTGCGTGATCAAATAGTTTGCTGCCTAAATGTGCCCCCTGAAAGCCGGGGAGAACATATATTTTCTGGAGATGAAACACATCGGCATCCTGGGGCTGGACAGAGACGTAGCCGCAAGGTTCGTCTCCCTGATAGGCGATAAAGTATACATGCCCTTCTTCTTCCATTTGTTTACGGATGTTTTCGGGTGCATACATCCACTCCATCATGTAGTCAAGTTGCTCGGTCGAAAGTATTTCTTTGTAAGTGGCGGGAAATACCTGGTTTGCCAGTTCGTTAATCAGTTTGCAATCATCTGAGGTTGCTTTTCGGATAGTAAACATGTTTGTTGTATTTTTCAATTTATACGGCAAATATAGTGATAATTTGCATTTATAATAAGGTGAAAGGGACTTAATGCGTTAATTAGTATAAAAATAAGGTACTTTGTATTGCATAGTACCTTAGTAATGCCTATATTTGCTGCATCTAAAAGATAGAACTTATGAATGTAGATAATGTAAAGTCGCAAATGCGAAAGGGTATGCTGGAGTATTGCATCATGTTATTGTTGCATAAAGAGCCGGCTTATGCTTCGGATATCATTCAGAAACTGAAAGAGGCGAGGCTGATTGTGGTGGAGGGGACTTTATATCCATTGCTGACCCGACTGAAAAATGATGATTTGCTCAGTTACGAGTGGGTTGAGTCAACACAAGGACCGCCACGCAAATATTACAAACTAACCGGGAAAGGGGAGTCTTTTCTTGGTGAACTGGAGGCTTCCTGGAAAGAACTGAATGAAACCGTGAATCATATAGCTAATAGAGAATCCATTTAAAAAGAAATAAAGATGAAAAAAACATTAACCGTAAATTTAGGCGGAACCGTTTTTCATATTGACGAAGATGCCTATCGGTTGCTTGATAATTATCTGTGCAACCTGAGACTTCACTTTCACAAACAAGAAGGAGCAGAGGAAATTGTAAATGATATAGAGAACCGCATTTCCGAGCTTTTTGCCGAAAAGCTGTCAGCCGGTTCGCAGGTTATTACGATTGCGGATGTGGAAGAGGTGATTGCACGTATGGGTAAACCGGAAGACTTCGGCGAGGATACCGGAGAAGAGGAGCCCCAAAAGACAACCGGACAAACGGGGGCACAGCAAGGTGCGACCATTCGGCGCAGATTATATCGTAATCCTGACGATAAGATACTGGGTGGTGTAATCAGCGGGTTGGCAGCTTATCTTAATTGGGATGTCACGGTGCTCCGGCTTATCATGTTTGTGGTACTTATCTGCGGATATGGCGTGTTGATTCCTATCTATATTATTTGTTGGTTAGTTATTCCCGAAGCTCGTACGGCAGCCGAGAAGCTGAACATGCGGGGAGAGGATATCACTATCGAGAACATTGGCAGGACGGTGACCGATGGCTTTGAGAGGATGGCCAACGGTGTAAACAACTACGTAAACTCAGGTAAACCCCGTAGCTTTCTGCAGAAAGTAGGAGACGCATTGGTGTCCATTGCCGGATTCTTCCTGAAAGCTTGCCTGGTGGTTCTTGCCATTATTTGCAGCCCTGTTCTTTTTGTTCTTGCCATCGTTTTCGTTGCTCTGGTGATTGCTGCCATTGCAGTAGCCATCGGAGGTGGAGCCGCTCTTTATCAGATGTTGCCTTCGGTCGACTGGTCACCATTGATCTCTACTTCTCCGATGATGACTATCGCCGGGAGCATTGCAGGAGTTGTCTTGGCAGGTATTCCTTTAGCCGCCATCATTTTCGTGATTCTCCGGCAAATCTTCAATTGGTCTCCTATGTCATCCGGACTGAAATGGTCACTGTTGATTATATGGATACTGGCTGTCGTTATTTTTGTCATCAACCTCTCTTACCTGGGATGGCCTTATCCTTTCCTTTGGGTCGGATGACGTGAAATGCCAATTAGTTGATGATCATAGAAATGCTTCCCGTAGTGTGTCCGGGAGGCATTTTTTTTGTAAGAAAAATACGGTTTTGTGCAACGAACCGCAAATCTTTTGTTATTTTTGTTTGTTACTCATCGAAAAGAATACGTATCATATGGGCGAGCATATATGTTTCAGAAGAAATGAAAGACTGGCAACGGTCAATCCTCACTGGCGGGGCAATCCTGTAGTAAGAGGAAAGTTTGTCAATCGCCAGCATCGTTTTCGTCCCGGAATGGGGAGTGTGTTGAAGTGGCGTCTTTCGCCCAATCCGCAGCGGAAAGAGAAAAAGAGTGTGAAGTGGAGTCCCAAGTTGAATTATCTGCGTTCGCTGGATGGCGTGGTAGGCAATTCACTGATTTGGCTCGGGCATAATTCTTTCTTCCTGCAGTTGGGTAGGAAGCGGATCATGTTCGACCCCGTTTTCGGCGATATTCCTTTCGTTAAGCGGCAAAGTGATTTTCCGGCCAATCCCGATATATTTACCGATATCGATTATCTGCTGATCAGTCACGATCATTTTGATCACCTCGATAAGCAAAGTGTGGCACGGTTGGTAAAAAACAATCCGGGGATGAAACTCTTTTGTGGTCTGGGCACCGGGGAGCTAATCAAAGGATGGTTTCCTGAGCTTGAGGTGACAGAGGCTGGCTGGTATCAGCAGATAGAAGATGACGGGCTGAAAATAACGTTTCTTCCCGCACAACATTGGAGTAAACGTTCCGTTCGCGATGGAGGGCGCAGGCTGTGGGGGGCATTTATGGTACAGGCCGATGGTATTTCCCTCTACTACAGCGGTGATACCGGTTACTCCAGGCATTTCCGCGAAATACCCGATCTTTTCGGAGCTCCCGATTATGCTTTGGTGGGTATCGGGGCCTATAAACCGCGCTGGTTTATGCAACCCAATCATATATCGCCTTATGATGCTCTGACTGCATCGACCGATATGAAGGCTGCTCTCACAATTCCGATGCATTACGGAACTTTCGATTTGTCCGATGAACCTCTGCATGACCCTCCTCTGGTTTTTGCTGCCGAAGCCAAGAAGCGAAAGATAGATGTATATATCCCCGTACTGGGAGAGGTGGTGAAGTTGAAGCGGATGTAGACCCTGGGTACTTCTTACCTTCCAAATAGAGCTTCTGTTGTCAACAAATAAAGGCTCTGTCCCTACCGGACAGAGCCTTTATTTGTTGACAACACAGCCTTTATTTCTGTGCCGTTTCGTTTGGTTTCAGCCATTGATCCAGCCATTCGAAGAAAGTCCGTTGCCACAGTACACCGTTCTGTGGTTTCAGTACCCAGTGGTTTTCATCCGGATAAATCAGTAATTCGGCAGGTACACCACGCATCACGGCAGCATCGAATGCAGCCATTGCCTGGTTGGCAAGGATGCGGTAGTCTTTCTCACCGTGGATACAGAGAATTGGAGTATCCCATTTTTCGACAAACAAATGGGGAGAATTGGCAAATGTACGTTGGGCTGTCGGATTCTGTTTTTCCCAGTAAGCGCCGCCCATATCCCAGTTGGCAAACCATTTTTCTTCTGTCTCCAGATATTGCATTTCCATATTGAAGATACCGTCGTGGGCAATGAATGCCTTGAAGCGCTTGTCGTGATGTCCGGCCAACCAATACACAGAAAATCCTCCGAAGCTGGCACCTACACAACCCAGACGATCACTATCCACAAACGGCTCTTTGGCCATTTCGTCGATAGCCGTGAAATAATCCTTCATACATTGACCACCGTAATCACCGCTGATAGCCTCGTTCCATTCCAATCCGAAGCCCGGAAGTCCGCGACGATTCGGAGCTACGACGATATAACCGTTGGCGGCCATAATCTGCATGTTCCAACGATAACTCCAGAACTGGCTTACCGGACTCTGAGGACCACCTTCGCAGAAAAGCAGTGTCGGGTACTTCTTATTCGGATCGAATTGAGGTGGATAGATGACCCATGTCAGCATCTCTTTGCTGTCAGTTGTTTTCATCCAGCGGCCTTCTACTTTACCCATTTCGATCTGGTCATAGATTTGCTTGTTCTCTTGGGTCAGTTGCGTGGTTTGTCCGTCCAAAGCTATTGCGTAAATTTCGTCACCCATACTCATTGAATGGCGTTTGGCAATCAGTTTGTCTCCGAAGAGGGCAACGCCTTCGTAGTCGTACATACCCGAAGTGACGGGGCGTACGGAATCGTTAGCCAGATCGAGTGAATAAATTTGTGTCTCGCCATGCCATACACCGGTGAAGTAGATCGTCTTGGCATCCCGGCTCCATACGAATGCATCTACATTCGAATCGAAAGCTTTACTTACAAAACGTTTCTCGCCCGTTTCCAGGTTCATGACGAAGAGGCGGTTCTGGTCAGCTTCGTAACCGTCGCGCTCCATGCTTTGCCAGGCAATGCTTTTTCCATCCGGAGAATATTGCGGGTTTGTATCATAACCCATCATACCTTCGGTGATGTTTATTGTTTTCTTGGTATTCAGGTCATATACATAGATATCCGAGTTGGTAGATATGGCATAAGCCAGTCCCGTTTTTTTGCGGCAGGTATAAGCCACCTTGTCCGAAGTCGTATTCCAAGCCAATTGTTCGATACCTCCCCAAGGTTTCATCGGGCTTTCGTAAGGTTCTCCTTCCAGCACATCTATGATGTTGGAGATTGATTTGCCATCAAAGTCGGCGATGAAAGGATGTGGAGCGGTGGTCACCCATTCGTCCCAATGTTTATACATCAGGTCGGTGATGATGATTCCGGTCGCTTTATCCAGGTCGGGGTATTTATCAGCCGTGCTCTTTACTGTTTTCACTTGAGCGATGAAGAGTATCTTTTTACCGTCCGGTGAGATGGAATATCCCTCGATGTCTCCGTCATACTTGGAGATCTGCTTGCGTCCGCTACCGTCCGGATTCATTTCATACAGTTGGCTGCTGCCGTTGTCGTTGCTCAGGAAGAGCAGCTTGCTTCCGTCTGCCACCCAAGTCACTTCATTTTCCTGATAAGGAGTGTGGGTAATCTGTCGATTATCCGTTCCATCCGCATTCATCACAAAAACTTCCCGGTTGCTCTTGTTCTCGGGGACACTGTAATAAGCCACAGTATAGGCTATTTGCTTTCCGTCAGGCGATACGGCCAGTCCGCCGATACGTCCCATCGCCCAAAGCGCTTCGGGAGTCATCCGCTTTCCTTCGATCTTGATATCGGATTTACCGATCAGCGCCTGATCTGTTTTGCCTGCATCTTTGGTTCCACCACAAGATGCTAACATCATTGCTGCCGACATAATAAATAGGTTTACTTGTCTCATAGTTATTTTAATAATTAGTAATTTACTTGTGTTCTCTTCCATAATAGTGCTGCGAAGATAAGCAAAAATCAGGTCAAATCTGCTTTTTCTGCCAGTTTCCTTTCTTTATATAAAGGTATGAAAGGAACAGGATACAGATTCCGTACAGATGTTCCGTAGTCCAGCAGACGGCTACATCCACTCTCAGATAGAGAATCATATAGGTGATATAGATCAGATAAATGGCCAGTACACAGAGTTCCAATCCCAACGCCGTACGTGTGTTGCCTGTTCCGGATACTGCCTGAAAATAGACGTTGGCAGGTACGAGTATCAGATAAGCGGAGCATAGTACCCATAAAGAAGGGATGGAGGCCTCCCGCAAATCGGGAATATCCGTATAGATACTCAATATCAGGTTAGGAAACAGTGCGAAGAGTATAACCAGCGGCAGCACGAAAATATAACCGATACGGATGTGCTGGCGGATCGTTCCGGGAACACACTTGATTTCGCCCGCACCGATCAGGTTACTCACCAGGGAGCCGCAAGTAGCTGCAAATGCCATGGTGACCATAAACGGGATGCCCGATACGTTACGGATGATATTGGTTATGGCCAGTGCACGTTCGCCTAAGTGTTCGACAAATAGGAAGAACATGAACCAAGTGGACAGTGAGAAAAAGTTCTGAATCATTGTCCAAAAGGATACGTTCAGGATCCGTTTCAGCATCTCCGGCCGGAATCCGGGCAGATGATTCAAGGCATACTTTTTACAGTCTATCCGTCTCCAGGTGTAAATGACGAAGAAGATGACCGAAACCATTTCGGCCAGTGACGAACCGATGGCGGCTCCGGCGATACCTAACTGTGGAGCACCGAACTTACCGAAAATCAGTATGTAGTTGAACACCACATTGGATAATACCATGACCACAGAGTTCAGTGTCAGGGTTTTGGTCTGAGTTGTACCCACGAAGAATGCACGAAACATTACTCCGACAAAGGAGAAGAAAAAGCCGAAGACCCTCCAGTTGATGTAGCTGATGGACGCATCGTATATATGCTCCGAGCTAATGACCTTTTTCAGTATGTGCGGTGAGAAGCACAGCGAAAGAGTGAATGCTACCACTGCGAGTGAAAGCAGAAAGTAGACACCCTGATAAAAGATGGGCCCGATAGCCTGGTATTGCTGTTCACCGTTACGACGGGCAATCAGGATTTGTGCACCTATACTGAATCCGAATGCCATCATAAAAATAGCCAGATAGTATACACCGGCAATGGCCGAGGCTCCCAGTTCGACTTCGCCCACACGTCCCAGAAAAGCAGTGTCGGTCATGCCTATCAGCTGTTCCATGATCAGGCTGATCAGGATGGGGTAGGCGATAATCCATATTTCTTTGTATGTGTATTTAGTAGTCATGTTGTAATCTGTTCAATAAAGGAAAAGAAAGCCGGACAAACATACACTGCTTGTCCGGCTCTTCGGTATTTAAGCTGATTTCTATCTCTTATTTCTTATTCTGCTTATTAGCCCGTTCTTTTGCCAATTGTTCCTGTTGTTTTTGCATAGCTTCCAGGCGTGCGGCAAATCCGGTCTTCTTCATCTGTTTCGGATCTTTCTTCTTAGCTTCCAGTTCGGTAAGCAATTTGTTTTCGTCAGTTGTCCGGCGCAGTATGATCATGGTTACTACACTGATCAGAGTCGAAATGAAGTAGTAATAGTTCAATCCCGAAGGATAGTCGTTCAAGACGAAGAGGAACATGATCGGCATCAGGTACATCATCCACTTCATCGCAGCCATTTGCGGCTGGGCACCCGTATCCTGCTGTTGCATTGTGTACTTCGTATTCAGGATGTTGGTAACAGTCATCAGCAAGCAGAACAAACTGAGGTGATTACCCAAGAATGGAATATGGAACGGGAAAGTGATGAATGCGTCATAAGTCGACAAGTCATCCGCCCAAAGGAAACTCTGGTGACGTAACTCGATCGCCGACGGGAAGAACATGAATAAAGCGATTAAGATCGGCATCTGCAACAACATCGGCAAGCAACCACTCATTGGGCTCGCCCCCGCACGGCTATATAGCTCCATCGTCGCTTTCTGCCGTTCCATAGCCTTATCCTGTCCGGGATACTTAGCGTTGATCTCCTCCACTTGCGGACGCAATACACGCATCTTGGCGGACGACATATAAGACTTATACGTCAACGGGAAAAGGATGATCTTCACGATGATAGTCATCAAAAGAATCAAGATACCATAATTATGGATAAACTTACCCAAGAAGTCGAACAAGGGGATCACGAAATATTGGTTCACCCAGCGGAAGATACCCCAGCCTAGCGGAACCAACTTCTCCAGATCCAGTTGCTGCTCGGCAGAGACTCCCTTATCGAAGGACTTCAACAAGGCGAACTTATTCGGTCCGAAATAAAAGGACAGGTTCGTGGCCTCCTTACCTTGCAAGTCGAAAGGTACGGAAGCGGTCGTCTTGAATTGTTTCAATACATCCCCCTCCGGAATCGCTTTCGAGTCTAAGGTAGTAGCCTCAAAGCCCTCTTGCGAGATCAATACGGTAGAGAAGAACATATCCTTATAACCGATCCATTTCAAGCGGTTCGGGATCTGCTTGCTGTCACTCTTCGACTCGCTCAGGTGTTCCACGTCGTCCGCCATGAACTTGTAGTTCAAGGTCACGTAGCGATCCTCAAACTTACGTCCTTTTTCCTGTTGGCGGATATCCTGCTCCCACAATAAATCCAAGGCATTCGTGCTCGGTGCCAAGACACCGTTCAATCCCGTACCCAGAATCTGGTATTGCACCATATAATCATCCGGTTTCAAGGTATAGGTAAAATCCAGATGACTACCCTCGCCGGTGTTCAAACGCATGATCACAGAATTCGGGTCATTACCTTTAACCGGGGTAAAATACAAATCGCCCGTATTCACGACACGGTTCGTAGCCGTGACCAACGTAAAATTAAAATTAGACTCTTTCTCGTCGAACAAAACGAGAGGCTCGTCATTATACGTATCATACTCCTTCAAGCGTGCGTAACAAATACGTCCGCCCTTATTGCTGATACGAAGCTCAACCACGTCATTTTGTAGGGTCGTGTAATCTTCCGTACCCACCATAGCTTCGCCGAATACGCCGAAGCTCTGCTGCAAACGTTGCGCCCTTACCGAGTCCGGCAGGTTCTCCAACGAATCCTCCACTAAAGCACTTTTGTTCTCTTGTTTCTGCAATTCCAGTTGCTGGGCATACTCAATCTTCGCGATTGAATCTTGGTAACGACGTTGCGCCTCCAACTGCTCAGGCGTTGGCCGGTTGAACCAGCTAAACGCAAATAATACGACACCGATCAGCAGAAAACCTATTAATGTGTTTTTATCCATTTATCACAAATTATTTTTTATTTTCGATAGCAGCTTTCACGAAGCTGAGGAAAAGAGGATTCGGATTCACCACGGTACTGTTGTACTCCGGATGATATTGAACGCCCACGAACCACTTCAAGGCGGGGATCTCTACCACCTCTACCAGATTTGTCTCCGGATTCTCACCCGTACACATCATACCGGCGGCCTCGTATTGCTTCTTATACTCGTTGTTGAACTCGAAACGATGGCGATGACGCTCTTGGATATGCTCCTTGCCGTATGCCTCCAATACCTTGGAGCCCTCTTTCAGCGTACAGTCGTAAGCACCCAAACGCATGGAACCTCCCATATTGGTAACGTTCTTCTGCTCCTCCATCAAATCGATCACCTTATGTGCCGTATTCGGCTCCATCTCCGTAGAGTTGGCATCCGCCAAACCTAATACGTCACGGGCAAACTCTATCACCATGCACTGCATACCCAAGCAGATGCCCAAGCAAGGGACATCATGCTCACGAGCGTATTTGATAGCGGCAAACTTACCCTCGATACCTCTCTGCCCGAATCCGGGGGCGATCAAGATACCATCCATATCCTTCAATTGCTCGGCGGCGTTCTCGTTATTTAATTTCTCCGAATGGAACAAATGCAAATCCAGTTTATGATGATTGTAAATAGCGGCTTGCAACAAAGACTCGTCGATCGACTTATAAGCGTCTTGCAATTCCACGTATTTACCTACCAAACCGATCTTCACCGTATCCGTAGCCGTGCTCTTCAAGGCAAGGAATTCCTTCCAAGGCTTCAACTCCGGAGTCGGGCCGACTTCCATACCGACCTTACGCAAGACCACCTCGTCCATCTTCTGGCGTTGCAATACCAAAGGAACCTCGTAGATCGTCGGTACGTCGATCGACTGGATCACGGAATCCTCGGCCACGTTACAGAACAACGCCACCTTACGTAACAAGTTCGCATTCAGCTCATGCTCCGTACGTAAAACCAACACGTCCGGCTGGATGCCTAACTCCTGCAATTGCTTCACGGAATGTTGCGTAGGCTTCGTCTTATACTCTTTCGCCGCCGCGATATAAGGCACATAAGTAAGATGTACGCAAAGGCAGTTCTTACCCAGCTCCCATTTCAACTGGCGAACGCTCTCTATGAAAGGCAGAGACTCGATATCACCCACCGTACCACCGATCTCGGTGATCACGAAGTCAAATTTATACTTGCTACCCAATAATTTCACATTACGCTTGATCTCATCCGTGATATGAGGTACCACCTGCACCGTCTTACCCAGATAATCCCCCTTACGCTCCTTGTTGATCACGCTTTGATAGATACGTCCGGTAGTGATATTATTCGCACGGGTAGTCTGGACATTCAAGAAACGCTCGTAATGGCCCAAGTCCAAGTCAGCCTCATGTCCATCAACGGTCACGTAACATTCCCCATGCTCATAAGGGTTCAACGTACCCGGGTCGATGTTGATGTAAGGATCAAATTTTTGGATAGTAACCTTGTAACCTCTTGCTTGAAGGAGCTTACCTAAAGAAGCGGAAATAATTCCCTTACCTAAGGAAGAGACCACGCCGCCTGTAACGAAAATGTACTTTGTATCTGCCACGATAGTAATATTTTAATTATCTTTTAATTGCACACTCGCATTTCAAAACTGCAAAGTTACATAATTTCATTCATATAACAAGGGGAGAGAGAAAAACATCTTTTGTCCTTTTGACAGCAAAAGGAAGCTGATCCTCTTCACATAGAAATGAACAAACTAAAAAAAGGTACATCAAACAGATTTAACGAAAACAGAGCTCTATATAAAAGTTTTGTTTAAAAAACAACTAT
>OJOI01001799.1_pt1 | contig 11453 bp, 3 predicted proteins | sample 1598061 | NCBI WGS metagenome assembly OJOI01 (sample SAMN01915224, study PRJEB22387) | human gut metagenome | isolation source: stool | host: Homo sapiens | place: USA
GAGAAGTCCTTATAAAGACGGACAGTTTTCAAGCTGTGACAGATGTCCTTATGGGGCGGTGTGTGGATTTTCAGTGGATTTGCCGGGCTGCAATTACAGAAAATTAAAGAAATTCGATGATGAAGTGTTATGGAATAATATAAAGGAAGGGGTTGATGAGAATGGAAAGAAAATGGACACCGGCGCAGAAGAGCGCGATTGATACAAGAGACTGTAATGTGCTTGTTTCGGCGGCTGCCGGTTCAGGAAAGACTGCTGTTCTGGTAGAGCGAATTATTTCCATGATTACAGACCCAGACAAGAATATAGATATAGACAGGCTGGTTGTTGTTACATTTACAAAGGCGGCAGCAGCCCAGATGAAAGACAAGATAAGAAAAGCACTTGATTCAATGCTTGACGAGAATCCGGGGGATGTGAACCTTTTAAGACAGATAACACTGCTTAACAACGCACAGATAACAACGATAGACAGTTTCTGTCTATGGATAATCAGAAATCATTTTCCAGAGGTTAATCTGGACCCGGGGTTCAGGATAATGGACGAGGGTGAGAAGAAGCTTATTGAAAATGATGTGTTGGAAGATGTGCTTGAGGAATTCTATGCCGAAGCAGATGAAGAATTCTTTAATCTTGTTGATGCATTTGGCATGGGACGGGACGATTCAGGGCTTGTGAGCATTATAGATAAAATATACCGTTTTTCAAGAAGCAATCCGTGGATTGATGAGTGGTTTGACGAGTGCATGTTAGTTTATGATGATGAGACTTACGATAATCCTGCAATTAAGGAGCTGTATGATTCAATTAAAAATGCACTTCTTGATTACCGTGATAAATACAACAGATTAGTAGATATCTGTTCTGAGCCGGCAGGACCTGCAGCATATACAGGTGCTTTGCAGTCTGACCTGCTTGGAATTAATGAGATGATTAATTCACAGGATTTTGGAGAGCTTGGCAGAAGGATAAGAATATTTTCATTTGAAGCTCTGTCAAGAAAGAAGGATGCAGGAGCAGACCCGGATATTAAGGAATATGTTAAGGGGCAGCGAAAGTTGTTTAAAGATTACATAGGACGGCTTAATGATAAGATATTCTTGAAAGATGATGAGGGAATATTTGCAGACATGCAGGGGGCAGGCATCCAGATACGGACTTTACTTAAAGTGGCAAAGGTGTATGCCAAGCGTGTTTCAGAGGTGAAGCGAGAGAAGGGCATAATTGATTTTAATGACATGGAACATCTTGCTCTTTCAATACTTGTAAAGAAAGAAGATGGAAAGCTTGTATACACAGAGACTGCCGACAAGCTTGCGAACAGATTTGAAGAGATACTGATAGACGAGTATCAGGATTCCAATCAGCTGCAGGAGGTTATTCTTAATGCGGTGTCAAAGACGAGACTGTCCGGTGAGAATAACAATATATACATGGTTGGAGATGTAAAGCAGAGCATATACAAGTTCCGTCTTGCCTGCCCGGAACTTTTCATAGAGAAGTACGATACATACGGCGAGACTGGCGATAATGTTAGAATTGAATTACAGAAGAATTTCCGAAGCCGGGAAAATGTACTTGAGTGTGCCAATGATGTGTTCAGTCATATCATGAATAAGAATTTTTCAGGAATCGGGTATGACGAATCTGTAAGGCTTAATGCGGGGTTTCCATATCCTGAATACAGTGACAGTAATTATGGTGATGAAGCCAACAAGAGTACAGATGTAATTCTTATATCTTCAGAGAATGAAGAAGAAGCTACGACAAGAGAGCTTGAGGCAGACAGGCTTGCAAAACTGATTGAGGGAATAGTTGCTTCTGGTGTAAATGTGTATGATTCAGATGAGAATATATACAGACCGGCAGAATACAGGGATATAGTAATTCTTACAAGGTCAGTTACAGGTTGGGCAGATACATTTGCAGATGCCCTGATGGACAGGGGGATACCGGCGTATACAGATTCGTCAACAGGATATTTCAGCGTGCGTGAGATACAGGTAATCTTAAGTATGCTTACAATAGTAGATAATCCGGTTCAGGAGATAAGCCTTGCGGCGGCAATGATGTCTTATTTTGGAGGATTTACGGCAGCGGAGCTTGGAATGGTGAGAAAGCTTGGCAGGGAGCATGCAGATAAGAATACACATAACAACCTGTATGAACATTTGAAAGCGGTTGCAGTGCTTGGCGGAGCAGATAAGATACAGGAGACGGATGTTAAGCAGCTGTCCGGCAAATGTGCATTATTTCTTGCAAAGCTCACAGAATACCGAGACAAGAGCAGTGTTGAGCCACTATATGATCTGTGCTGGGAGATGATATATGATTCAGGCTACTACGATTATGTGGGAACAATGCCTGCCGGAGCGCAGAGACAGGCTAACTTAAATGTCCTGCTGGAAAGAGCAGCGGGATATGGAAAGTCAAGCTATTCTGGTCTGTTTAATTTCTTAAGATATATTGAAAGACTTAAGAAGTTTGACGAAGATTTTGCAGAGGGGGCTGCCAGTCTTGATAATGAGAATCTTGTAAGAATTATGAGTATCCATAAGAGTAAAGGTCTTGAATTTCCGATTGTAATACTTGCAGGAGCACATAAGAGCATTAACTTTATGGACGCAACTGCGCCTGTGCTTGTAGACCAGAACTTAGGAATTGCAGTTGATTATGTTGACCTTAAAAGAAGAACGAAGACACCTACTATTATAAAAGGTGCTATGGCAAGAAGAATTGTAAGAGAGTCGATAGCAGAGGAAGAGAGACTTCTTTATGTTGCAATGACAAGAGCAAGGGAAAAACTGATAATCACCGGAGTTGTAAAAGATGCAGACAAGACAATTGATAAATACAGAGGAAGGGCTGAGCAACTTGCAGCAGATGGAATGTTGTCTTTCGCAGACAGTGAGAATATAAAGAACTATCTTGATATGATAATGCCAGTGTGTCTTATGGATTCAGATAAATTGAAAGGCAGCTTTAAAGTGATGGTTGATGCCGGAGAGGATTCTTGGGCTGATGTGGATGAATCCGGGGAGATGGCTGGTGAAGCGAATGCTGTTAGAATCGGGGGATTGGCTGATGAAATTATGGAAGCTGTGTCTTATCCTTTATTAGAGGAGCTTCCGGAGTATGTTCCTGATGATAACGCAGCCGGAAGGATGAAGCTGACGGTTTCGCAGCTTAAGGCTATGCAGGCGGATGATGATTCAGAGGAAAATGCTTACATGGATGAATCTGTGAAGACAGCACTTAAAAAGAAAGAATGTGATGAGACAAACAGCATAATTCCAAAGTTCATAAGCGGGGAGGAAGTGCAGCTTGCTGCTAATGAGCGTGGTAGCGCATATCACAGGGTTATGGAATGTCTTGACTATTCAGTGAGTGTGAACCTTGATGGAGTTAAAGCAGATATTAACAGAATGTTAGAAACAGGCAAGATGAATGAATTACAGGTGAAAAGTGTCAATCCGTGGGATATATATACATTTGTACAATCAGATACAGGCAGGAGAGTTGCAAATGCGATGAACTGTGGCAGTGTCAGAAGAGAACAGCCTTTTGTATTTGAGTACGAAGGACAGCTTATACAGGGTATAATTGACTTGTGTTTTGAAGAGGACGGAGAACTTGTGATTGTTGATTATAAGACTGACAGGGTTATGAAGGGCAAAGCGGGGGAAAAAGAGCTTGTCAAAAGATACGCAATCCAGCTTGATTACTATGCAAAAGCGTTGGAACAGCTTACCGGAAAAACTGTAAAAGAAAAAATTGTATATTCATTTGCTTTAGGAAAAGAAATAATGTGTTGAAATGACGAAAAATTTTCTCTAACATGTAAAATGCGGTTGAAAATATTGTACAATAATGGTAATATAAACTTGATTTGTGAATAAAACATATCAAATTTGCACAAAAATGTGCATAAAATGGAAAAGGAGAGGAAAAATGAAAAAGCAAGTAAAAAAGTTTATGAGTGCATTACTTGCATGTGTAATGGTGGCAGTGTCAGTTATAGTATTTGACATGAATCCAGTACATGCAGCTTCTGGCGCAATAACAGAAGCATCAGGCTGGCTTGAGACAGCATATGTTAAGTGGACACCTGTAACAGGAGCTACAGGTTACAATGTATATGTTAAGTCTGCAAGTGCCTCAGATTCAGCTTATGTCCAGTTGGACGATGAGCTTATCAGAAAGTATCCATCTTACATGAGAGCGGATGCTGTAGGATTAAAAGCAGGCGATTATGTTATGAAGATTGTTCCGCTGAACAATGGCAAGGAGAATACATCAGCTGCTATCGTTTCAGATAAGCTTACTGTAAATGCACATGACAGAAGCGGATTTACATTTTCAAGTAATTCACCGGTAAAGAATGGCGTTGGTGCATATAATAACGATGGTACATTAAAGTCTAATGCATCTGTTCTTTATGTTACAGAAGCTAATAAGAATACAGTTAAGATGAAGATTGGTAACACAGAATATACAGGTGTAGCAGCTATTACACAGGCAATTAAGGATAAGAGTAACTGCCAGCCAGTTGCTATCCGTATTATAGGTCAGGTTACATTAAGCGGACTTGCCTGCAAAGATGTATCATCAGCATATGCAATTGGTGTTAAGGGAGCAGCTAACGTAACATTTGAGGGTATTGGTGATGATGCTACTTTATATGGAGCAGGTGTGGCTGTATTCCAGTCAACAGGCATAGAAGTAAGAAACCTTGGTCTTATGAACTGGGGCGGTGGAAAAGACGGAGATGGTATATCTCTTAAGCAGTCACTTGGTGTATGGGTTCATAACAACGATATATTTTATGGCGATGCTGGTTCAGATGGTGACCAGGCTAAGGGCGATGGCTCTATGGACTTAAAGGATAATTCACAGTATGTAACAGTATCTTACAATCATTTCTGGGATTCAGGAAAGATGTCACTTTGTGGCATGAAGTCAGAGTCAGGTGAGAACTGGATTACATATCACCATAACTGGTTTGACCATTCTGATTCAAGACATCCTCGTATCAGAACAATGTCAGTTCATGTATATAATAACTACTATGATGGTAATTCTAAATATGGTGTAGGCGCTGCAAAGGATAGTGAGGCATTCGTAGAGGCTAACTATTTCAGACATTGTAATTATCCAATGCTCAGTTCAATGCAGGGAAGTGATGTTCTGGCAGGTGGAATATTCTCAGGAGAGAATGGTGGTGTCATCAAGGCATACAACAACTATATGGAAGGTCAGAAGTCTGTTATATATGCTAATTCGGATGCTGGTACAACAACTGCAAGTGCAACTGATTTCGATGCATATCTTGCAACATCAAGAAGTGAAACAGTACCTTCAACTTATAAGGCAAAGCAGGGTGGAAAGACATATTCTAATTTTGATACTAAGGTTGATTTAGGTGTTGATACTGCTGATATTGATGCACCTGCAGATGTTCCTTCAATTGTAACTAAGTATGCAGGACGTATTATGGGCGGAGATTTCAAGTGGACATTTGATAACAGTGTTGATGATACAAGCTATTCACTCAACAGGCCATTAAAGGATAAGCTTAATGCATACAAGACATCTCTTGTATCAGTAGGTGGTGGAAGCGTATCATCAGGAGAAAAGCATATACATAATTATGTAAGTACTATAACAAAGAAAGCTACATGTGCTGAAGAAGGAGAAATTACTTACACATGTACAGCTACTAATGGAACTTGCGATAAGAAGACATACACAGAAGTAGTTCCAAAGACAGCTCATACATATGGTGAATGGAAAGTAGTTAAAGAAGCAACAGAGACAGAAGAAGGGCTTAAGAGTCATTCTTGTACAGTATGCGGGGCTGAAGAAACAGCATCTATTCCAAAGAAGGGTTCAACAGGTGGAACAGAGACACCAGAAGTACCAACAGGAGATTCTAAGGTACATAATTTTACAACATCAGATGCAAATAGTTCATTCTTTGTGATTTCTGGTAATCTTGCATCAAACAAGGGAACAGTAACGTATAATGGACTTACACTTACACAGTGCCTTAAGATGGAGTCATCAACAAGCATTAAGTTCACAGCGCCATCTGCTGGAAAGCTTACACTTGTATTTGGAGAAAGTGGTAAGAATGTAAAGATTAACGGAAAAAAGAACGCATCAGATTCTAATTGCATAGTAACAGTTGATGTTGCAGCTGGAAGTGTAGAGATAACAAAGGGAGATACAATGAATCTTTTCTATATGATATATACACCATCTGGAACATCAGAGACAACACATACACATAAGTATGAGTCAAAGATAACAAAGCAGGCAACATGTACAGAGGCAGGAGTGCTTACATATACATGTACATCTACAACAGGAACATGTGACAAGAAGACATACACAGAAACAATCCCAGCAAAGGGACACAGCTTCAGTACAGAGTGGACAGTAGATGTTGAAGCAACAGAGACAACACCAGGAAGCAAGAGCCACCATTGTACAGTATGTGATGCGAAGACAGATGTAACAGAGATACCTGCAACAGGAATAGTAGAGAAGCCGTTAACAATTACTGCATCAAAGACAGAAGCAGATAAGACGGTAACATTTACAGCAAAAGCTGCAGGTGGAAAAGAAGGATATACATATAAGTTTATAGTATATAACAAGACAACAGGAACATGGGGAGTTGTACAGAACTACAGCAGTAAGAATACATGCACATGGACAAAGGGAAGTGCTGGAGACAGATACTTCTATGTAGATGTAAAGGATGCAGCAGGTAATGTGGTAAGAAGCGAGGCTCTTAATGTTAAGATTGATGCAGAGACACCAAAGGTAACACTTACGGGAAGTTCTACATCAATAGATGCAGGAGCAAAACTTACACTTACAGCACATACAACACTTGGAAGCGGATGCACATACAAGTTCATAATCTTTAACCCAGCAACTAACCAGTGGTTTAAGTTACAGGATTTCAGTTCAAGCAATACATTCACATGGACAGCTGGAAGTGATGGAACAAGACAGTTTTATGTAGATGTTAAAGATGCTGATGGCAATGTAACAAGAAGCAAGGTTCTTAATGTTACTATTGGAAGCGGAAGTGCTGATAGACTTACAGTTAATGCAACAGTAAGTGATAATACAACAAATGTCGGAGAAAAGATTACATTTACAGCGCATGGCATTGGAGGAAAAGCAGGTTACACATACAAGATGGTTGTATACAACAAGACAACTAAGACATGGGGACTTGTACAGAACTTCAGTAGCAATAATGCTATAACATGGGTTGCAGGATCAGCAGGAGACAGAGAATTTTATATCGATGTTAAGGATGCTGACGGCAATGTTGCAAGAAGTGCTGTTATGAATGTTATAACAAAATAATAAAAACATAATAATGGTAGAAAGGCACATAGATAGGATTATCTGTGTGTCTTTTTCGTACATATATATGAATTTTTTGTGAATAAACCTTGAATAATTTGTGCAAAAATGGTAATATGAGTCTAGATTTTGAATTTTGATTATTCATAATTCACAATTGTATGCATATTTGGAAAAAGGAGAGGAAAATGTCATGCAAAAAATAAGAAAAGTGTTTGCTAAGGTTGTTGCAGGATTGTTAATCGTAAGTAATCTTGCAATAGCAGCACCAAGTATGACTTATGCAGCATCTGCAACAAGTTTTACTACTTATGGTGGATGGAATGAAATGATGTATGCAACTATCAAAGGTGTTAAGGATGCCGATGTTACTGCAGTATCATATTCAGGTCCAGTTAGTGGTTCTCTTACAGGAGAGGACTTTGAGTATCTTGTTAGAGATACAGCCGACGGAGCAAGAGTTGATGTAATGGGATTAAAGCCAGGTACATATACTCTTAAGGTTACTACTAAGACAGGTACATATACCCAGTCAGGAATTGAGGTTAATGCACAGGATAGATCTGGATATGCGCATTACAATTATACTGATGGTGTAGGTGCTTATAATGATGATGGTACATTAAAGGATAACGCAATTGTTCTTTATGTAACAGATGAAAACAAGAATACAGTTACACTTTCTTATGGTGGAGTAACAGTTTCTGGTATTGGTAATATTCTTAACTCAGTTGGTAAGGCATGTGGTGAAGCAGGTCATGAGACAGAGTGTAAGAAGGTATCGAAAGGAAAGACATATTACGGTAAGGGCAATACTAATCAGGGTATTCTCCAGTTACTTGCTGAGAATAATATACCATTAGTAATTCGTATGGTCGGAGCAGTATCAGAGTCTGGTCTTTATAAGACAGGAACATGGGCAGCAGCTAATGCAGGACTTATTGATGGCCTTACAGATTATGATTCTAATGATTATGGCGGAAGTGTTGGCGACAACGGTCATATGGCACGTATGAAGTCAGCAAAGGATGTAACAATTGAAGGTGTTGGTACAGATGCAGCTATGGATGGATGGGGAATTCATTTTATGTCTGAGACATCAACAACAGCAGCTGGATTAGGAAAGAACTTTGAGGTTCGTAATCTTACATTTATGAATCAGCCAGAAGATGCTATTGGTATGGAAGGTGTTCAGGAAGGCTCTGTTATAACAGCTCCAGTTGAAAGATGCTGGATCCACAACAATGAGTTTTACAGCCCTTCTATAACAGGACCTGCAGAATCAGATAAGGCTGAAGGTGATGGATCATGTGATTTCAAGCGTGGTGAATATTTAACAGTTTCATATAATTATTTTGAAGGATGTCATAAGACTAACCTTGTTGGTTCATCAGATACATCGTTACAGTATAATCTTACATATCATCATAATATCTGGAAGGGATGTAAAGCAAGACAGCCTCTTGGACGTCAGGCTAATATGCATTTCTACAATAACCAGTTTATAGGAACAACAGATTATGCAATGAATACAAGAGCCAATGCTTATATATATTCAGAGTACAATTTGTTTTTTATGACAAAGAATCCTATGGATGTAAGATCAGGAGCAATTAAAAGCTATAATGATTCATTTTCATCTTGTATTGGAGCAATGACAGGAACGGTTGTTACAGATAAGTCAACTAAAGTTAAATCTGGCAACAAGTATGAGAATTTTGATACAGATGCAGCACTTTCATATATTCCTAGTGGAACTTATCAGTTACAGACAAGTGTTACAGATGCAGCCAAGGTTCTTAAAGCATACAATGGCTGCATGCCAGAGACAGTTAAGAAACTAGAGAATGTTACTGCTTCAGAGTGTTCATTGTTATCATATTGTGCACCTGGTGTAACACCAATTAATATATCTGATTATCCATATACAGCAGCGCCAGGAAAGCTTAGCAAGACTGTATATGCATTCACGGTAGGTGGAACAGTAGATGTTACTGTATCATTTGCATCGGAAGATTTAACTACAACAGGCTGTCTTGTTAATGAGGCAGGTGAGTGCTTCAAGGTAGGAAGTGGTACTGTTACAGGTCTTCCAGCTGGAACGTATATGGTTATGCCATATAATATTCAGTCAGGTGGTAATGGAGTTAATCCGGCAGCAGGCGCATTTAAGGAGATGACTATTAATTCAATTACAATTAATGCGGCTGATTCTAATGCACATTATCATAATTATGTATCAAAAGTAACAAAAGAAGCTACATGTACAGAAGAAGGGGAAGTTACATACACATGTATAGCTACTAATGGAACTTGTGATAAGAAGACATACACAGAGGTGATTCCAAAGAAAGCTCATACATATGGCGAATGGAAAGTAGTTAAAGAAGCAACAGAGACAGAAGAAGGACTTAAGAGTCATTCTTGTACAGTATGCGGGGCTGAAGAAACAGCATCTATTCCAAAGAAGGGTTCAACAGGTGGAACAGAGACACCAGAAGTACCAACAGGAGATTCTAAGGTACATAATTTTACAACATCAGATGCAAATAGTTCATTCTTTGTGATTTCTGGTAATCTTGCATCAAACAAGGGAACAGTAACGTATAATGGACTTACACTTACACAGTGCCTTAAGATGGAGTCATCAACAAGCATTAAGTTCACAGCGCCATCTGCTGGAAAGCTTACACTTGTATTTGGAGAAAGTGGTAAGAATGTAAAGATTAACGGAAAAAAGAACGCATCAGATTCTAATTGCATAGTAACAGTTGATGTTGCAGCTGGAAGTGTAGAGATAACAAAGGGAGATACAATGAATCTTTTCTATATGATATATACACCATCTGGAACATCAGAGACAACACATACACATAAGTATGAGTCAAAGATAACAAAGCAGGCAACATGTACAGAGGCAGGAGTGCTTACATATACATGTACATCTACAACAGGAACATGTGACAAGAAGACATACACAGAAACAATCCCAGCAAAGGGACACAGCTTCAGTACAGAGTGGACAGTAGATGTTGAAGCAACAGAGACAACACCAGGAAGCAAGAGCCACCATTGTACAGTATGTGATGCGAAGACAGATGTAACAGAGATACCTGCAACAGGAATAGTAGAGAAGCCGTTAACAATTACTGCATCAAAGACAGAAGCAGATAAGACGGTAACATTTACAGCAAAAGCTGCAGGTGGAAAAGAAGGATATACATATAAGTTTATAGTATATAACAAGACAACAGGAACATGGGGAGTTGTACAGAACTACAGCAGTAAGAATACATGCACATGGACAAAGGGAAGTGCTGGAGACAGATACTTCTATGTAGATGTAAAGGATGCAGCAGGTAATGTGGTAAGAAGCGAGGCTCTTAATGTTAAGATTGAAGCAACTGCACCAAAGGTAACACTTACAGGAAGCTCAGAGACTGTTAATGCAGGAGCAAAGCTTACCCTTACAGCACAGACAACACTTGGAAGCGGATGCACATATAAGTTCATAATTTTTAACCCTGCAACTAACCAGTGGTTTAAGTTACAGGATTTCAGCTCAAGCAATACATTTACATGGACAGCTGGAAGCGATGGAACAAGATTATTCTATGTTGATGTTAAGGATGCTGATGGTAATGTAACAAGAAGCAAAGCTCTTAATGTTACTATTGGTAATGGAAGTGCTAACTGGCTTTCAGTTAAGGCAACAGTAAGCTCTAATACATCTAAGACTGGAGACAAAATTACATTTACAGCAGAAGGTGTTGGAGGAAAAGCAGGATACACATATAAGATGGTTGTATACAACAAGACAACAAAGATATGGGGACTTGTACAGAACTTCAGTAGCAATAATACAATAACATGGACAGCAGGATCAGCAGGAGACAGAGAATTCTATATTGATGTTAAGGATGCTGATGGCAATGTTGCAAGAAGTACTGTTATGAATGTTACAACTACTAAATAATAGTTTAACTCTATAACATTTAATCATTATTGAATGCACGGGCGTTTCATTTGATACGCTCGTGTATTTTTTATTAATTCTTTAAAAT
>OJOI01001833.1_pt1 | contig 11326 bp, 7 predicted proteins | sample 1598061 | NCBI WGS metagenome assembly OJOI01 (sample SAMN01915224, study PRJEB22387) | human gut metagenome | isolation source: stool | host: Homo sapiens | place: USA
CCGATACTCCCCCCGCGGCCGGCGGCATGTCCCCGCCTCTCGCGTTTATTTACGATCTCTTCAACAACCCTCTGTTCATTTTCGTAGGCGGTCTGGTTCTGCTGGGCGTGTTTTTCTGGTACCTGGGTTCCGACCAGGACAAGGTCAAGCGCAATGCCGGGACCTTCTTCATCATCGGCATCGCGTCCTTTTCTCTCTTTTCCCTTTTCCAGCAGGGACTGAAATACGGTATTGACATTGCCGGGGGCGTCTCCTTCACGCTGAGCGTGGAACCGAACATCGGGGACGACGGCAAGCCGATTCCACTGACCAACGAGGCTATGGAACAGGCGTGCGTCATTCTGACGGACCGCCTGAACAGCACCGGAGCCAACGACGTCATCATCCGCCCCAAGAAGAAGGATGACTTGAACCTGATTGAAGTTCAAATTCCCGCCGCGGATCCCGCCAAGCGCGAGGAAACCAAGTCCATCCTGACCAAGGTGGCCAAGCTCCAGATTCTGCCCGTCCACCCCCGCAACCATGAACTGGTGGCGGAAGGCCGCGTGCGCGTTCCCGGCTACAGGCTGTATGAATACACGTTCAAGAACGGGAAGGGAGAGGATGTTACGGAAAAGCTTTTCCTGGAGAAACGTGAATCCCTGACGGGCAGGGACATTGTCCATGCGGGCGTGGACCTCTCCCGACCCACGGAAGTGGCGGTCACCCTGAGCAACGACGGCGCGGACAAGATGTATAACCTGACTTCCCGCATGGAGCTCAACCGTGACCGCATGGCCGTCGTCCTGGATGACGTGGTCAAGAGCGCCCCCACCGTGCAGGCCGTTCTTTCCAAGAGCTTCGTGATTACCGGCCTGGACGGTCCCGGCGAGGCGGAAGCCCTGACGAAGGTCCTCTCCAACCCGCTGACCAACAAGCTCAACTTTGAATCCGCCAGTGAAATCTCCGCGTCCCTGGGCCATACGGCCCTGCTTCAGGGGGAATACGCCGGCATCACGGGCCTGATCCTGTGCTTCATCATGATGATCATCTACTACCGCTTTGCCGGTCTGGTGGCCATTGTGGGTCTGACGATCAACGCCCTGCTTCTGTTGGGCGCCATGTCCATCTTCGGCTTTGAACTGACGCTCCCGGGCATTGCGGGTATCGTGCTCACCCTGGGCGTAGCGGTGGACGCCAACGTGCTTATTTACGAACGCCTCCGGGAAGAAAAGGAAGCGGGCCGCCCCTTCCGCGTGGCTATCCGCAACTCCTTTGACAAGGCCTTTTCCGCCATTTTCGACTCCAACATTACCTCCCTCATTACGGCCGTCATCCTGTACTGGATGGCTACGGGCACCATCAAGGGATTTGCCGTTACCCTGACGGTGGGCGTCATCACCTCCATGATCGGGGCCATTCTCGTCACCCGCGTGCTGTTCTACTGGGCGGACACGATCGGCATCATGAAAGATGTCAAGTTCCTGAATCTCTTCAAGCGCAAGAGCAACATCAACTTCATGGGCCAGCGCGGCTGGTCCTGCTCCATTTCCGCCATTCTGCTGGTCATCTGCATCGTGGTGGGCGCCATGAAGGGCAAGGACTGCCTGGGCATGGACTTCACCGGCGGTTCTTCCATCTCCTATCTGGTCAACAAGGGGGACGTTTCCGTCAAGGAGGCGGAAGATGTGGTCAACAAGCTGGCCCTGACCCAGAAGGCTACCGTGCAGGAAGTGGCGGAGTCCACGGACAGCAGCAAAGTGAACATCCTGGTCAACTTTTCCGACAACGCCCAGGACAAGACGGAAATCACCTCCGCCCTGAAGAAATCCTTCCCGGTGCTGGACAACGCGCCGTTCAGTGAGGAAACCATCGGCCAGTCCATGGGGTACGACACGTTGATCACATCCGCGTGGGCTCTGTTCTTCGGTATTCTGGGCATCATGATCTACCTGACGGTGCGGTTTGAATGGACCTTCGCCATCGGGGCCGTGATCGCCCTGACGCACGACGTCCTGCTGGTGCTGGGCCTGGTGATCATCAGCGGCACGGAATTGAACGTGATCCACATCGGCGCCCTGCTGACGGTGGCGGGCTATTCCATCAACGACAAGATCATCGTGTTCGACCGCATCCGCGAATACATACGCTATGCGGACCCGAACGACAGTGCGGAGCAAATCATGAACGAGGCCATCAACCAGACGCTCTCCCGTACCTTGCTGACCTCTCTTTCCACGCTCGCCGTGCTGGTTTGTCTGTACTTCTTTGGCGGCCCTTCCATGGAAGATTTTGCCTGGACGATTTCCGCCGGTATCCTGATCGGTACGTATTCCTCCATCTTCATCGCTTCTCCGGCGGCGCTCCTCTTCTCCAAAAAGCATGGGCTGCATGCGGAAGTCAAGCAGGCCATGAAGGCCGGAGCCTGATTCGGTATTCTGATCGGTTGAATTTAAGCCGGGGAAAGGCCGTGCCTTCCCCGGCTTTTTAGTGTCCCGGAAGGGAAGACCCGGCTTTCCATACTACAGCAGGGGAGAGATTGACAGCCTGGAAGGAAATGGGCGGAGGATTCTTCCGACAGTTTCCCTGGCTCTGGCATCCCTCCTTTTCAACGTCACGCGGCAGGGCGTTTCCCCGTGTTTTTTCGGCTAAAAGAAACCCCGCCTGCCGTGAGGCAGACGGGGCCGTATCTCTGTTTTCTCTCTTTTGCTGTGCGGGTAGATTTATTCGCCTTCTTCAGCCGGGGCCGGTGCGGGCGGAGGCGCGTTATTGCCGCGGGCTGCCTTTCTGGCTTCCCTGCGTGCGGCGCGGCGTGCTTCCAGAGCCTTGTCGGCGTCAGCCTTGAGCTGCGTCATTTCAGCTTCATTCAGCTTGCCGTCCTTGTCGGCATCGTACTTTTCTTCGATCAGCATCCAGCCGGCCATCATGATGGGGGCGCGGTTGGGATCAAGCTGGGGACGGGGACCGTCCGGGCGGTTGCCGCGGGGTCCGCGGTCACCGTCGCCGCGGCGTCCTTCACCTCCCTGGCGTCCTTCCGGACCCCTGGGGGGGCGGGGAGCTTCCGAGCGGGGGCCACCCTGGCGGCGCGGGCCGTCCGCCATCGGGCCGCGGGGACCGCGTCCGCGGTCGCCGGCTTCAGGACCTCTGGGGCCTCTGGGGCCGCGGTCCTTCATGTCTCCCATGCGTTTGGCGGCTTCCGGGTGTTCCTTGGCCCATTCCTCCCGCATGGCTTTCTTTTCCTCGTCGGAAAGCTTGCCGTCGCCGTCCTTGTCGAACTTCTTCAGCATTTCCGCTTTACGGGCTTCCTGACGGGCCTTCATTTCCTCCATGCGCTTGGCGGCTTCCGGATTATCCTTGGCCCATTCCTCCCGCATGGCTTTTCTTTCCTCTGCGGAGAGCTTGCCGTCGCCGTCCTTGTCAAATTTCTTCAGGATGGCGGCTTTCTTGGCTTCCTGGGCCTTTTGCAGATCGGCCTGCAGAACGGCTATTTCCTCATCGGAGAGCTTCCCGTCCTTGTCGGTGTCATACTTGGCCATGACAAGTTCTTCCCCAATGATCATCATGCCGGGGTTGATTTGTCTGAGCTGAAGTTCCCTCTGGTCGGAGCGGGGACCCTGGCGGCGGGGGCCGTCGCCCCTGTGGCGCGGGCCCTGCCTCATTTCCGGGGCCGGCTGGCCGTCCGGAGCTCCGGGCATATCCGGGGCGGGCGGGGGCGCATCCTGGGCGAATGCCGAACATGCGGCGAACGCCGCAGCTAATATCATTTGTTTGGTCATAATTTTTGAGTGGTGAGGTTAATGCGTTTGGAGAGGGCGTCCTTTCCGCACATCTTGCGGCGGTTCGGAAATACCTCCCTTTGTTATGATGAACACCCGAGCCCGGATTTGGTTTCAAAATAAAAATATGGATGTTCCGCGGACGACGGCGGAAACCCGGTGGGGCGGGCTCCGTGCGCCAGTCGGGGAATGGGTATGAAAAATGACTGGCTGTGAAAGAAAAACGGCAAAAAAAGACCGCGCCGGCTGCGGGCGAGGTCCTGAATGTGTCATGAAGGGAAAATTTATTCTCCGGAAATGAACCTGATGTACAGGAACCACCACCGGTCGCCCCCCAGAAGCCAGATAAAGGCGGCGCTAAGCAGGGCTGGGCCGAAGGGGAGATTTTTACCGAAGCCCATGCGGGAGACGACCGCCTGGGCAATCCCCAGCAGAGAGCCGATGAAAAGGCAGAATCCGGCCCCCTGCCAGCCTCCCACGCAGCCGGCCATCATCAATATCCAGGCGTCTCCGGAGCCCATGGCCTCCCGCCTTGCGTGAATGTCCGTGAGGGTTCCTTCCACGCTTTCCACGTCTTCCAGCGGAAAAACATCCCCATTTTCCAGTTCTATCCTGTCTCGGTACAGGGTAACGTCGCCAGGGGGCTGCTCCTCTCCGTCAATAACGGCGGAGCCACCGGAGAGCACGGCCCTGTCCGCGGTCCGGTGGAAAAGCATGGACCAGTCGTGGAGCTGGCCGTTGATCACCAGCTGCAATTCCTCCCGGTCGGATTCCGGTTCTTTCAGGCTCCATGCGGCGGGGGTGTCGAAATGCTCCTTCCATGAACCGAAGAGCAGCTTGCCCAGTTCAATGACCAGCCTGATGATGGCATAGCCTGCGGCCCCGCCCAGAACGGCTCCCTGGAAGGCGTCCGTCCAGGTCATGATCTCCTTGTCCGGCAGCAGGAAGGGGAAGAAGCAGCAGGCTCCCACGCCCGCGGCGGCGGCGGCCAGCGCCTGGGAGCGGTAAACGATGAGATGTTCCGCGTCAATGAAGATGATGACGATGGCCAGGGCGCTCCACACGCAGAGCAGGACGGCGGCGCCCAGGGACGCGTCCGCGTATTTCCAGGCCATGGCCGCGAAGATCAGCGCCGTCAGCAGTTCCACCAGCCAGTAGCGGAAGCTGATGGGTGTCCGGCAACATGCGGATTTCCCCCTCAGGAACAGCCAGCTGAAGACCGGAATGTTCAGGTACCAGGGAATGGGTTCATCACATTCCGGGCAGAAGGAGCGCGCCGGATCATGGATGGAAATACCCAGCGGAACGCGGTAAATGACCACGTTCAGGAAGGAACCTATGCAGGCCCCGACCATCCCGAAGACCAGGGGAATGAGCCATGCCGGAAACAGTTCAGGCATGGGGGGCGGGGGTGTAGGTCCTGCTGGGGGCCTCGTTGATGCGGTCGATCAGCAGGCGCAGCCTGCCGTAATTGCCGCGCCGGATGGGGAAGGCAATGCGCGGCAGTTTGTCCAGATGGGGCTCGTCCGCTTCATCCGGCAGGGGGCCGGTCTGGACCATGCGGCCCCCGGGCAGGATCAGGTCCGCAAAGTCCCGTTCCAGATGTTCCACCCACTGGGCCGGAATGAGGGTGTTCAGGCGGATGGCGATCGTGTCCCCGATAAAGCGGTAGGAATGGAAAATGCGGTAGAACCGGTCGATGTGGTCGATGGCTTCCGCCGGATTCTTGGTGACGTGGATCAGGTGCAGGTCGTCTTCCGAAATCAGTCCCGAGTCCACCAGCTCCACGCGGATGAAGGCCAGCCAGTTCAGCCAGAAGGTCTTGCCGGGGGAGTCCAGCAGGACGATGGGGTAAATGGTGGCTTTCCCGGTCTGGATCAGCGTGAGGGTCTCAAACACTTCGTCCATGGTGCCGAAGCCGCCGGGGAACGCTACCATGGCGTCGCTTTCCGCCACGAAGTTCAGCTTTCTGACGAAGAAGTAGTAAAAGTTGATCAGCTTGTTGCTGTTGGCCACCACATGGTTGGAGGTCTGTTCATAGGGCAGCGTGATGTTCAGGCCGAAGGAGCGTTCCTCCCCGGCCCCTTCATTGGCCGCCTGCATGATGCCGGGACCGCCGCCCGTGATGACCATGTAGCCGTGTTCGTTGGCTTCCCGGGCGAATTCCCGCGCCGTTTCATAGGCCGGCTCATCGTGCCGGATGCGCGCGGAACCGAAAATGGATACCTTGCGGATGTGGCGGTACGGCGCGAACACGCAGTTGGCGCGGTACATCTCCCGCCCGGCGCGGATCAGGACGGTGAAATCGTGGTCGGAAGCGTCCGACTGCGCCATGTTGATGCCCGTTTTGATATATTCCTGCAAATAGCGGGGGTCATGCCGGGTGGAGGCGGTTTCCGAAAGTCTTTTTACGTCCCCTTCCAGGGCTTTGTAGCTGGTGTCCATGTGCAGGGTGGAGGGGCGCTTCTTGTCTTCCCCCGTGAAATCCCTGTTGTCCAGAAAATCAGGATGCTTCATTGGTTTGTGTGTGCGTTTGCCCCGTCACTATGCCAGATGACACACGGTAAGTCACAGAAAAATTGCCGGCATGCGTGAAAAGAGTTGATTGTTGGAAGCAGATCGTTAAATTGCTCCCCGCACGAGCGTTCCCAAAACATGCCGTTGGTCCTTCAGGCGGGTCGCTCCGCCGTGTTCGTGTTGAGGGGAAACCCGGTACATTACATTATATTATGTCGGAAAACGAAACCACTACTGCAGAAGAAACGGCCGTTACCACGCTGGCCCGCTTTGAAGTCCCCAGCCGCTTGGAAAAGATTGAGGATCCGAACGATCCGAACCATCTGACCTTTGTGGCGGAACCGTTTGAAAACGGTTACGGACACACGCTTGGCAACTCCCTGCGCCGCGTTCTTCTGGGCTCCCTTGAAGGGGCTGCCATTACCTCCGTCCGCATCGCCGGCGCCCAGCATGAATTTTCCTCCCTTCCCGGGGTGGTGGAAGATGTCACGGAAATCGTGCTGAACCTGAAAAAAGTCAAGTTCAAGCACCATGGCAAGGAACCGCGCCTGCTTTCCCTGCGCGTCCATAAGCAGGGCGTCGTGACCGCCGCCGATATTGCCGACGATACCACTTACCAGGTCGTCAACCCCGACCAGATCATCTGCACCCTGGACCAGGACACCATGTTTGAATGCGAATTCCAGGTGCGCGTCGGCCGCGGCTTTGCCACCGGCGACGAAAACAAGGTGCCGGACATGCCCATCGGCGTGATTCCGATTGACTCCATTTTCTCCCCGGTCACCCGTGTGAAGTATTCCGTGCAGAATACCCGCGTAGGCCAGATGACCGACTACGACAAGCTGACCCTTGAAGTCTGGACGGACGGCCGCATCAGCCCGGCAGACGCCATGCTCCAGGCCTCCGCCATTCTGCGCCACCACCTGGACGTGTTCGTCAACTACGACGACAACCAGGTCAACTTCGAGGAAGCTCCCTCCGCCGTCCAGGACGAGGAAACGGCTCGCCTGCGCAAGCTGCTCAACATGAGCGTCAACGAAATCGAGCTTTCCGTACGCGCCGCCAACTGCCTCAACAACGCCAACATCACCACTGTTGGACAGCTTGCCATGAAGAGCGAAAGCGAAATGCTCAAGTACCGCAATTTCGGCAAGAAGTCCCTCAACGAGATCAAGGACAAGCTGCTGGAACTGGGTCTTTCCCTGGGCGTCCAGGTGGACCCCTCCCTGCTGACCGGCCCCGTGCCGCAGGCCAAGCCGCGCCTGGGCCTGGAAGAGGAGAGCCCCGTGGGCCTGGCGGACCTGATTGCCGCCAACATCGAAGACGACGACGACTAAATCTCACAAAACCAACACACATAGAAAAATATCATCATGAGACACGGTGTAAAAACCTCCAAGCTTCAGCGCAATGCCTCCCATCGCAGGGCTTTGCTCGCCAACCAGGCATGCAGCCTCATCCTCAATGGGCGGATCACCACCACCCTGGCCAAGGCCAAGGCTCTGCGCCCCTATGTGGAAAAGCTCATCACGCTTGCCAAGCGCGGTGACGTGCATTCCCGCCGCCAGGCTATCGCCACCATTCACAACACGACGGCCGTCAAGCGCCTGTTTGATGAAATCGCCCCCCTCTGCGCGGAACGTAAGGGCGGTTATACCCGCATCATCAAGCTTGGTCAGCGCATGACCGACTCCGCCCTTGTGGCCATGATCGAAATCATTGATCTGCCCCGCGAAACGGCTGAAACGGAAGAAGCTCCCGCGACGACGGAAGCCACTGCCTGAAGGTAGTTCTTTTGTTCCGCGTTTTAAAAAAGCGTCATATCCGGGATTTGACATCCTGGTGATTCTTCCCCCCGCAAACTTCCATTTGCGGGGGGAAGCGCTTTCTTGGGAAGGAGTGTTTGCTTCCGTGATCCATTCCGGAATAGGGGAATTTTATGCAGGTGCGGGCTTTGGCGCTGACTTTGTGTGTGGCTTATTATCCCGCCGTTTCTGCTCTTTTCCTGGACTTTGGCCCGGTTGATAAAGTTGGCATCGTTTCCGGGATGGCGGGAGTTGCCGTGAAGGGAAAAGAGAGGGAAGAGAGGGAAACCGCCCCGTGCATTTTCCCGTCTTGAAGGGAGGAATGTCGGAGCAATGGACTGGGTTCCCAATGATGGGGTATTTTTCCGGTTTAGTTTCTACGAACATTGTTCAAGAGTACCCGGGAGCTCTTCCCATGTGGGTACTCATTCCCATGTTACCGGGAAAACCCATGGGCGCTACGGCTGGAAAAAGGGGCATGCGCGGTCGAATTCATCATCCGTTTGTGATGCCTTGATGGGAAATTTTATATGGAAACAAGATAGTGGAGAAGATGGAATATCTCTTTCATCTCTTTCCAGAAACCATTACTGACGGAATGTAGGAATTTTATGTTTCCCGGTAGAACATCCCTGCCAATGAAAAGGCTTGTTTTCCTACAGGTTCTTTCCCTTTAGAATGAATGCCTCCTGAAGAGTCAACCCTTGACTCCGGATTAGTAATACGGTTAATTGTCTGCATGGCGGTAAATTGCCAATTCGTTCCATTTGTCATAAGAAATCACCCCTGGCTGGCAGCTTCCGTCTTACATGGACTGTTATTGCTTTTGGCCGTGGTTTTATTGCCCATAGGGTATGGAGTTTGTGATGATGTGATTATTGAATGGCTGATAGCCAATGATTTTTCAGGCTGGTGGTATACGGGGCAGCTTCATCCCTGTCTGTCGTTTGCATTGGGATGGGTTTGGGAGAAATTACCCGGAATTGCATGGTATTCCCTCTTTGCCTACGGGATGACGTATGTGTCTTGGATCATGATCTGCGGAGGGATGTTCCGGGCCATCAACTCTTATGGAAACAATTCTCCATCAAACGCCACATTGCTGTATGCTATTGCAGGCGGAGGAAGTCTGTTTTTTGCCTGTGATGCTTATCTTTACATGCAGTATACTCAGCTGGCATTAACGCTTCTTCTGGCAGGCGTGACGTGTTTGGTTTTTCCTTTCTCTCAAAGAGCTTGGCTGTCCTATATATGTGGTATTTTGTTCGTCCTGCTGGGGCTGGCGTGGAGAGAGAAGAGTATTTATATATTATATCCGTTTTTAACGTTTCAACTGATTCGTTTTTTATACAAATGTTATCGTCGGCAGTGCCCTTGGAGGAGTATTGGCAAATGGGTGACGGTCTTTGTTGTTGTTACCTTGGCTTTTGGAAGTCTGCACATGTTGCAGGATAAGATTCTCTAGGAAAATGGAATGTTAAAACGATCCTATGAGAATATTGATTTGCAAAGCGTCTATATGGATTATCCTGATTTTTCCAATATGGAGAAAGATTGGAAAAAGCTAAATTTGAGCGGGGAAGAAATCCGGTTAATGAAAGCCAATATGTGGTTTCTTCACTCAGTTCCTGCCGAGGTGAGACTGGAAAAAATGGCCCGGCTTCATCAGGAAGGCAATCATGCGATTCATGGAATAAAAGCATCGGCTGCTGTCAAGCTGCTACTGATCAGCAAATGGGCCGTTCCCGTCATTATGGCATTGGGCGTGATGCTGTTGACCACACGGAAATCAAATGTATGGAGTTCTCTGCTTCCCTTGGTATTGCTTCTTTTGTTATATGTTTACATAGGAAGGGTTGCCGGGCGTGTACTTTATGGAACATATCTGACGGCATTTGTTTTTTTGATTATTTCTCCGGAGAAGTGTTCTTTTATCCCTGCGTTGCACTCACGTAAAAAGTGGTTGTGGATTTTGACCGGCCTGCTGGTTTTGGAAACAGTGGCAGGTTGGTTTCTTGCGCAAAGGTGGAACCGGTATTTGAATTTGGAAACAAGTGCAGGAGAATATCACCAACTCCTGTCTAAAAAGGATCGGTTTTATATTTCCAACGATATTCCGTGCTTGTATCCAAGGAATCCCTTTTTACATACGAAAGAGGTGTTTAGTTTTAATAACAGTCTTTCTCCCATTTCATGGTTGGTTTATTTACCGGTTTATGAACAGTTCATGCTGGAACGGTTTGAGAAGGGGTGTTGGTTTGCGTTGTTGCATGATCCTTCCGTCTATTATCTTACGGAAAAGCGTGAGTCCAAACTATTTCCCATGCCGCATGTGCTGCAATACATAAGTAAGAAATATGCCGTTGATGTACAGGCTGTTTTGGCGGAAGAGACGGAAAGACATATGGTTTGGAAGCTGAAAACTGTTCCGGATGCGTGAATGGCGCATGGCCGGGATCCTGTAGCGGATAAGGCTTTTTTGATCGCTCTTGCTTCTTTTCGGGACGGGCGGTATACTGCCACCTCAACTATGGACGCAGTATTATTGTTTTCCGGACAGGGTGCCCAGAAAGTGGGCATGGGCAAAGATTTGTATGACAAGTATCCTACCGCCAAAGCCCTGATTGAGCAGGCCGACAAGGCTCTGGGGGAATCTCTCTCCTCCGTCATGTTTGAAGGCCCCGGCGAAGAACTCACCCGCACCTGCAATTGCCAGCCCGCCCTGTACGTGCATGGTTTGGCCTGCCTCGCCGTGCTGAAGGAATTGCTGCCTGCCCTGAATCCCGTGGCCGCCGCCGGCCTTTCCCTGGGGGAATTCACGGCCCATGCCGCCGCCGGTACCTACTCTTTTGAAGAAGGGCTACGCCTGGTTCAGAAACGCGGCGCCTTCATGGAGGAAGCCTGCAACGCCACCAAGGGCACCATGGCCGCCATGATCGGCGGTTCCGATGAGAACGTCATCAAGCTGGCGCAGGAATGCGATGTGGACGTAGCCAACTTCAACTGTCCCGGCCAGACCGTCGTTTCCGGTACGGAAGAAGGCGTGGACAAGGCCATTGCCGGAGCCAGGGGCGCCGGATGCAAGATCGCCAAAAAGCTCAACGTGGCGGGCGCCTATCACTCCCGCCTGATGCACAGCGCCATGGTGAAGCTGGCGGAAGAGCTCAAGAATGTTTCCTTCGGTACTCCGTCAATGCCCGTGTACTGCAATTATGAAGCGCGCGTGGTGGAGGGTCCCGACGATATCCG
>OJOI01001837.1_pt1 | contig 11290 bp, 8 predicted proteins | sample 1598061 | NCBI WGS metagenome assembly OJOI01 (sample SAMN01915224, study PRJEB22387) | human gut metagenome | isolation source: stool | host: Homo sapiens | place: USA
GTCGCTTGTCAGGGAGTCCCCGACGATTATCACATCTTCCCTGTTCTCGGGAATCTGCTCAAATACGCGGTCGAAAAACTCCGTGGCTGGCTTTTCTGCGCCTACCTTATCCGAGATGAAGATACCGTCGAACAGCTTGTCAAGCCCGGATACGCTCAGCTTCCGCTCCTGCGCGACCGCGGAGCCGTTCGTCACCGCGTACTGATGGACGCGCCCTTTCAGCGACCGGACAAGCTCAATTCCGTTGTCGTTCGGGAAAATGTGGCTCCCAAGCGTGCGCTGATACAGCGCGTTGAACTCCGCTTCATCGCAGGTCACTCCGATCTTCCCAAAGAAATCGCGGAACCGCCGCGTGAAAAGCTCCGGCTTTGTGATCTCCCCGCGCTCGAGGAGCTTCCAGTAGCCTTCGTTTATCGCGGAGTACACTCCGACCATCTCGTCGGTGCATTCCGGAAGCTCGAAATGCTGGAAGCACTCCTTTATTGCCGCGTTTTCTGATTTGAGAAAGTTCAGCAGGGTGCCGTCGACGTCCCATAATATCGCTTTGTACATACTCACCTCATAAAAACAGCCGCGCGTGAAGTCGTGCGGCTGCTGTTCTGTTACTTCTTGGTCTTTGCCTCGTTCTTGAGTCGCAGGTCGCGCTCAAGGATAACCTTTCTCATACGGATGTTCTTCGGTGTTACCTCAACAAGCTCATCGTCCTGAATGAAGTCAAGGCACTCCTCAAGGCTCATCTGCTTCGGCGGGATAAGGTGCAGAGCGTCATCAGAGCCGGAAGCACGGGTATTCGTGAGGTGCTTCTTCTTGCACACGTTGATGACAATATCGCCTGCCTTCGGAGAAACGCCGACGATCATGCCCTCGTATACCGGAACGCCTGCGCCGATGAACAGCGTACCGCGCTCCTGCGCATTGAACAGACCATAGGTGATGGAAGGACCGGTCTCCCAGGCAATGAGGGAACCTACAGTTCTTCTCGGGATATCGCCGAAGTACGGCTTGTAGGAATCAAACGTGGAATTCATGATGCCTTCGCCCTTGGTGTCGGTCATGAACTCACTTCTGTAACCGAACAGACCTCTGGACGGAACCAGGAACTCAAGGCGTGTGCGGTTTCCGATGGGGTGCATGGAGATCATCTCGCCCTTGCGCTGACCCATGCTCTGCATTACGGCGCCTACTGCGTCGCCGGGGACGTCTGCAACGAGGCGTTCAACAGGCTCGCAGAGTACGCCGTCGATCTCCTTGGTGAGTACGCGCGGCGTGCTTACGGAAAGCTCGTAACCCTCGCGGCGCATGGTCTCGATGAGTATGGACAGGTGCATTTCACCGCGTCCTGCTACATTGTATGCGTCCAGCTTATCGCTGTCGGTCACGCGCAGGGATACGTCCTTGAGGGTCTCCTTCATCAGGCGCTCGCGGATCTGGCGGGAGGTTACAAACTTGCCCTCTCTGCCGGCGAACGGGCTGGTATTTACGGAGAATGTCATTTCAACCGTCGGCTCGGAGATCTTCACGAAAGGAAGCGGCTCGGGGCAGTTAACGGAGCAGATAGTCTGACCGATGGTAACGCCCTCGATACCGGAGAAGCACACGATATCGCCGACCATTGCCTCGTCAACCTCGACCTTGTTCAGACCCTCGAACTGGTAGAGGGATACGATCTTGCTTCTGAACGGCGCGGTGCGGTTGTGGTGGTCGCACACGATAACGTCCTGATTCTTGCGCATTCTGCCGCGCTCGATACGTCCGATGGCGATTCTGCCGACGTATTCGTTATAGTCGATGGATGATACAAGCACCTGGAGCTCGCCGTCGGGGTCGCCCTCGGGAGCCGGGATATGCTCGAGTATCTTATTGAAAAGCGGCTTGAAGTCTGTGCCCATCTGGTCGGGGTCGTAGGAGGAAAGTCCCAGTCTGCCGGAGCAGAAAATTACAGGGCTGTCGATCTGCTCCTCGGAAGCGTCAAGATCGAGCAGAAGCTCGAGCACCTCGTCTACGACTTCCTTATTGCGGGCGTCGGGACGGTCGGTCTTGTTGACAACGACGATGATCTTGTGACCAAGCTCCAGAGCCTTCTGGAGGACGAATCTCGTCTGCGGCATTGTTCCTTCGAAGGAATCTACCAGCAGAAGAACGCCGTTTACCATCTTGAGTATACGCTCTACCTCGCCGGAGAAGTCAGCGTGGCCGGGGGTGTCGACGATATTGATTTTTACACCGTTGTACATGCAGGAAGTGTTCTTCGCAAGAATTGTGATTCCGCGCTCGCGCTCAATGGCGTTGTTATCCATTACGCGGTCGCTTACTACCTGATTCTCGCGGAATGCGCCGCCCTGCTTGAGCATTTCGTCGACCAGGGTAGTCTTGCCGTGGTCAACGTGGGCGATTATTGCAATGTTACGTAAGTCATTTCTTACCAATTAATTCACGATCCTTCACATTAGAATTTTACATCGTTCTTTATTATACTACTTTTTTTTCCACCTTACAAGGGACTTGAGAAAAAAACGTTGTTTTAATTATAATTACTGATGTCAGCGCATGGTTTTTGTGTAATTTCACAAGAAACAGGACTTCATTTTTACCTGAAGCCCTGTTCAGTGGGTCTACTTAAACAATCTGCGCATTTTTTCAGAAATCGCCCTGCGCCTTTCCTGCTCCGCCGCCTCGTCAAGCTCGTAGCCTCCGGGGACTTCCCTCAGTATGCTTCCCTCGTGAACTCCCTGCGGAAGCTCGCTCAGCGGTATATCCTTCCGGGCTTTTCCGGAATACACTACGGCGAAGCCGTCCTCTATCCTGTCAACGACTATCATGCAGCTTCCTCCGTATCCTGCCGGAAATCTCCAGTTTGCTGGTCAGTGTAAATTCTGAAGTTCTCGCCATCGCAGGTAAACACTATGTTTCCATTGTCCATCGTTGTGTAGATCGCGCAGCCATGCGAAAGCAGGCGGTTGACTACCTCCGTCTTCGGGTGTCCGTAGGAGTTCCCCTCGCCGACCTCTATCACGGCATACTCGGGGCTTACCGCCTCGATAAACGCCGGTGTGCTCGACGACGTACTGCCGTGATGTCCGACCTTCAGCACGTCGCTTCTGATGTACTCGCCGCTGTTGAGAATGTCGCTTTCCGCGGCGCGTTCGATGTCCCCGGTGAACAGGAACGACTTGTTTCCGTGTACCAGACGGCAGGTTATGGAGTAATTGTTCAGATTAGTATAATCATCATGCACCGGAGCCAGGAACTCCAGCACGGCGCCGTTTCCGAGGTCGAGCGTCCTTCCCAGCCTGGAATACTCCGCGGTAATACCGCGGCGGTCTATCGTGTCAAGCATGTCCTCGAAATTCTGGGTCATGGGCAGAAGATACGACGGAACCTCCGGCATGATGACGGTTCCGACCGTGAATTCTTTCATGATCTCCGCCATGCCGCCGATGTGGTCTTCGTGCGGGTGGGTGGCTATGATGTAATCAAGCTTACGTATTCCCTGATTTTTCAGATAATTCTTGACGCGTTCGGAATGTATCTTTTCGCCGCAGTCAATAAGCACCGTTTTATCACCGGAAACTATCAGCTCGCAGTCGCCCTGTTCGACATCTATAAAATGCACTGCTATCTCGCCGTCTGCGACAGTGACTGCGTTCGACTTGCCGTTCAGCCAGGATATTATATCGTCTGCGGACGGGATAAAATCAAACTTGAATATTACGTCGTTGGCGTATATCACCAGCGAAAACAGCATGAAAACCGCGAAAACTACCAGTATGACCTTAGCCGCGGGGTTTTCCCGCATGCTTTTTTGTCTGCGCTGTTTTCCTGCCATTCGGTTTCCCCCTCTCGCGGTCGTTAGTTGCGTTGTGTCCGGAACTGCGGTACTGCTGCTTCGGGGCGCTCTGCTGGCTGCGTGCGCCGGGATTCCTTCTTTCTGAGCTTCCGCCGCGCTGCGCCGCTCTCTGCGGTGACGGAGCTATCAGGCAGTCCTTGCCGGTTCCGATGAGATCCCTGCGCTTCGCCATGATGAGCGCCTTTTCAACTATGTCGTGATTTTCCGGCTTGAAATACTGGAGCAGAGCGCGCTGCATGCGTTTCTCCTCCGGAGTCCTCGGAACAAACACCGGCTCCATCGTGTACGGATTCAGCCCCGTCCAGAACATTGCCGTGGAAATAGTTCCCGGTGTGGGGTAGAAATCCTGCACCTGCTCGGGGCGGATATTGTGCTTTTTAAGGAACACCGCAAGTTCCACCGCTTCTTCAAGCGTACAGCCCGGGTGGCTCGACATCAGATACGGTACAAGGTACTGCTCCTTGCCGCACTTTTTCGTGGCTGCGTAGAACCGCTTTTCAAACTCCTCGTAAACCTCGATATGCGGCTTTCCCATCAGGTCGAGTACCTTATTGCTGGCATGCTCCGGAGCTACCTTGAGCTGACCGCTGACATGATACTGCACCAGCTCGTCCAGGAAGTCGTTGTTCTTGTCCTGGAGCATGTAATCGTAGCGGATTCCCGAACGAATGAATATCTTCTTCACTTTTTTGATGGAGCGCAGGCGACGCAGCAGCCTGATATAGTCGCTGTGGTCGGCGATGAGGTTCTTGCACGGCGTGGGAGCCAGGCACTTTTTCCCCTTGCACATGCCGTATTTCTCCTGCTTCTCGCAGGAAGGGTGCCGGAAATTCGCGGTAGGGCCTCCGACGTCGTGGATATATCCCTTGAAACGCGGATTCTCAGAGAGCTTCACGGCTTCCTCGTAAACGGAATCCTCGCTGCGGGTCTGCACTTTTCTTCCCTGGTGCAGGGCGATGGAACAGAAGTTGCAGAATCCGAAACAGCCGCGGTTGTGTGTTATCGAGAACTCCACCTCCTGGATAGCCGGAACTCCGCCCTCCTTCTCATACATCGGGTGGTACATGCGCATGTACGGCAGCTCGTAGGTATAGTCGAACTCCGCCTGCGTTACGCTGCGCTGCGGGGGATTCTGCACCAGCATCATGTTTCCGTGGCGCTGTACTATCGTCCTGCCGTACACCTCGTCCTGCTCGTCGTACTGCTTGCGGCAGGATTTTGCGTACGCTTTCTTGTTATCGCGGACTATCTCGAAGCTGTCGCACTGCACCGCGCCTATCGGAGTGTTCTCCGGCTCCGTGAGGTAGCAGATGCCGCGCAGGTCGTGCATGTCCTTTAAGTGAAGCCCCGCCTTAAAATTGTTCAGCATCTGGGTCAGCGTGACCTCACCCATGCCGTACATCAGGTAATCCGCTCCGGTGCTTACCAGAACCGACGGCATTACGCTGTCGCTCCAGTAATCGTAATGCGCGAAACGGCGCAGCGAAGCCTCCAGGCCGCCTATGGATATTTCAACGTCCGGGTAAAGCCGCTTCAGATTCTGGCAATAGACCGTGAGCGCCCTGTCGGGACGCCTGCCGCCCTTTCCTCCCGGGGAATACGCGTCGTCGAAACGCTTTTTCAGCGCAACTGTGTAGTTCGACACCATGCTGTCGATGTTGCCTCCGCTCACCATGAAGCAGTACTTCGGCTTCCCAAGCTTCATGTAATCGGCGTCGCACAGCGGCTGCGCGATAACTCCGACCGTGAACCCAGCCGCTTCTATCATTCGCGAGATTATCGCAATTCCGAAGGTCGGGTGGTCGATGTAAGCGTCACCGGTGAAGCAGATGAAATCAAGCTGCTCTATTCCTCGTTCTTCCATATCCTGTCTGCTTACAGGCAAAAACGGCATTTTAATTCCCTCACTTTATCTTTGCTGGAGTTTCCTCTCAGCCCATTCCTGTTTTGTCATCAGAACCTGACGGGGCTTGCTGCCCTCGAGAGGTCCGACTATTCCCATTTCTTCCATTATATCGACAAGCCGCGCGGCTCTTCCATAGCCCAGCTTGAGCCGTCTTTGCAGCGATGATGTGCTGCAAGTTCCGGATTCCACAACGAAATCTATCGCTTCCTCCAGGCGCTCGTCGCTTGTGTCTATGTCGCCGCTGTCTGAATTCCCGGAGGACTTGCTGTCCTGCGCGGAAGCCACCATCTCAGTCTGGCGCTCGACCTCTTCCATGACAAGTTCGTCGTATTCAGCCTGGAAGGTCTGCTTGATGAACTCCACAACGCGCTCGACTTCCTTATCGGAAACGAAGCAGCCCTGCACTCTGACCGGTTTCGGAAGTCCCACGGGCATGTACAGCATATCGCCGTTTCCAAGGAGCTTCTCCGCGCCGCTTACGTCAAGTATAACGCGGCTGTCCGTCTGGGAAGCCACCATCAGCGCGATACGGCTCGGGATATTCGCCTTTATCAGACCGGTCACGACGTTGACCGTCGGGCGCTGGGTCGCGATAACAAGGTGCATTCCGGCGGCTCTTGCCATCTGGGCAAGGCGCACTATGCTGTCCTCGACGTCCTTCGGGGAAGCCATCATCAGGTCTGCCAGCTCGTCAATGAATATTACTATGTGCGACATCTTCATGAGGCCGCTGTCCGGGTCCTTTGCAAGCTCGTTAAAGCCGGTGAAGTCGCGCACGTTGTTGTCGGAGAACTGCTTGTAGCGGTTCAGCATTTCGTTTACCGCCCATGCCAGCGCGCCCGCCGCCTTCTTCGGGTCGGTGACTACCGGGATAAGCAGGTGCGGGATTCCGTTGTACATCATGAACTCCACCTTTTTCGGGTCGACCATTATCAGGCGCACGTCCTGCGGGGTGGATTTCATCAGGATACTCATAATGATGGAATTTACGCACACCGATTTACCCGAACCGGTGGTTCCCGCAATGAGCAGGTGCGGCATTTTAGCGATGTTGCATGTCACCATTGCGCCGCTGATATCCTTGCCGAGAACGGTTTCAAGCTTCTTGTCGAAGCTCTTTTTGAACTCCGTGGTATCAACCAGTTCGCGGAAGAATACGGTGTCCCGCGCCTTGTTCGGAACCTCTATTCCCACCGCCGACTTATTCGGGATAGGCGCTTCAATACGCACCCCGGCGGAGGCAAGATTCAGCGCGATATCGTCCTGCAGGCCCGTGATTTTGGATATCTTTACTCCAGGCGCAGGCTGAAGCTCGTAACGTGTAACGGAAGGTCCGCGGCTCACGCCTACAAGTTTGGTCTGAACTCCGAAGCTCTGGAGCGCTTCCACCAGCTTCCTGGAGTTGCGGTCAATCTCATTGTCGATGTCAGCCTGAGTCAGTTTCTTCTGAACCGGATTCAGCAGATTCACCGGAGGAAGCGTGTAAACATCGCTGAAATTCAGTTCCTCCGGAGCCGGCTTTTTAAGCGGCATTGCGGGACGTTCCGGCGCTGGCGCGGGTGTCGGCGTTACGGGTCTGTCCGGGCGCGGAACTTCCACTATCTCAGGCTTTACCGGATTCTCAGGGCGCTCAGGCTCGGCGGCCTTCGGCGCGGAGGTTTCCGGAACTGCGGCGTCCTTCTGCGGCTGCGATTCTGCTTCCGGCTCGTCGGCAACATCGTCGAGGTCGAACGGAAGCTCGCTTTCCTCGGAGCTTGTTATCGAATTCTCCGGGAGATCCTCAATGCTGCTCACCGGAGCGTTCTCCGGGTTTTCCTCCTTGAAACGGTGCAGCGCGTCTATTATCGGAACAAGCTCCGCGTCCTCGTCCTCGAGAGGATCCTTCTCGGAGCGCTCAGCTTCCTCAAGAACCGCGCGGTTCTTCTGCATTATGTAGTCCTTTATCTCCGCCATGTAGTCCACGCTGTCCTCGTGCTGCTCCTCAAGGAGCTGCTCCGTTTCGGCGGGGTCAGGCTCGGCGGGAAGCTCGGGTTCGGCGGGCTTCACCGGATCGGGTCGCGGTACCTCGATTATATGCGGCTTTTCAGAGGATTCAGGCTCAGTATGCGCCGACGTATCCTCGACTATCGGCTCCGGCTCTTGCTCCTCCGGGTCGGAAACGCTGAACACGGCGCGGCTCAGCTCGGCTACGGAGCGCTTCTCCTGCTGCTCCGCGTCTATCTCCGCCTGTATTTTCTCTATTTCGTCCTGCTGCAGGTGGAGCTCCTCCGCGGCTATGCGGTTCTCCTCGCGTATGCGGTTGTGGTGCTCGACCGCCTTATCCTTCGCATTGCGGACTGGCTTCACCATGCGGTCGGTGAAGTCCGCAACCGTGATCCCGGTGCAGAGAAGCACGCATACCAGGATCAGAATTATAATGAGTATCGTAGCTCCCAGCCTGCCCAGCAGAAGCAGCAAGCCGCCGATGAACAGCGCAAACACGCCGCCTCCGCGGAACTCCTTGCCGTCTTTGTAGAGATTCGCGATCACTTCGCCGAAATTCTCGCCCGGAACAGCTCCGACGGAGAAAATCTGAACCGCCGCGCACAGCAGGAGAATGCCTCCAACGCATTTGAGCACGTCCATGCCGAGCTTGTGACCTTCCTTGAACGCGGAAAGACGTATCGCAACAAAAATAAGAAGGGGTCCGACCAGGAAAGCGGAGTAACCGAACAGTCCATGCATTATGTCGAAAAATCCGCGCCAGCCCTCGCCTTCCCCGGCGGGAATAACCGCGGCGAGCGTCAGGACGATCCCGACTGCGAACATTATCACCGTTGCGATGTGACGTCGGCGCATGCTGGCTTTCAGAGCCTCCTCGCGGAGCCTGAGTTGCTCAGCCTCGAGAGCCTTCTTTGATGGTCTTGAGCGCCCGGTGCTGCCCTTCGAGGAACCGGAGCGCGGTCTTGTTGTCTTATTCTCAGCCATTTTATCCGACTTCCTTTACGTGATTTCAGCCCATTAGGAGGGAATGGAGCGTGTTTCCGGAAATGTGCTCCCACAGACCCGCTGCCACGCAGACTGCGCCCAGAACGGCGGTGTAAACTCCGAATATCTTGAACCTGTCCTTCTTGACGAGCCAGCTGACAAGCTTTATCGAGAGAATTCCAACGACCGCAGCGATGACGAATCCTATTCCGAGAGCGACCCAATCGAGCTCCATGTCAGAATGCAGCGCGTCGCCGAGTTCCAGGACGCTGCCGCCGAGTATCGCGGGGATACCGAGGATAAATGCGAACGTAACCGCGGTCTCCTTTTCAAGACCGGAGAGCAGTCCACCCGCCGTTGTGGAGCCGCTCCGGGAAACACCAGGGAACAGCGCGACGACCTGGAAAAGCCCGACCGTAACCGCGTCTTTGACGGTCATCTGCTCCGCTGTGCGCGTGCCGTGGCCGAATCTGTCCGAAAGGAACAGAATCAGCGAAGTAAACAGGAATGCAGCTCCCTCGAACACTATGTCTCCGTCGCCCTGCCTTCCGGTGAAGAATCCCTCAAACGGGTAAAACGGAACCAGAATCACCGTCGCAATAATAACCATGAACATCATGCGGCGGTTTCCGTTCATGTTCTTCCATGAGAATTTCCCCGTGAAGATGTCTCCTATAGTAAGGAAAAATTCCTTTATCATGCCCCATATCGTGCCCCAGAAGGCTACGAAAACCGCTGCAAGCGTTCCGAGGTGGAGCACCAGCGAAAGCACGAGCGCCGCTTCCCCGTTGACTCCGGTCACATGCTGAACTACCGACAGATGTCCCGAGCTTGAAACCGGCAGGAATTCTGTCAGTCCCTGCACCACCGCCTGAATAATTACCGTAATTATGTCCATATTTTTCCCCTTATGTATCGTTATGTATCCGCCCGGAGGCGGGTTATCTGTCGCCGTGCCAGTCTGCGGAATTCAGTGCGCTCCTGCGGCTCTGTGTCTCGGCGGGTCTTAGCTGCACGAATGCGGTTTTCTGCGCAGAGGGCTTCAGCGGCTTTGTGTGCGCAGTGGTTTTTCCGGACTTTTCCGCTTTTTCTGATTTGGCGGACTTTTCTGCTTTGTCCGATTTCTTTCCCTTTGCGGAGGATTTCGCAGGCTTTTCAGTCTCTGCGGGCTTCCGCTTTTCAATGAGGGAGTACAGGCACTGCACCGCGTCGGATATCCCGCCGAGGTGGTCTATCAGCCCTTCCCTGACCGCTTCGCTGCCTTCAAGGACGGTTCCGATGTCCATTACAAGCTCGTCCTTTTCCATCAGCAGCTCACGGAAGCGCTCCGGATTCATGCGGCTGTTTTCGGTCACAAACCGCGTTATCCTGTCCTGCATTTTCTGGAACCACGTCATTGTCTGCGGAACTCCGAGCACCATGCCGTTCGTGCGGACCGGGTGTATCGTCATTGTAGCCGACGGAACTATAAAGCTAACGTCGGTGCTGACAGCCAGCGGTACTCCTATAGAATGCCCGCCGCCGAGCACTATCGAAACCGACGGCTTCGACATTCCCGCTATCATCTCCGCGATTGCAAGTCCTGCCTCCACATCGCCGCCGACCGTGTTCAGCACCACCATCAGCCCTTCCACCGTGCTGTCCTGCTCAATTGCTGCGAGCGCCGGTATAAGGTGTTCGTACTTAGTGGTCTTGGTCTGGGGAGGGAGAAGAAAATGTCCCTCGATCTGCCCGATTATCGACAGACAGTGTATGTTATGCGGAGCGTTGACCGTCGCTATTATTCCGTTGTCGATCATCTGCTGGTTCTGCTCCTCAGTAAACGGAGCTTCATTCCTGTTTTCGTCGCACATGCTGAATTTTCCTCCTGAAACAATTTTTTGTATATATTATTTCAGTTACACGTGAGATTATGCAGATATATCACATCAATAATAGTCATTGAGTGCGTACATATTTATTATAGCACAAATCTCTCTATAAATCAAATACTTTTTGGCACATTTTTTCGCCCCGGATATTTTTTCCGTACAACTCATCATATAAGCCCCCGAACAAGCATATATTGCTGTTGAAAGCAATACCTACGCACCCGTGAAGGAGGATACAATGGAAGAAATGAACAGAAAAGCTGACGCGGTGTTCATGACCGAGACCCTTTTCGACGGTCAGACCGAGCAGGGCGTTGAGCTTGACCATGTGCTGCCGGACTATTACCCGGAGATCTTCAGGATACTTAAATGCTGTCTGTCGCCGAGAGTGATCTCCGCTGCGGTATCAGGGAACAAGATAATGCTTGACGGAGTTGTGCTCATCAAAGTGCTGTACCTCGCTGAGAACAGCACCGCGCTGCACTGCGTCGAGCAGAGGTACACCTGGTCGAAAACGGTGGATATCGCCGGAAAAGCCGAGAACCTCTGCGGGGAACCCCGTATCACCGTGGTTCCCCGCACCGACTACTGCAACTGCCGCGCGGTCAGCAGCAGGAGGCTCGATATCCGCGGAGCGATCAGCTGCCGCATTACCGTCACCTGCCCTGCGAAATTCACCCTGCCCGCTCTGCCGGACGG
>OJOI01001839.1_pt1 | contig 11282 bp, 12 predicted proteins | sample 1598061 | NCBI WGS metagenome assembly OJOI01 (sample SAMN01915224, study PRJEB22387) | human gut metagenome | isolation source: stool | host: Homo sapiens | place: USA
AAGAATACATTTTTTCTTGATCTAAGTAAATAAAACTTCTAAACATACGCCACCTTCTCTCCTATAATTAGGACTATAATCCCAACTCTTTTAAATACCTATCCATCTGTTCCTGAACTACCTTAAGTTCCTCTTCAATACTTGCAATATTAGCACGTACTTCATCAATATCTATAAGTTCTTCCTCTTCAAAAGTATCTACATAACGCGGTATATTGAGATTATATTCATTCTCCCTGATTTCTTCTCTTGATGCCTTATAAGCATATTTATCTACATTCTCGTATGCCTTATAAACATCAATTATCTTTTTAATATCTTCATCTCTCAAGATATTTTGATTTTTTCCCTTTTCAAAATTTCCATCTCCGCTAGCATCAATAAACAGCACATCACTATGTTTGCGATTTTTCTTAAATACCAAAATACATGCAGGAATTGATGTTCCATAGAAAAGGTTAGCCGGTAATCCTATAACAGCATCGAGCAAATTAAGTTCTACAAGTTGTTCCCTGATTCTTCCTTCTGATGCCCCTCTGAACAATACTCCATGAGGCAATACAACTGCCATACGTCCATTGTCTGCATCCAAACTATGAAGCATATGAAGTACAAACGCATAATCCCCCTTACTTGAAGGCGGTACCCCCCAATCAAATCTATGATAAATGTCTAAATCCGCCGTCATTTTCGGCTTCTTGTTTTCATCAGTAACCTCCGGAAGGAAACCGCTATCCCACTTATCCAATGAAAACGGAGGATTTGCTACCACACACTGAAATTTCATCAATTTATCATCTTCTAAATTCTGAGGATTGGACAAAGTATCTCCCTGCCAAATCTTTGCATCATCTATTCCGTGCAAAAACATATTCATACTACACAATGCCCATGTTTGCATATTTTTTTCCTGTCCATAAATAGCAACTTTGTTTGTATTTGCTTGCGCATATGCTTTTAATAACAATCCTCCACTACCACAAGTAGGATCATAAATTCTGTCATTTTCCTTTGGTTCTACCAACATAGCAACCAGCTTTGAAACCTGACTAGGTGTAAAGAATTCGCCACCTTTTTTCCCCGCATCAGACGCAAAGTTTGCAATCATATATTCATAGGCATCACCGATGATATCATTACTCTCTAATACAGAAGGTCTCAAATCTAAATCATGAAAATCATTCAATAAATTCTTTAATGTTGCATTTTTTTCTTTTTTCTCGCCAAAGTCAACTTGAGAATTAAAGTCAATCGCACGAAATACATTTCTAAGTTTACCACTGTTATGTTCTTCAATATTGTTCAGAGCTATATTAATTTTCTGACCTATTTCTGCATCATTTCTATTTTCATAAAGATACTCAAATGTAGATTCTTCATCCAATACAAAAGGTTCTCTACTCATAGCTCTCTCAACTCTTCGTATATCCCCTGCGTACTGCTGCATATATTTCTCCTTTGTTTCTGTACATACATCACTCAAATATTTTACAAACAACATAGATAAGATATAATCTTTATATCTAGAACTATCAATTTTTCCTCTGAAACTATCGCATGCTTTCCATAAAACTTTTTCGATACCACTCTTTGTTGTCTTCATTATTTTTTCCTCATTTCTTTCTGTATTTTATTAATGGCCTCTTTATAATACAATTCCTTTTGTCCCATAATCTGGTCTAGTAAATATAATTCTTTTTTTGCCAACATATATAGTTCACCAATTTGTGCCTGTTCCTGTAAAGTAATCTGTTCAATATCCAATTCAGCATAAAACATTGGTTTAACCGTTCCTATTGTCGTGCTATTGAAATTTTGTTGTAATTCTTGTTTTACTTTCTCAGTATTCAGCAACCAATATAGATACTCTGGCAATATTCTTTCCGTATCAGGTCTGATAACCACAAAATGAGAAGGAATAATCATATTTTCATGCGCCTCGTCTATAAGCACTGCTGTAAACGGATAGGTCAATCGAACAACGATATCTCTAACTTTCGTTAAATAAACCGACTTAATTCTCTCATTCGCCTCAAACTCTTCAACCAGATTGTCTTCAATATATCCCTTTTCATTAATCACTTTTAAATTCAAAGTTCGATATTTTATTATTTCTTGGTCTGTTATTTTAGCTTGCTTCCTTGCAGTAACAAGACCCGTATTGATATTGGCTAATTCAGCTAGTCTCACACTTTACCTCCTACTTATCAAATGATTTATTGTATGATCCATTCTAAATTTAATCAGAATGGATCATATACCACTCCGACTATTTTACCCTATCTTCTGCAGTATCAACTCTATAACAATGTTCTGTGTTACGCTTACACTCTAAAACCGGAACTTTTTTTGTAACTTCGCGCTTCACTTTACCATCAATATAACGCTCTATCCATTCTACCGGTTTATTATAGTATCTCATTTCTCCTCCACAACGTGGACACTTAGAAATATGTATTTTCTCAATAACTATTCTTTTCCCATACCCGCTAATTGCCAAATTACAGAATAATGGATATCTTACTTGCTTTTTTGCAATGCCTCTTAATGTAATGAAGATAACCAAAAGTATCATTACTATAAGAAATAACCATATCCATAATTTGAGTTCTTCTGTTGTTTTTCTTTGAAAAGAATCATTGAAAAGAGCAAGTGCACTTTCTATAATATTACCGATTGGAACAATTCCAAGTACCCCTATAATCACACTTATCCACGACAACACCGCCAGCGTAAACGGGCTTCTCCATAAAGGTTCCGGCTTATACGTTGCAGGCTCTTCAACCAAACCCTCGTGTGGTGAGTTAATTACTACAGAGCCAATCATTTGTGTTGGACCATTAAATGTATTACCAATATTAATATTCTTATTAGTATTTTTCTGTTTCATATTTCTTACCTTTTCTTTCTGAAAATCAAGTAAAGGTGGAATCGCAGCACCTTAAATCATGTTGCTATTTATTCACTTTTGGAATTCTAAATGCTTTTATTCCATATTGACTGGCATATACCTTGGTGCCATCCTTCTTTGTGATGTATGTAGTATAGATATACTCCACATCATCTTTTTTTTCTTCTTTTTCCTGTGCCAAGCTTTCCTCCTTTCTCATAACAATTGAAATCCTTGGCACTCTATGCTATAATAACTTTGTTCAGAGTCGTTGCGATTCCATATAACGCCACGATTTCATAAAGACTATGAGGTTGCCGCCTTGTAGTTTTTTTGTTATGTTTGTTTTGAACTTTGTTTTCTATTAAAATTAAGCTGAATATATTCAGCTTAGTCTTAATATACCATATTTGTTATCTATTGTCAAGTTTTTTGTTATGTGTACTTTGAACATGTGTTTTAACTTTTATTGTGTCTTTTTCTTTGTATGCCATACATTTGTCCTCCCTTCCATACTTTGAATCTCGTTACATTTTTCGTATTTATGCTATGATAGTAATTAGATTTATGCAATTCGTAAATTTTCAATTTATGAAAACAGGAGGTTTCAATGGGCGACGGTAAGAAACTGAAAGAAATACTAGACAGTAAAGGCACAAATGTCCGCCAGATTGCAAAAGCAACTGGTATCAGTGCCACAACACTTTATTCTATTATTCAAAAGGATTCTAATATCCGATTTGACTTTGCACTTAGACTGGCAAATGAATTAGAAATTGACGTGAATGAGATATGCTCTGCCAGCCCCTTTTCCGGTGCGATTACTGAAGAAGAAATATATCCTACACTACCCAATGGATTAAACGGTGCTCTTGACGGAAATCGGGTAAAAACGTATCTAAAGAATTCCATGTATCCGCTTATGTATCTTTTCGGGAAAAACAGTATACCGGATGTGGATAATTTGCTGACTTCCTTTTACCAGTTGGATGATGAAGCCAGAAAAGAAGTGGTGGCAACGATACAATTCAAGCTGCAGTATCACAGAAATCCCGAACGGGCAGAACAGATAAAACAGATTAAAGGGTGGTAAAAAATAACTCCGGTGAAATTAATTATTCATCGGAGTTCTCAATTGTCTATAAATTTTGTTGAAGCAACAACATACTCTTTTAAGGTTGCAGGTAATTTATGACGTTTAATCACATCCTCACAATACCTTTTATAAATTGATTTCAATGCCTTATTATTACTTGCGTCTCCCTTAGATGCGTAATATATATATGCAAGTAAAAGAATTACATCAAACGTAAGAATTTCAACATCATTCAATTCTTCTAAATCTTCTGCAATTAAATCAACCATTACTTCCTTCGAACTAAAGTAATTGATTTTATTATGAGCTGCATAGGCCAAGCTATACACTTCACCTCTATCCTTAGAATTTCCTCTTGTATACATTACCCTTTCATGGTTAGCAATTTCGTTAAAAATTGTTGTATATTGTGGATCTTTTCCATATAAATCACCCTCATCAACAATCGTAACATTCTTTTCCCTATATGAGTCAACTAATCTTTTTGTATCATCATCTAATTCATTATATACCATCTCATGAATAATAATTTGTTGAAAACTCTCAAATAAAGGTTTCAAATATACAGTATACATATTTTTGAAAGAGCAATTCGAATCTGATGACCTATTTTCAATTCCAACCATAAAAATGTTTGCGTCAAACATTACTGGTTGTTTTATTAGCAGTTTTAGCGGTATCTTTTGTAACACGCTTTTCATACATCAACCCTCCCATATATCAGAGAGGCATCTAGCTAATTCAATATCATCATCCTCATCAATATCTTCTTCATTTATGTCATCGAAAAAACCTTCAACAAGTGTTTTATCAAGTTCTAATATTTCGGCATCTTTTACTAGTTCATCTCTAGAAGCATACCCATTATCATATACCAATTTCATTTGTCTATATATTAGGCTGTTATTTTCGATATACGGATTTTTGCAATTATATAAGTAATCCACTTGTTCGTGAAATACCTTTACTTCTTGCAACACTCCCTTTATAAATTGATAATTCTGTATATATTCATCAATTTTATCAATATAATGTTCTTCATACAGTCTATAAATAACTGCTTTTAATGGCAACTGATACTTTAAAGTCAAATAAATACTGAAAATAGCATAATCTTCAAAAAACATTTCCTGGTTTCTTTTCCCAGGCATTCTTTTTTTAAAGACTTTTTTTTCTGCTCTTAACGCTTCCTCCGGTAATAAAAACTCTGCAGCAAATCTACTTGCACGTTTTTCATTCACACTACTTAATGCAGAGAAATTACAAATATATGGTTCTTTCTTAATAATCGCGTAATCTTTCACATAATGATAATATTCATGTGCCGTAGTAAAAATCTGATTAATCAAAGGCTTTTTAGAATTTAAAACTATATATGCCTTATCATATCCAGATTGTGGTATATACAATAAGCCGTCAATTTTATCACTATCAAAATCAACAGCTTCAAAATGTATATTTGTATCTTGTTCAGTTATCCACCCAAAAATCTTTTCTCCGATTGGAGCCAGAGCATAATCAACTCGTTTCTCTTTTACAAGAGCTTTAATTGAATCAACTTCGTCTTCGCATAAAGAATTTGTATTAAAGTCATATTCTCTTTGATAATACTGTTCAAATAGTTCTTGATTATTTACTGATATCATCCAAACACCTTCTTGCAAGAACACTATACTTTTCCCTAGTGTGAATTTTTTCAATCATAAATTCAATCTTTTTTCGATCAATTTCATCCATTTTACCCATTAGATAAATAAGACCATCTCTTTCATTATCAAAAAAAAACTCATCAATTTTTGTCTTCGAAAAGTCACATATCTTATTTAATATTTCCAATGTTGGTAATTGCTTTCCTGTTTCAAGCAGTGATAATGTGCTTCTGTTTATCCCTATTTCGTCAGCAAATATTTGTTGCGTTTTATCAGCTCGTAAACTTACTAATAGATGACAAAACTTCTCTGTATTAAATGTTTTCATTGCTTTACCTCCAAACATACGTTACGCATTTTAACACACAACAAAGTATATGTCAATTTCCTGTTAGATATTCCAACAATATTATATCTCTTCTTCTTTCACATAGCAATCTTTTTTTTATTTTCTCCTGGCACCGTCTTGGCACCGCTGACCACACTTTCACTGTTATTCAGACGTAAAAAAGCTCCCAGAGGAAAACCTCTGGAAGCCTTGATTTTATTGCATATTTAAATAATCAGTCATGATTATTCGATAATTGTTGCAACTCTTCCTGAACCTACTGTTCTACCACCTTCCCGGATAGCGAATGTAAGACCCTGTTCCATGGCGATTGGATGGATGAGTTCGATTGTCATTTCTACGTTATCACCAGGCATGCACATTTCTGTTCCGGCTGGAAGTTCGCAAACACCTGTTACGTCTGTTGTTCTGAAGTAGAACTGTGGACGGTAGTTGTTGAAGAATGGAGTATGACGTCCACCTTCGTCTTTTGTCAGTACGTAAACCTGGCATGTGAATTTCTTATGGCAGTTTACTGTACCTGGTTTGATAAGAACCTGTCCTCTTTCGATCTCTGTTCTCTGGATACCACGAAGAAGTGCTCCGATGTTATCTCCAGCCTGAGCCTCATCAAGAAGCTTACGGAACATCTCGATTCCTGTTACAACAGTCTTCTTAACATCATCATGGATACCGATGATTTCAACTTCGTCAGATACGTGAAGTGTTCCACGCTCTACTCTACCAGTTGCAACTGTTCCACGTCCTGTGATAGAGAATACGTCCTCTACTGGCATCAGGAATGGCTTATCTGTAGCACGCTCTGGTGTTGGGATCCATGTGTCAACAGCGTCCATGAGTTCCATGATCTTGTCTCCCCACTCTCCGTCCGGATCTTCAAGAGCCTTAAGAGCTGATCCCTGGATGATCGGTGTGTCATCTCCTGGGAAGTCATACTCGTTAAGTACTTCACGGATCTCCATCTCTACGAGTTCAAGAAGCTCTTCATCGTCAACCATATCACATTTGTTCATGAATACAACGATGTATGGTACGTTAACCTGACGGGACAGAAGGATATGCTCTTTAGTCTGAGCCATAACTCCGTCAGTAGCAGCTACAACAAGGATAGCTCCGTCCATCTGAGCAGCTCCTGTGATCATGTTCTTAACGTAGTCAGCATGTCCTGGGCAGTCAACGTGTGCGTAGTGACGGTTAGCTGTCTCATACTCAACGTGAGCTGTAGAAATTGTGATACCACGCTCTCTCTCTTCTGGAGCCTTATCGATGTTCTCGAAATCTGTTGCTTCGTTACCAGCAACACGAGCTGCTAATACCTTTGTAATAGCTGCTGTTAAAGTTGTTTTACCATGATCTACGTGACCGATGGTACCAATATTACAATGTGGTTTTGTTCTTTCAAATTTAGCCTTTGCCATTTTGAAACGTCCTCCTTAAACTTTTATGCCCCATGGGCTATTTTTATAATCTACCGACTGCTTTGATTATACGAAATAATCAAAGTTTTTTCAAGTAAATTTTATGGCAAATCCCCCTTTTTCAAGGGGAAATGCCTTTATTTTTGATTTTTATACCATATATAGTATATATTTCATCATTTGTACTATAAATTGTTTGCTAATTTGCAATTATTTTGCGTGGTTAGCAAGAACCTTGTCCTGTACATTCTTTGGAACCGGCTCATATCTGTCGAAGAACATTGAGTAGTTTCCACGTCCCTGTGTCTTAGAACGAAGGTCTGTAGAGTAACCGAACATCTCTGCAAGTGGTACATATGCATGTACAATCTTTCCACCGCCGAGATCGTCCATACCCTCGATACGTCCACGACGAGAGTTAACATCACCGATAACGTCTCCCATGTACTCCTCAGGCATTGTAACCTCTACCTTCATGATAGGCTCAAGTAATACAGGTGCAGCCTTTGCCATAGCCTCTTTGAAACACATAGATCCGGCAATGTGGAATGCCATCTCTGATGAATCGACCTCATGGTAAGATCCATCGTATACTGTTGCATGGATACCAACTACTGGGAATCCACCAAGAGAGCCGGCCTTTGTAGCCTCCTCGATACCTTCGCCGATTGATGGGATGTACTCCTTTGGAATAGCACCACCGACAACCTCTGAATCGAACTTGAAAAGTTCTTCTCCATTGGCATCCATTGGCTCGAAGCGAACCTTACAGTGTCCGTACTGTCCACGTCCACCTGACTGCTTAGCATATTTGTATTCCTGATCAACAGCCTTTGTAAATGTCTCCTTGTAAGCAACCTGAGGTGCACCAACGTTTGCCTCAACCTTGAACTCACGGAGAAGACGGTCAACGATGATCTCAAGGTGAAGCTCACCCATACCAGCGATGATTGTCTGACCTGTTTCCTGATCAGTATGAGCACGGAATGTAGGATCCTCCTCTGCAAGCTTTGCAAGAGCCTCACCTAACTTACCCTGTCCAGCTTTTGTCTTTGGCTCGATAGCGAGCTCGATAACTGGCTCTGGGAACTCCATAGACTCAAGGATAACCGGATGCTGCTCATCACAGATTGTATCACCTGTTGTTGTGAATTTAAATCCAACAGCAGCAGCGATATCACCTGAGTAAACCTCATCCAATTCCTGTCTCTTATTAGCATGCATCTGAAGAATACGTCCGATACGCTCTTTCTTATCCTTTGTTGCATTTAATACATAAGAACCTGCCTTACATTTTCCTGAGTAAACACGGAAGAATGCAAGCTTTCCTACGAATGGATCTGCCATGATCTTGAATGCAAGTGCTGAGAATGGCTCATCATCTGATGAATGTCTCTCAATCTCATTTCCCTCAAGATCTGTTCCCTTGATTGAAGGGATATCTGTAGGAGCTGGCATGTACTCAACAATAGCGTCAAGTAACTTCTGTACACCCTTGTTACGGTATGCAGAACCACAACATACAGGTACAGCTGTACACTCACATGTTGCTTTACGAAGAACCTTCTTCATATCCTCTACAGATGGCTCCTCACCCTCAAGATACTGCATCATGAGATCGTCATCTAACTCACAGATTTTCTCAATAAGCTCTGTACGGTACTCTGCAGCCTGATCAGCCATATCTCCAAGATCATCAGTAACTGTGATATCGTCACCCTTCTCATCATTGTAGATATAAGCCTTCATCTCGAAAAGGTCGATAATTCCTTTGAAATCGTCCTCTTTACCGATTGGTAACTGAAGTACGATAGCATTTTTTCCTAATCTTGTACGGATCTGGTCAACAGCTCCGTAGAAGTTTGCACCTAAGATATCCATCTTATTGATGAATGCCATACGAGGTACATTGTATGTGTCAGCCTGACGCCAAACGTTCTCTGACTGAGGCTCAACACCACCCTTTGCACAGAACACACCAACTGCGCCATCAAGTACACGGAGTGAACGCTCAACTTCTACTGTGAAGTCAACGTGGCCCGGTGTATCGATGATGTTGATACGATGCTCAAGTGCTCCTGGCTTTGGTTTAGTGAACTCTTCAAGTGTCCAGTGACATGTTGTAGCGGCAGAAGTAATTGTAATACCTCTTTCCTGCTCCTGCTCCATCCAGTCCATGGTAGCAGTACCTTCATGAGTATCACCGATTTTATAGTTAATACCAGTATAATAAAGAATACGCTCTGTCAGTGTTGTTTTACCAGCATCGATATGAGCCATGATTCCAATATTTCTGGTTCTCTCAAGTGGATATTCTCTTCCAGCCAAGGTTTTTTCCTCCTATATTTAGTGTCCTATGCACAACCGGACTCTGTTGCAAATCCGGTTTGCTGCATGAATCAAAAGCAAAGCTGTAAGCTTCTTACAGAAACTAGAATCTGTAATGTGCGAATGCCTTGTTTGCCTCTGCCATCTTGTGCATATCTTCTTTTCTCTTAACAGATGCGCCTGTGTTGTTAGCTGCATCCATGATCTCGTTAGCTAATCTCTCAGCCTGAGTTTTCTCTCCTCTGGCACGTGAGAATGCTGTTAACCAACGAAGGCCTAAAGCCTGACGACGATCAGGGCGAACCTCGATTGGTACCTGATATGTGGCACCACCGATACGTCTTGCTTTTACTTCGAGAGCTGGCATTACATTGTTCATAGCTTCTTCGAATACTTCAAGAGCTGGTCTTCCTGTCTTTTCTTCTACTGTAGCAAATGCTCCGTATACAATCTTCTGAGCTACGCCTTTCTTACCGTCTAACATAATGCTGTTAACAAGCTTTGTAACTACTTTGCTGTTGTACATTGGATCTGCTAATACGTCTCTTTTCTGAGTATGTCCTTTACGTGGCACGTTACTTCCCTCCTTAATCATGATATTTGTGGATTAATTCATCGGTACTCACATGTGTCTCTCTAATGTGTTCGTGCGGAATTGTATTCATAAAGTGAAATCCTGCATCTGCAGGTCTAATCCCAACACTAACCTACTTTAGTTCTGTTTGTGATACACAATGTTGCTAAATTATTTAGCAGCTTTTGGTCTCTTTGCGCCGTACTTAGAGCGGGCCTGTTTTCTGTTTGCAACACCTGCAGTATCTAATGTACCACGGATGATATGGTAACGTGTACCTGGTAAATCCTTAACACGGCCACCACGAATCAGAACAACGCTATGCTCCTGTAAGTTGTGTCCCTCACCAGGAATGTATGAAGTTACTTCGATTCCGTTTGAAAGACGAACTCTGGCGATCTTTCTAAGAGCTGAGTTAGGCTTCTTAGGAGTAGCTGTCTTAACTGCTGTACAAACTCCTCTCTTCTGTGGTGAGCTTGTCTCTACTGGCTTCTTCTTGAGTGAGTTGAAACTTCTCTGAAGAGCTGGTGCAGTTGACTTCTTCTCTACTGTCTGTCTTCCTTTTCTAACTAACTGGTTAAATGTTGGCATGTTTTCACCTCCTGTATATAAATTAAAAATGATAAAGCATGTTTTTACGCATGCTTTATCATTATATAGTCGAGTATTTTCTCTGTCAAGCATTTATTTGACAAATATTTTCTTAACGAACTCAAAGACTCTCTCTGTTTCCATTGCCAGTCTGGCTTGATCAAATTCTGTATAACCTTCATTTACAAGAAACGCCTGTCCCATTATATATTTGTGCATTTCCTCATTTATCTGATCTGCAACAATCTCATCACAGTGAAGTGCCTCAACTAACATCTTCTCTGTCCTGGTATCCTTAAACAGTCCATGTCCCGAGTCATTGTCTGCAACGAGCTGTCTGAACAACACCCTCTCACTGTCTGCAAACTCACAGACAATAGTGGTCTG
>OJOI01001854.1_pt1 | contig 11195 bp, 10 predicted proteins | sample 1598061 | NCBI WGS metagenome assembly OJOI01 (sample SAMN01915224, study PRJEB22387) | human gut metagenome | isolation source: stool | host: Homo sapiens | place: USA
GCGGCAGGTGCGGTCTTAATATGTGCGATAGCAGCGGTAATAATAGGTTGTATTATTTTTATTCCCCATTTGATTACATTGGTGAATCTCTCTCTTTCGTAAAAGCCTTTTTCTCGATGAATCATGCAAAGAACGATTCCCAATTAAAGGAATTGTTCTTTTGTTTTGTATAGGCTTCTTTATCATTCATTATAAAGACCGTATTTATGGAATTTATATGAGTTCATAATGTTTTCATCGGTATCGGCTTGTAACAGGAGCAATATATCTCGACAAAACTCCATATATCCCGTTCCGTTTGCCGTTACAATGTTTTTATCATATACGCACTGTTTTTCAATATATCCGTTCTCGTTTGTATAATTTTCTTTTCCCCATAATTTCAGTTGTTCTTTGGTATTCCCCGTATGTTTGACGTGGTTCAGGAATCCGTGCGCAGCCATGAATGATGCGGCATTACAAATCGCGCCTACGATTTTCCCTTGCTGTAAGGCTTTTGTTACGATAGGGACAAGCGATTCGGCGACAGGAGTATTCCATTGCATCCCCCCGATTAGAATCAGAGCGGCATAATCTTCGGGCAAATTCCGAAAACTATAATCGGGTATCGTTCGGAATCCTCCAATAGAACAGACTTCTTTTTCGGTGGGGGCAACCGTTTTCGGGATATATTTTTTGTCGCTCCCGGGCATCACCCCGAAATTCAAAGAAGTTGACAGGAATGCGCCTTCCCAATCGGCATATTCATCGAGTAATACAAATAAAACTTCTTTTTTCATATTTTCGTTTTTATAATTTCTCGTTATCGTTTTTTGTTGTTATTCAAAAAATATTTTTGGTTTTCTTGTCGCAAGAAGCGTTCGTCGACAAGATAACGAATCGTTTCTACAATTTGTTCTTGCGGATAGTGCAATCGTTCGACCAATTCGTTCAGTTTGAGCGGTTCATTTCTCAATAAGTCTTGCAGGGCGGAGGTAATTTGGTCGAATACAACTGGCGATAAAGTCGCGTTTTTCTTATTTTGACACACATCGCAACAGCCACAATTATCGGTCGTTTTTTCACCGAAATAGTCGAGTAACAATTTTTCCCTACAAATATTTTCGCATAAAGTATATTGCAGGATACGTTCTATCCGATATACAAAACGCTCTTTTCGTTCTTCGTATGCCGACCGGGGTATTACAAGATCTTTCAATCTTGTACGGGAACGGGTAAAAAGAATGAAGGGCATTCTTTTTCGAGGAACATAATGGATAATGTGTAATTTCCCCAAATAGATGAGACTCTCGTATATTGTTTCGGGAGACAACCCTGTACGCCGTTCGATAATCGACTCTTTGATAAATGTATAATCGGCGAATAATCCTGTATAAGAGCGTAACAAGCATTGCAATACCGTATCGGTATCGGGGTCGTCGGTTTTTAGTTTATACAATTCGTCTCTATGTACGGTTACCATGACACGGGACTGCGAATCGGCTTCTTCTATGTATTCTATATATCCCGACTGTTCCAATATTTTCAACGCGTGGTAAGCGGGCAGTATCGGGAATTTGAATGTCTTACAAAAAAGATTCAAATCGAAATCATGTACTGAGTTTATTCCAAATCCCTCGGCTACTTGCAAATAGTTGCACATGGCTTCGTATATACGGACTATAAAATCTTTTTCGGGGAACATGTCTGTTACCCTTTTATGCAGCTTGGATTTATCGGTCGGGGAGTAGAGCAGGACGGCATAAGAACTGTTTCCGTCCCGTCCGGCCCGTCCGGCTTCTTGATAATACTCTTCGGGAGAACTGGGTATATCGAGATGTACGACCAGACGCACATCGGGCTTGTCTATTCCCATACCAAAAGCATTCGTCGCAACCATAACCCGGGAATGCCCTTCTTTCCACTCTTGTTGTCTGCGCTCTTTGTCTTCGGGATCGATACCTGCATGATAATATTGTGCAGATATTCCGGCACGATATAAGACCTCTACAACCTCTTTTGTGCGTTTTCTGCTGCGGACATACACGATGGCGCTTCCCGGGACGCGGGATAATATATAGATGAGTTGTTGCAGTTTGTCTTCATTATAACGGACAACATAACGAAGATTCGGCCGACGGAAACTTTTTCGGAAAATATTTTCAGCCTTAAAAAGCAACTTAGTCTGAATATCTTTTGCAACTTCGGGAGTTGCGGTTGCTGTTACGGCAAGTACGGGTATTTGGGGAATTGTCTGTCGCAATTCCGCTATTTTTAAATAATCGGGGCGGAAATCATATCCCCACTGCGAAATACAATGGGCCTCGTCTACAACAAGTAGTGAAACCGGTAAATCTTTGAGTTTTTCTTGGAAAAGTTGGGTCGATAGCCGTTCGGGAGAAACATAGAGGAACTTGTATTTCCCGAATATGCAGTTGTCGAGGGTAATGAGCATCTCCCGTCGGCTCATTCCCGAGTGTATATACGATGCTTTTATGTCGAGGGCCCGCAACGTGTCTACTTGGTCTTTCATCAACGCGATAAGAGGCGTTACCACGATACATATACCGTCCATGTATAACCCCGGAACCTGATAAGTAATCGATTTTCCGCCACCGGTCGGCATTAACGCAAGCGTATCTTTTCCTTTTAAGACCGATTGTATGATATCTTCCTGCAAGGGTCTGAAAGAGTCATATCCCCAATAACGTTTCAATATTTCGTGAATACTTTGCTCCATAATCAAAATTCGGGAATATCTTGTATTTCAAAAATCCGTAGTTAGCTTTTTGCAAAGATAGTGAAAGAATCTGCATTCGGCTCGCTCTTTATTATATCTAATGAGCGTCGAGAAGAATACTTGTCAGTTGTTATATGGCAGATAAAAGTATATTCTGTCTTTTTGGCAGTTTTTTTACTAAAAAAAGTTTGGCATAGATTTCGCAGTAAGAATAGTGTCTTTCTCGGAAAGAGAAGAAAAAAGAACTATATAATTTATTTAAAAATAAAAAGAAATGAACATTAAACCGTTAGCAGACAGAGTATTGATCAAGCCTGCACCAGCAGAAGAAAAAACTGTAGGTGGAATCATCATTCCCGATTCAGCCAAAGAGAAACCCTTGAAAGGTGAAATCGTAGCCGTAGGCAACGGAACGAAAGATGAAGAAATGGTCGTAAAACCCGGTGATACTGTATTGTATGGGAAATATGCCGGTACTGAACTGGAATTGGACGGTGAGAAATATCTTATCATGCGTCAGTCCGATGTCTTAGCAATTCTCTAACTTTTAACGTTGTTTATTCAACCTATTATACTTTACAATCATGGCAAAAGAAATTAAATTCAATATCGAGGCTCGCGAAGAGCTGAAAAAAGGCGTTGACGCTTTGGCTAACGCAGTGAAAGTAACTCTCGGTCCGAAAGGCCGTAACGTAATCATCGAGAAAAAATTCGGTGCTCCTCACATCACGAAAGACGGTGTTTCGGTAGCGAAAGAAGTGGAACTCGAAGAGGCTTTCCAGAATATGGGAGCCCAATTGGTAAAAGAAGTGGCTTCTAAAACCGGAGATGATGCAGGAGACGGTACGACGACAGCTACGGTATTGGCTCAGGCAATCGTCAATGTCGGGCTGAAAAACGTTACCGCCGGAGCCAATCCTATGGATTTGAAACGCGGTATCGACAAAGCTGTTGCCTGTGTGGTGGAAAATATCAAATCTCAGGCACAAGAGGTAAATGACGATATGGCTAAAATCGAATCGGTTGCCCGTATCTCTGCCAACAATGACAGCAAAATCGGAAAACTTATCGCCGAAGCTATGGAAAAAGTAAAACGTGAAGGCGTCATTACCGTAGAAGAAGCCAAAGGAACCGATACGACGGTAGAAATCGTAGAAGGTATGCAGTTCGATCGCGGATATATTTCTCCTTATTTCGTAACCAACACCGAAAAGATGGAATGCGAAATGGAAAATCCGTATATCCTTATTTTCGACAAGAAAATCTCTTCTCTCAAAGAGATGCTGCCCGTTCTCGAAGCTACTGCACAGTCGGGTCGTCCTTTGTTGATCATTGCAGAAGATGTCGACAGCGAAGCTTTGGCTACGTTGGTAGTAAATCGCTTGCGCGGCTCTTTGAAAATATGTGCTGTAAAAGCCCCCGGCTTCGGCGATCGTCGTAAAGAGATGCTCGAAGATATTGCCGTATTGACTGGCGGTGTCGTAATCTCGGAAGAGAAAGGTCTCAAACTCGAATCGACAACCATCGATATGTTGGGTCGTGCCGAGAAAGTAACCGTCGATAAAGAAAATACAACGATTGTAAATGGTATGGGCGACAAAGCAGCTATTACTGCTCGTGTAGCTCAAATCAAGGCACAAATCGAGAAAACCACGTCGGATTACGACCGGGAGAAATTGCAAGAACGTCTTGCCAAATTGGCCGGTGGTGTTGCTGTCCTTTATATCGGTGCTGCTTCCGAAGTAGAAATGAAAGAGAAGAAAGACCGTGTGGACGATGCACTGAGCGCAACTCGTGCGGCCATAGCCGAAGGTATCGTACCCGGTGGTGGTGTAGCCTATATACGTGCCATATCTTCATTGAACGACCTGAAAGGCGATAATGAAGACGAAACAACGGGTATTGAAATTATCAAACGTGCTATCGAAGAACCTTTGCGTCAAATCGTTGCAAATGCAGGTGTCGAAGGTGCAGTTGTCGTTCAGAAAGTAAAAGACGGCAAAGGCGATTTCGGTTACAACGCTCGCACGGGTGAATACGAGAATTTCTTTGCTGCCGGAGTTATCGATCCTGCTAAGGTTACTCGTGTAGCTCTCGAAAATGCGGCTTCCATTGCCGGTATGTTCCTCACGACTGAATGTGTCATTGCCGATAAGAAAGAAGAAAATGCAGCTCCCGCTGCCGGCATGGCTCCCGGAATGGGTGGTATGGGAGGCATGATGTAATTCTGAACTCTCTATAACAATCAAGAAACGGGCTGTAAATTCGTACAGCCCGTTTTTATTATCCGAAAAATATTCGTAAAAAATAAAATGAAACGATATTTCCCATAAAACGAAAAGGCCTCGAATATTTTTTTTGTATCAAGAAGAAGTGGTTATCTTTGAAACATGGCTACTGGTAAAGCAAATCCATATCGAATCTGTTTAGTTGTAAAATAAGACCGTTTTTTTGCGGCTCTATGCTGGAATAGATTTTTCACACCGATATTTGCCCCAATTTATTGTGTCGGAATCAACCATTAAAAAGTTTTGATATCTCTCTCTTTTCTCGATTCTATGTGGGATTTGCTGAACATAAAAAAGAGTCATATCCAATATTGGATATGACTCTTTTTTATCGGAACAATATCGTTTAGCGTATGTTGGGATTGATTTTATTCCATTCGCTGATAGCCGGAAGAACACCCATGGCAATAACTTCGTCGCGAAGAGCACAAAGATGTTCGTAACTCTTTTCGAGAGTCGCTTCTTCCTCCGGCGTTCCTTTTACCGGTTTCAGATGGCAACCATCTGCGGTAATATCGGTTTCCCATGCCATCATGATATGATCGAACTTATCGTTCGAAACATACGTTCCGGCCGGCCAACGGAAAGGTTTTCCGCCCATAGCAGCAGCGATCATTTCGACCGATACGTAAGCCGGACTTTGGAATGAAGACCGTCCTCGCAAAGCGATGATATTTGCACCGCCTTTTATGACTTTCTGTTGTATCTCGCCCCATTGCTCTTTGGAGAGAACCTCCGTCCCGATAAGCTCTGAAAGCGGTTTGCCATTAACTTTTGCCGTAGAAGCAAACACAGCCATTTGCTCGCCGTGTCCGCCGTAGGTACGGCAATTTTCGACAGAGTCCATCGATATTTGGAAATACTTGGACAATTCGCTGCGTAATCGGGTAGAGTCGAGAGCTGCTAATGTCGTAACCTGAGACGGTTTCAATCCCGAATGCAAAAGTACGATAAGACCGGTAATATCGGCCGGATTGAAGATGATGACGATATGTTTTACATCGGGACAATATTTCTTTACATTTTGCCCGAACTCTTCGGCAATGGCAGCATTTCCTTTCAAAAGGTCTTCGCGGGTCATGCCGGCTTTACGGGCCGCGCCACCCGAATTGATGATGTACTTGGCATCGGTAAGAGCCTCTTTGATGTCAGACGTATAAGTGATGTTTACTCCTTCAAAACCGCAATGATACAGTTCCTCAGCGACACCTTCCAGTCCCGGAGCATAGGGATCGTACAAGCAGATATTAGGTGTCAAATTCATCATAATGGCTGTTTGTGCCATATTGGAGCCGATCATGCCGGCAGCACCCACGATAGTGAGTTTTTCGTTTGTTACGAATTTCATAGCTTATATTTTTAATATTCGATTCGAATGATTTGGTCTCAAAGATACGAATAATAATCTTAACAAATCTGGCGATTAGGCTAATTATCATTAATAATTCTTTTATCGAATTTATGCGTAAAAAGTTTTTTCCATCTGATATTATAAAATATCTTCGCAACATTAAATTAAAAAGAGAATGTTATAGGCCACACGCTTCTATGTCAGATTAACGCTGAATCCGTGGATGTAGAAAACATGAGAAAAATACATACAGAGAAAATTCGATGTATGAAAAGGTCGTGTTGTAAAACGATATAAAGAAAAAAGCCTCAGATTTTTCAGAGGCTTTTTTCTTTGGAACTAAGTAGGAATTACAATAAGTTGCTGGCCAACTCGGAGAGCTTGCTTCGCTCGCCTTTTACCAGATTGACATGTCCGAAAATTTCTTGCCCCTGCATACGGTCTATCATATAAGCCAATCCATTCGACTGCGTGTCGAGATACGGAGAATCGATTTGATAAACGTCGCCGGTGAATACCATTTTTGTACCTTCGGCTGCACGGGTAATAATGGTCTTTATCTCATGTGGGGTAAGGTTTTGCGCTTCATCGATGATGCAGAAGGTATCAGAAAGACTCCGACCGCGAATATACGCCAATGCTTCTATCACCAAACTCCCTCCCGCCTGCATCTCTTGCAGGGTGCGATAGTCGTTGCTTTCGAGTGAAAATTGACGCTTGATGACATTGAGATTATCGAAGAGCGGTTGCATGTAGGGTGCAATCTTTTGTTTTTCGTCTCCGGGAAGGAATCCCAAATCTTTATTCGACAGTGATACGATGGGGCGGGCGAGAAGTATCTGTTTATACATGCCGTGTTGTTTCAGCGCACCGGCAAGGGCCAACAGCGTTTTTCCCGTCCCCGCTTTACCGGTAATGGCCAACAACTTGACGCGATCGTCATTCAGCAAATCAAATGCAAATGCCTGCTCGGCATTACGGGGTTCAATGCCGAAATTTTTTTCTTTGGTTACTTTTCTTACTATACCGTCCGCCGTAACATACCGGGCCAGTACCGAAGAGTTACCGCTATCGAGGACGAAACACTCGTTTGTGCGTAATTTCACACCGATCTGCTCTACCGGTATGCCTTTTTTAGAACTGTATATGGCATCGATTATATCAGGTGCAATTCCGGTGATAGTACGGTGTTCATTCTCGAAGAGGTCGTCGCTTTTGACTTTGTCATTGGTGTAATCTTCGGTCTCGATACCCAATGCCCGCGCTTTCATACGCAAATTTATATCCTTGGTAACAAGGATCGTACGCATATTTTTATGCTGCTCGGCAACTTCGATGGCTGCCGAGAGAATACGATGATCGGGTTTATCTTCGCGGAAAGCTTCTTTCACACGTTTGTTCAATGAACTATTAACGATGATAGACAGTCGCCCCAAGTCCGGCCCCAACTGAGCTCCGTTCTCAAAAAAATCTTTATCGGTGTATTTGTCGAGTTGGCGGGCAAATTCCCGGGCATTGTAATTGATTTCTTCATTTCCTTTTTTGAATTTATCCAACTCTTCCAATACGACTATCGGGATAAAAATATCATTCTCCTCAAAATTGAAAATACATTTGTGATCATGAAGGAGAACATTTGTGTCTAAGACAAAATTCTTTTTTCCCATGGCTTTAAAAGTTTTAAGGTTAGTTTCGTACTATACGAATTATTCAAATATAGGAATATTTTATGAGAAATAAAAGGAGAAGAGCAGATAAAATTGTTTTATATGCCTTATTCTTTCTTTCGTTTGTTCGGATTATAGACTTCTAATAAAGTCAACAGCCCGAATTCCGTACTTTTTTTGACACGGATTCGGGCTGTTTATATTGGAGCGGGAATAATTATTCAAGAATAATATCGAACGGCATTCGAGCCTGCAAACGGTCTATCTTATCGATGTTTTTCAAGAACAGTAAACTCTCACCGAAATCTCCGAACATACTCTCTATTTTATTGTAAATATAGCGATCGGGATTTACATTCGAAAGAATACTTGTAAGGAAGTCGGTCTGGTTGGGGTATTTCACGATGCGATAATCTTCCAGTTTGGCCCGGTCGGCCGCAGCCTCTATTGCATCATTGATTCCGCCTAACTGATCGACCAGTTTCAATTCTTTGGCCATTTCTCCTGTCCATACACGTCCCTCGGCAATTCTTTTTATTTCATCGATTGGCATTTTTCGGCCGTCGGCACAGCGACGGGTAAAGAGTTCATATCCGTCATTGACCATATTTTGAAATAGAGCCCGTTCTTCGCCATTTAATGGTCTGCCCATCGCACCCATATCGGCAAGTCGGTTCGTTTTCACTCCGTCGAAGTGAAGGTCGAGAGTTTCGGTCAGTAATTTCGATGGGTCGGGAATCATTCCGAAAATACCGATAGAGCCGGTGAGAGTAGTCGGTTCGGCGACAATCCAGTCGGCGGCACAAGAGATATAATAGCCACCCGAAGCTGCATAATCACCCATCGATACGATGACAGGTTTCTTTTCTTTCAAAAGGGAAACCTCGCGCCAGATTTGTTCGCTTCCGTATGCACTCCCACCGGGAGAATTTACACGGAGTACGACCGCCTTTATATCTTTATCTTCCCGAAGTTTTCGGAGATCGAGCATGACTCTCTCCGAGTTTATACCTTCGGTGCCGATAGAACTCATGGAATTATCTATCGAACCATAGGCGTAATAAACGGCTATTTTATTTTTGCTTTTATTTTTTTGCTCCTTGTCCTTGACATTGACCATTTCTGCCAAAGTTACGGTACGAAGACTCTCTTTTTCATCTTTCATACCCGACATTGTTTTCAGATAATCGAGAACCTGATCTTTATACATCAATGTATCGGCCAGTCCGCAACGGACATACTCCGGAGCGGAAGAATAGTCCATATTCTTATCGGCCATCGCATTCAAAGAATCGGTCGGAATGTGTCGGGATACGGATATGTCGCTTACCAGTTGATTCCAAATCGATTGTATATAAGCCAACGTTTGTTCTTTGTTTGCCTTGCTCATTTCATTGGCGATGTAGGGTTCTACGGCCGATTTATAGGTTCCTACACGAAAAACCTGCATTTCAACGCCAACCTTTTTCATCAGGTCTTTATAGAACATAAGCCGACTTGCCATTCCATGCCAAGAGATGTTTCCTGACGGATTGAGTATCAGTTTATCGGAAACACTGGCCAGATAATAGGTGCTTTGGGTATAATTATCGCCGTATGCGATGATGAATTTTCCGCTTTCCTTGAAATCGGAGAGTGCCCGTCGTATCTCCTGCAAAGAGGCTGTCGAACAGGCAAAGCCTCCGGCATTGAGATAGATACCTTTGATATTTTCGTTTTCTTTCGCCTTTTTGATAGATTCGATAATATCGTCCAGTCCGTTGACGGTTGTATTGTCTCCGAATAATTGACCGAACGGATTTTCTTGACTCCGTTCCGATACAATCCCCTTGAGCTCTAAGACATAGATGGAATTATTTTTAACAACAGTCTCAGTCTCGGACGTTGCCCATATTCCGATTAAAGAAATGATTCCAAATCCTACAATAACAGCACCTGTAACGAGTATGCCGACAATGGTCGCCAGTGTAAATTTAAAAAAATCTTTCATACGTATGTACCTTTATGTTTTTGATATTTTCCAAGCTTTCTACCGCTGATCATCGGCCAACTCTATCACTTCGAGGTCTTTGAATCGACCCTCCTCGACAGAAAAACGAACCAATGTCCGCTGTTTATGAAATCCATACTTGCCGGCAGCTCCGGGATTGATGTGTAATAGTTGTAACTTTTTGTCATACATTACTTTAAGAATATGCGAATGTCCTGAGACAAAAAGATCCGGTGGATTCCTGAAAATCTCCGGCACGACGGCCGTGTCGTACTTGCCCGGATAACCGCCGATATGGGTGATCCATACATCGGCCCCTTCTATCGTAAAACGTTGGTTCTTAGGATATATAGTGCGCAGTTCTTGCCCGTCTATATTCCCGTAAACAGCCCTTAGTGGCTTAATGGCTTCAAGCCGTCGAGCCACTTCGAGAGAGCCAATATCGCCAGCGTGCCATATTTCGTCGCAAGACTCGAAGTAGCGAATATACCGGTCGTCCCACCATGCGTGTGTATCCGACAATAAACCAATGCGTTTCATCTGTACGAATTTAAGTCCTACAAATGTACATTTTTTTTCAGAATAAGAGCCTCGCTATAAAATAAAACCCGTCTTTCCATTATCGGAAAGACGGATTTAAAAACGCCGAATTCTGTAAAATATCTATTCGACATTATCTTTTAATTGCTTCCATATTGAGGTGTAAATTCCGAAAGAAAAGAGTGAGTATAGCAGGAAGAGACATATATAAACCATATAATACCACACACTATTTATGAAAACTCGCGATATGATGATAAGTATCGAATATATTATCCCAGATACGAAAAACATACCGAAAATACACCATTTATTTCCATCGGTTGCCCGATACGAGGCCCGAAGTGCCTCTATGGGACTTTTTTGCTTTTCTATTAGGAAATATGGCGATAATCCCCATGCCATGGCCATGACTATACCTGGTATGACAAAAAAGAGTAACGATGCGATGAGTGCGGCATACATGATGCCGACCAATATGAAATACTCACTCATATATTTTCGATATCGGGGATTAAAAATATGAGAGGGATTAATAGATTCCCCCTTAGACATTTGTACCGGCAAAAGTGTCATGGCAATCATCGTACCTATGTTCAGATAAGGAATCCATATCGTCAAGAAATAAACTAGGATCCAC
>OJOI01001859.1_pt1 | contig 11171 bp, 8 predicted proteins | sample 1598061 | NCBI WGS metagenome assembly OJOI01 (sample SAMN01915224, study PRJEB22387) | human gut metagenome | isolation source: stool | host: Homo sapiens | place: USA
AATTTTTTATATAAAAAAACGGCTTTAAGCCGTTCTTTGTAAAGGAATATTCTGAAACTTGTAGGAATTAATTAACAATTTAACTATCTAAAAATCAAGATGGTGTCATCGTCTTGATCATTGACAGGGTTTGGTGCGTTGACGATCTTAGCACCAGAAACAGTGTCAGAATGATTAATAGTAAGGCAAGCAGTAACTATTCCTGCGATAACAGCCGCAGGCACTACGAAAAGTGATACTAAAGCTATGATTTTTTTAACTTTTTTGCTGTTTCTCTTTTTATAAGTCTTTTCAATACGATTCTTTTTAACCATAATCAGTACCTCCTTTCTATTACTCTCATCTTGGCACTTTCACTTCTAGGATTGAATTCAAGTTCATCTTTGTCAGGAAGAATAGGCTTCTTTGTAAGAATCTCGTATGGGCATTTTTCATCTTCTGTTGGAATAGGCAAGAAACGATTAAATGTCTTCTTCGGTGCATATTTCATAAAGATGTTCTTAGCAATTTCATCTTCTTCACTGTTGAAGGTAATAATTGCAAGTCTACCCATTGGATTTAAGAATTCTACAGCTTGGCTCAATCCATTGATCAATTCATTCTTTTCGTCATTCACTTCATAACGTAGAGCCATGAAAGTTTGTTTCGCTGGATGTCCTTTCTTTCTAAGAATTCTTTCAGGAAGAGCTTTTTTAATGATATCGACCAATTCAAATGTTGTCTCGATTGGTTTCTTAGCTCTTTCTTCAACTATTTTTCTTGCTATCGGACCAGCGAACTTCTCTCCACCATATTCGAATAGTATTCTCTTCAATTCATCAGCCGAATAAGTATTAACTACTTCTCTAGCTGTCAACTTTTGTGTGTTGTCCATTCTCATATCGAGAGGTGCATCATATCGATAAGAGAATCCTCTTTCAGGATCATCGAATTGAGGTGATGATACACCGATATCCATAAGAATGAAATCAGCACCACGCAATCCATATTCTTTCAAAGTAGGAATTGCTTGGGAGAATTTCGAATGAAACAACTTATGAGACTGGCTGTAGTGAGACAACTTTTGCTCCGAATATGATAGAGCAGCAGGATCTCTATCAAATCCATATAAAGAAGCTGTATTATCTACCATCTCCAAAATATTTGAAGAATGTCCTGCTCTACCTATAGTCATATCTACAATGACCATATTTGGAATATCAGTCCTGACAAACGACAATACTTCCGTCAAAAGTACTGGGATATGAATGTTATACTCAGTTACTTGTTCTGCGGCACTTGTTTTAGAGCGTTCTGAGCTAGACATGAGTAATCATCCTCCCCTTTCTTCTCAAGTTCATTGAACTTATCTGTATCCCATAATTCAATGTGAGTCATTCTTCCAACAAATGTGACACTTTTAGAGATTCCAGCTTTGTTTAACAATGGTTTTGATAACTGAATTCGGCCGTGGGAATCAATCTCAATTTGATTTGACTGAGAGAAGAAGATACGTTTCAACTGACGGTTGTTGGCATCAAAATCGCTGAGTTGTTCATATTGTTCAGCCATCTTCATGTAAGCATCTTGTGGATAAAGTTCGATGTTTCCATCAAAGCCGATTGTGGCAAAGACGATAGAGTCAGTAAAAGCACCTCTGTCTTTATTAGGCAAAGTAATGCGGCCTTTATCGTCTAAGTTATGAACCGACAATCCTAGGAACATCGACAATCCACCTCCCCACACGCCCTAATTCTACCATTTTTGAACACTTTTTCACACATTGTTTATTTTTCTTCCTTTTTTGCATTGACTTTTAAAGGCTAAAGCGCTAAAAATTCTAATATATTAGGTTTTTTACTTGTTTTTAATAGTGGGTGATTAGTGGGAAAATTTTAAGAAAAGAATAAAAAAAGCGAGGTTTTTCCTCGCTATAAACTTAATTTGATCGTTTTTCCCTTTTTAGTGGGTAAAAGTGGGGAGATATCATTTCAAGTTTTTGAATGGGTTGTCTTGTTTATTCTCAGTTAAATTTTTATAGTCTTTCTCAAATTCATCCTCACTATAAACGACATATCCATCTCCCTCGACTTTGGTCAAAGGGACAGTGGAATAGACAGGAGGAATGGCATCATAGAACAAAGCCAAAAGAGTAGGCTTCAAATCGTATCTTCCATCTGAATCAGGCAAGATATCAGCCATTTCTGGATCACTAGATAAAGACAATTCACAATTTTCATCGATTGGATAATTCTTCAAAGTAAAATCGTGATCGTCCAATAAAGTAACTTCACCTTTCATAGTGATCTCGACCAACAGGAAATCAGCCATTGGCTTTACCATAGCTACAACTTCTAAGCAACCGTTTTCTCCAAATCCTCTGACGCTAGGGCGGGGAGAACATTCTTCTTCGGTAGGCTTAAATGGAAAGTATTCCGTCTCATTATCACCTGTTCTCAACAATCTAGGATCGATATATAATCCATCAGACAATTTATGTCTAATCACATTTTTTTCTTTATTATTCATTAATAATTCTCCTAAGCAGCCAATTCCATAGGAAGCTTTGAAATCAAGGCATTGACAACATCATTGACAACAGCATTAATTTCATTGTCCTTCAAGGTGTGATCACCCTCCAAGGCCAAGGTTATTCCAATGGATTTCTTCAAATCACCTTCATAGTGATCGAAGAGAGTTACACTCTTCAATAAGCTCTTACCTGCTTTTTTAGCTAACAATTCGATATCGTGGTAAGAAACCTCACCATGAAGAATAAAGGACAAATCTCTAAAAACTGTAGGATGAATTCCATAAGGAAGGAACTTTGTACGACCAGTCTTGATTCCAAACCAAACACCTAAATCCAATTCACCTACCAAATATTCTTCATCGAACTTTCCAGGGTTCAAAGCTCCGAAAGTTCCAAGCAAGCTTTTACCGACCATGATGTCGGCACTCTTTCCAGGATGGAAACTAGAATTCTTGCTCTTTACAATACTATATCTATTCTTTTGAATTCCAAGATTTACTAATATAGCTTCTATGATTCCGCTCAAATCGTAGAAATCATAAGGTCTAGCTCCAAATCCTTCCTGATCTTGTTTATTCCCATGCAAAACAATTCCTAACAATCTTCTATGACCTATAGGTGAATCGATTGAAGAAATTTCAAAGAATCCGAAATCGCTCTTTTTATGGGAAAGATTATATTGAACAGTTTCAAGTAACGAAGGAAGTAAATCAACTCTGACATATTCGTGATCGTTAGTAAGAGGATTTGAAATCTTATAACATGGAGTATTTTCAAAGACACGAATTTGATTTGCTTGTTCCTGACTTACCAAAGTAAAAGTCATAACTCCATATAATCCATTAGAAATCAGCAAGTTTCTAATATTCCATTCACTTTCTTGTTCAAAGGAAAGCTTGCCTTGAGTCAAAGGCATTCCTCTCAATGAGAGTGAAATTCTATCAGCCGAATAAAATCTAAATACTTCCTCATCAATATCAGCTTGTTGCTTTAAATCCACACGCCACAAAGGTGAAATCAACTTGCCATCTTTATCTTTAGAAATAGAGAATGCAGTCAATACACGATCGACTTCCTCTTGAGTATAATCACTTCCAAGTCTATGGTTTGTCTTTTCAAAAGAATAATCGATTGGTGCAGGTAAAGATAACTCACCTTTAGTTGAAGTAGAGAAAGATTCGACGATAGATTCTGGGAAGACTTTTAATAACAAGTCGAGCATGACAGACAATGATTCATCACTCATCAAAGGATTGACACCTTTGGCAAACAAAAGAGAAGAAGGTGAAGATAGTCCAAGTCTTGCACAGGTGTGACGTATATTTGCATGATAGAATGAAGCAGCTTCAATCAAAACATCATTTGTATTCTCATCCACCATTACATCCTTTCCGCCCATAATTCCACCCAAACATAAAGGCTTACCTGAAGATGTGATTACCAAATCACCTTTCTTTAAATCATATGTTTTATCATTCAAAGCGAGGAACTGACCTTCATAATCATCTCTGATTTCCAATGGATATGAAGAAATTTTAGAGCTGTCATAAATATGGAAAGGCTGACCAGTCAAAACCATTGCATAATTTCCAACATCTACCAAAGGATCTACACTTCCATAGCCAGATAGAAGTAAATTATGAGCAATCTTCTGCGCAATTGTTTTGTCGAAGCCTTTCAAATGAACTTTAGCTAAGGAGAATTTCTTAGCAAAATCAGATGAAGTCAATGCTAGATTTTCTCTTTTTAAAGAAGAAATATCAAATTCATCGACACCTAAGAACTTCTCTCCAGTTAAAGCACTGACTTCCCTTGCAAAGCCGATCAAAGAAAGGGCGTCAGGTCTATTTGGCAAAACATTGACATCGAGCAAGGTATCTTTAAGACCCAAGTGTTCCAAAATCTCAGTATCACCAATCTTGAAGCTATCATCTAATTCATGAATTACATCAGTTTCTTTAGAAGGAAGAAGATTGGCAGGAACACCGAGTTCAACTAATGAGCAGCACATTCCATTGGAAGGATAATTTCTTATGACACCAGCCTTGATAGTCTTCCCTAAACTGGGAAGGTCACATCCTGGTAAAGCGACGATGACTTTAATTCCTTCTCTTGCATTTGGGGCTCCACAAACTATATCCAAAACACCTATGGCACCACCACAATCAACTTTTAAAAGATGAAGGTGATCACTTTCAGGATGCTTTTGACATTCGATGATTTTACCTACAACCAATTTGGAAGCTTGAGTCATTTGACGAACTTCTTCTACTTCAAATCCAGCAAATGTCAATCTTTCAACTAATTTTTCACTAGTCCAAGAAGATAAATCGACTAATTGAGAAAGTAAATTATATGAGACCAACATAAATTAATCCTCCTTAGAAAACTGCTTTAAGAAATCGACATCATCAGTATAGAACCTATGTATATCGTCGATTCCATATAAAAGCATTGCAACACGTTCAATTCCTACTCCGAATGCAAAGCCTTGATATTTGTCAGGATCTATTCCATTTAATCTGAACACATCCGGATTGACCATACCTGCACCTAATATTTCAATCCAACCCGAACCTTTGCATAAGCCACAACCTTTTCCATGGCATTCAAAGCATGACAAATCCACTTCAACACTAGGCTCAGTAAATGGGAAGAATGAAGGACGGAATCTAGCAGTGACTTTCGGACCGAATAGATACTGAAGAAGATCGGTCAAAGTTTTTTCGAGGTTTCCAAGATTGACATCTTCACCGATGACCAATCCCTCTACTTGACCAAATTCATGAGAATGAGTAGCATCGTTATCTCTACGATATACTTTACCAGGGCAAATAACTTTCAACGGAAGTTTTAAATCTTTAGCCTGCATAACTCTAGCTTGAACAGGTGAAGTATGAGACCTCAACAGCATTCCTTCGGATATAAAGAATGAATCTTGCATATCTCTGGCAGGATGATCTTTTGGAATGTTTAGGCATTCGAAATTGAAATAATCAGTCTCTACTTCAGGTCCATCCTTTACCTCATATCCATATCCGACGAAGAAATCCTCAATCTTCTTCACTACTTTTTCAAAAGGATGCTCACTTCCTTTACCATAAGAATGACCTGGAAGAGTGACATCGATAGTTTCCTTTTCTAGTCTTTCATTTAGTTTTCTCTCTTCAATCAACTTTTTTTGCTCATCGAAAATAAATGCTAATTTTTCCTTGATCTCATTAATTTTTTGACCAAAAGCTTTCTTTTCCTCATTAGGGATATTCTTCATTTGAGCAAAAAGACTGGTCAAAGGTCCTTTCTTTCCAAGATATTTTGCCTTTGAATTCATCAATGAAGGCATATCTTTGCACGATGAAGCCTCATCTTTTGCTTCAGTCAAAATCTTTTCATTATCCAAGTTTTCCATATCTATTCCTCCAATTAATTGTTATCATCGCCTAGATTTAAGGAAGACAACAAATCCTGTGATAGTTTATCAGTGTCAACATCTTCACTCTTATCTTCCGGCTCTTTAACTTTTAATTCTTCATTTAATCTTTGAACTTCATATTCGGAAGCTTTTTCCTTTTGGGATAACTCAGCCAACGAAGAACAAAGTTCATCTTTTTCTTTCTTTAAGTTTTCTATCTCTTCTTTCAATGAATCGATAGTGGAATCGTTCGCCGAAGAAACATTTGCTAACTTTTCATTCAAAGAACGAATTTCTTCATCTTTTTCATTTAATTGATCATTTAATTTAGATATCTCATTTACTTTACTATCAAGAGTAGAGCTTGTCTTCTTTAAGGAGTCCGACTTCTCATCTACAATCGAATTTAGCCTTGCGATTTCAGTTTCAGAATCCTTGTTCTTATTAAGCAATTCTGCAATATTCTTATCTTTTTCAACAATGGATTTATTCAATTCATCCTTGGCATCAGAAAGAATTTGAATTTCATTTGCTGCTGAATTAATCTGGTCTTCATATGAAGAAATCTTGCCGTTCAATTCATTAAATTCATTATCTTTATTTACCAATTCATTTTTAAGCTTTTCATTTGAAGAAGTCAATTCGGAATTGATTTCATTCAAAGATGAAAGCTTTTCATTCAATTGATTGATTTGATTTGAAGACTCCTCAATCGTTGAATTCGATGTATTGCGTTCTTCATTCAAACGATTCAATGATTCTTCTAATTCAGAGATCTTCTTATTTGCATCTTCTTCCAGTTGTGAATTGTTTTGTTTCAAAGCTTCTATGGATGATTTCAATTCAGCTATTTCAGAATCCTTCTTTTCTAGAAGATCTACATTGGATGAATTGCTGTTGTCGAAATCGTTTTTGATGGAGGAAAGGTCTAGTTTAAGTTGATCATTTTCATTCTTCATCTCTTCTAATTTAGAATTCAGTAATTCCTTCTCTTTTTGAATCTCATCAAACTGATTCTTCAAAGAATCAAAGCTGTAATTCATGTTGGACAAATCATTATTTAAGCTAGAAATCCTATTTGAATATAAACGTTCATTTCTTCTCTTCTCTAAGACGAGATTTCTATTCTTTTTCTCTAGATAGTTCAATGTGCTTTGTTTCTGGTCAGCTTCTATCAAAAGTTCTTTCAACTGGTTGGATAACAAATGATTTACGAAGCTCATCCTTTGCAGTTCTTTGACAGATGACAACCTATCTTTTTGACCCTCTTTGGAAAGATTGACATTGGCATTCTTCAAGCTTGTTGAAAGCTGAGTCAAATACTCGTTTTCTTTATTCGAATCATCGAGTTTTGATTTCAAGGCTGGAACTTGAGATTCTAATTCATCTTTGATTTTAATTAAATCGTCCAACTTATCAGCTTCATTTTTTCTCGATTCTTCGATTACATCCTTGGATTGCTCCAATTGAGACAAAGCTTTATCCTTCTCATCAAGTTTCTTCTCTAGTTCATCAATCTTTGCCAATTCTTTTTCCAAAGATTCAATTTTATCTTTAAGCTGGGGAATTTGTTCATTCTCTTGCTTCAAAGAAAAGACAACATCTTCCAAATGAGATTTATCTTCTCTTTGCTTATTTATCTCCTCATTCTTTTTGGATAAATCATCCTGAAGTTTCTTATTCTCTTCAACTAATTTTTCATCATCAGCACTTTCAACCACTTTAGTTTCATTAGAGATGGATGAATCATTATTTTCAGATTTATCATCTAAAGGTTTCGATGATTCCTCATATGGCTCAGCAGTTGTTTCCTCAGTTATATTTTGATTAATAGGCTCTTCTTCTTTAGATGAGTTAGAGAAATCTTCTTTATTGTCATCTGATTGATTTTGCTCTTGTTGAACACTTTCTTCTTTATTAGACTCAACATCTTCATCGGATTTTAAATCTACAGAGCTATTGATCAACTTAGACATGAAATCAGGTAAAATCAAATCATCCTCATCATCCTTTTGATCAGGTTCAGGAAGAATGTCGGGAGACACGTCAGGAGCTAGTTCAACTTCGCCAGTTATAACTGCTTCATCTTCTTTCTTGTTGAAATGACATGCGACAACACCGACTGAAACTTCAGGATTTTGTTCTTCGCTAGTAGCTAATCCAAAGATAATATTGGCCTGGGTTCCACAAGCTTTCTTAATATAATTTACAGCTTCTTGAGTATCGCTCAAAGATAAATCGTTACCACCTGAAATATTCACAATTAAAGATTGAGCACCTTTAATCGAACATTCCAATAATGGAGAAGAGACTGCATTAATAGCTGCTTTCAAAGCCTTCTTTTCGCCTTTGGCAGAGCCGAAGCTAATCAATGCAATTCCGGAGTTCTGCATAACAGATTTGACATCTGCGAAATCCAAATTGATAACACCGGAATTTTGAATGAGATCTGCGATAGTTTTAACGGCCAACGATAAGACTGAGTCAGACTTTCTAAAAGCACCGTAAACACCTTGGTCTGCTTCTTTAAGGAACAATCTATCGTTAGGAACAACGATATATGAATCGACATTCTGTTTAAGTTTGTTGATTCCTTCAACAGCATTGTTATGACGGGACAATCCTTCAAAACTAAATGGCTTGGTGATGACTGCAACAGTCAACGCACCAGCTTCTTTTGCAGCCTTGGCAATGATTGGACTAGCACCTGTGCCCGTTCCACCACCCATTCCGGCGGCAAGGAATACCATATCAGCACCCTTTACGATTTGCTTAATCTCAGATAAAGATTGGGATGCCGCTATTTCACCCATTCTAGGTATACCACCGGCACCTCTACCTCTTTTCTCACCACTACCCAATAAAAGTTTGTTGGAGCACATGGATTGATTCAAAGCTTGAGCATCAGTATTCATAACCCAAAATTCTACATGTTCAATCTTATCTTTGATCATTTTGTTTACAGCATTACAACCAGCTCCACCGGCACCGATTACTATAATCTTGCAATGATCTTCGTAACTCTTAATATCTTTAGTAGATAAATCATGAGAATTGTTTATATTTTCAATCATTTTTCTGTCCTCCTTTTATTACGATTTGGAACCATTGACTGGGTCTCTAGCCAGGACTCTAGTCAAACTGTCGTTACTTCCAAGATAGGTATGCCTATCAGCCAGTAACAACCCACCTGCTAAATCCGTATAAGTCCTTAAGTGAGCTCCAATCAGATTGACCGGTAGATCAGCTGTCTTAATGCCCAACGTAGATTCACTATAATCGACTATACCATTTATTAGGCTTCCACTTCCGCTTAGAAGCATTACATTTGGTGCAACATATGATCCATTATTTGCACACTCATTTTTAATAACTTTATCAATCTTATCGAACAATTCTTTCAATCCGTTCTTTGCTTCTTCAATGAAGTCGATTTGACTAAACCCATTTTCAATTTTCATTGGAATAGGAATCGTAGGATCAACACCTATGGATTGAAGAAGATCGTCCGCCTTAGCCTTTGATATTTTTAAATCTGACGATATTTTATTTACGACACTTTGAATGCCATATGGAATATCTATCACTTTTGTGATGAACCCATTCTTCAAGAAAGCAAAGCCAGTAAAGCTATTCTCTAAATAAACATAAACCAAATTAGACAATCTATTCTTAGTAGAAAAATTGACCATTTTTTTATAATAATAAAAAGCTGAAGCATATGTGGATATATTCTTGAATGAAATATCAAATCCGGCTTTCCTCACCACATCAATAAATTGGTCGTATGTCGACCTTTTCATAAGTATTCCAGCAGAAGTGATGCTGAGTAAACGACAAGTCTTACCTAAGTGAAAATCAAAATATGTCTTCTTATCCTCTTCTTCATTTTGGCTTGAAGCATATTGATAAAACAATGGCACGATATCGATAGAATATGCGTCTTTATCATAGCTCAATGAATTGCCGAAGATATTGACACAATTCTTCACATCGGTATAGTTGCAAGTGACATTGGATATATAAGTTCCCTTTTTATCGTTGATCAATGTACATCCTTCACAAGGCATGAGCAAGGCGACATTGTTGATATTTTGATTCATGTTCTTTGCTAATTCACCGACAGCCTTTTGAATAGCTTCAACAGCTCTATTTTGGTCGACCAATTGCCCATCGACTACCAAACCACTACATCCGATATCGACGGCGTTTGCGACATAAGGCATATTGTTCATTACATAACCAGCCATAGCTTTAACACCATCTGGATAAATACTAACTACGGTAGTAAATTTGAAGTCATTCATATTTCAAGCCTCCTTATTTTTCATATTTGATGGCACTATTTATTGTATAAACAAGCGTATACCAACCATCAACCTTCAACGATTTATCTTTGAACTTGGAAACAAACTCATCATTTTTCTTCTTAAATTTTGATAGCGATCCTTTTGTGAGTTTGTCGATTCCAAGAATGCGATTTTCATGAGAGAAATCAAACAATAAGTCTTTATCAACTCTTACTCTTAAATTCAAGTCAGGTTCACTTTCACTTTTCCAATAAAATAGATATGAACCAGAACTAGCATCATATCTAACACCTCTTAACCCTAAACTAGAATTAGGGTCATATTTTTCTAACAATTCCCAGGCATAAAATAAATTAGGTATAGAAGTTGAATGATCATCTCCCAAAGATGGATCATCCAAGAAAGGAACTAATTTGGATTTCTTGTCGGGGTAGTGATTTAAGATCCAATCTTCTTTTTCAGTATTATCAGCACTAGAAACAGGATACAAATTGCCATCAGTTAGGTAGTTTTGCTCATCGATTGAAACGATAGGAAACAAATCAGCAAAACTAACTTTCAATGAAAAAGGAGTCTTAGTGACTACTGGTTCGATTTTGTCGCAAACAAAATCAGCATTTTTCAAATTCGAAGCTGCTTTTTTTACGTCTACAAAAGCAGAATAAGTGTCATCTGTAAGCCCAAGTCCACTAATTATGTCATTCCTACTGATCAGCGTAGTTCTATTCAGCATCTCATCACTTTCAGAGAAAACTTTTTGAGTTCCTTTCAAGTATGTTTCAACATGCAAAGAACGCACTTTAGCTTGAGGAATTGTCAAATAAACGATTAAGAAAACTATTGATGAGCAAAAGAAAACACCGCTAATAATTTGTTTCCAAAGCAAATTTTTCTTAATTCTTTTAACTTCGGCAACTCCATCGAAAGACTCCATCAA
>OJOI01001867.1_pt1 | contig 11155 bp, 7 predicted proteins | sample 1598061 | NCBI WGS metagenome assembly OJOI01 (sample SAMN01915224, study PRJEB22387) | human gut metagenome | isolation source: stool | host: Homo sapiens | place: USA
GCGGTAAATTCGCCACGGCATTCAGCTTCCTGAAAGCTATAAAACCTTTCATACGTATTGGTTACAAGGAATTTACACAAGATAAGTCCGCCTTCAACGCCGCTATGTCCTACACATTGAAAAGAGCCGTGACTGGCAGTGGAAAAGAAATCAGAATTGACTTTGACCGGGTATTGGTTTCTATGGGAACCCTAATGCCGATATTTGAAGGTACAGCTACGCAAAACGGAAATAAGATGTACTTCAACTGGCAGGACAATAGCGGTATGGGGAATGCAGAAGATACAGATATTGCTATGTTACTGGTATACAACAAAGACAAAGAAACGGCCGTTTATGATACGAAAACTGCACTGCGCTCTTCCCAACACGCTGAACTACAACTTCCTTCCGACTGGCAAGACGATGAGCTAATAGCTTATCTCAGTTTTTGCAGTGCCGATGGAAATACTATAGCCAATAGCATTCGCCTGTCGGTTTCTGTAATTGACACACCGGAAAATGAGATAGAAATACTAACAGAACCAATTCCTAAAAACTATAAAAAGCCTATCTCCATCAAGAAAAAAGGGACTCAGATTCAGATAAAACAAAATTCATCATACGCTCCCCCCAAGGACATTCGGACATGGAAGTTCAAGCCACCACAATGGACCGATATTTCACCCCAAGCTCCGCTACCCTTAATTCCCTGTACACAAAGAGCCAATATCCTGTCAACAAGAAGTTAACTCCTTGCCGACAAGGTATTAACTTCCTGTTGATAGTTTTTACAGTTTACAAGACCCCCGCGTCAGTATCGCTATTCTGCATTTTTTTATTATTACTCTTGTAATCGCGTCCGAAGTTGATGTTCCATGACAATGTAACACAAATCATGCGGGCAACATCATCGATGTGATACTGATAGCTGTATCCTGCATATTTGTTCCAGTCCTCCTCATTGCGTTTGTAATCCTTCTGGAAAGGATTGAACATACGCAGTCCGACATTCAACCGTTTCCAACGATATTGAAGGTCAATTGCATGTGCCTCTTCACCGGTAGCCAGAACTTCGCCAAAGAAATAATCACTATTATGCTGGAATTCAACAGAAGCTGTGAAGTTTTTATACATAAAGGTAGCAGCTACATCCCAACCGATGCTGTGCTGTGTATGGCGAAAATCAATACCGTTACTCCAATATTTACGACTTTCGATGCTTCCACTCAGTTGCAACACATTCCAAAGCATACCTACACGTCCATCCAGACCTACAGTCCAGTCCTGGAAACTGGAATGATTAGCGTAACTATGGACAAATCTATCATCCTCACGATAAATATGAGGCATGATGGCCTTATCACGGTAGTTATACTGGTTGCGCAATCCGATATCCCATTTGCCCTTACTGTAATTCAAACGGAAAGTAGAACGGTAATAAGAATAAGGTTTCAGGTTCGGGTTACCACGTTCCGACTGCAAAGAATCGGTCAGCTGCTCTACAGCACTTAACTGCGAGAGCGAAGGATTCATTGTATTGACATTTCCATTCAGTGAGATGCTCCACTGATCGTTGAAGGCATACGTCAGGTTCAGACGCGGGTTCAAAGAATAGGTTTCATAATCTTCCTGCCCTATCTGCTGAAACCATGAGCGGGTGACACCCATTCCGAGACGATAACCCAGTTTACCCCATTTACCATTATACTGTGCGTAAGCATAAGTATCAGCCTGTTTCATCTGCGAACTGTATTGCAGCGTACCATTATAATCATTATCCGTATATCCCTGAGTATGACGTACGCCTGCACTCAATTTTCCTCCATCTTTAAAAGCTTTCTCATAGATACCTTCACCGATCAACGAATATTTTTTACCGCGTATCCCCGAATAGTAATCTACTACCGGCTCTCCGGACAACAATTCGGTATAGCTGCTACGATTCTTGGTATTAATATATGTACCTACGACATTGAGAGCCAAGAATTGCTTATGCTTCAGGTTTTTCTGAAAATAAAGATCTAGATAAGGACTGAGGTTGCGGTCATGATTCCACTCTTCACGATCGGTTACGGAATTGGGAAATTCTTCGGTATACAGTTTGCCTTTCATTCGTAAATCAGGATCATTATAGTGAGAAAAGCCCACAGTAGCGTTCAGCATATACTTGTCAGTCTCTTGCAGATTATAGGTTACAGCACCCCATTGTTGCAAGTTCTTCTTTTTGTTTGCCTCAGCATACTGGCTGCGATGGTACTGACTACCATCTTCAAAAGTGAACGTTTCATTCTTATCGAACCATATCTCGTTGAAATATTGCAGGCGGTTACCGTAGTAAAAGCTAATCTCCGATTGTTTGAAATTTACTTTTCCCGTCAGATTATGATTGCCAAAGCCACTCTTCAGGCTTTGCATACCATTGTAACCGAAAGAGCCTCCCACTTCATAACGGCGAACGATGTAGTTTATCACCGCACCTGCATCGCCATAGCGCAGACCTGGATCTTCTTGAAACTCAACACGTATAACCTCTTCAGGCAACAGGGCAGTGACTTCTTCTTTTGTAGCTTTTCGTCCATTGATACAGAGTTGTACACTGCTACCATCGGTCATGCCTACACTGCCATCCATACTATTAACACGAAGCCGGGGCAACATCAGATGGCGCAACATGTCCACACCATTGTTTGATGCACTAATTTGTTTTTTACTGGGAAATATCAATTTCTGATCTGCCCGACTCACTCTGCTGGAAGCGGTAACAGTTACTTCACCCAACTCTTGCGAAGCGTCTGCCAAAGTTAGCGTACCTACATCAGCAGTACGTTCAAAGCCTTGGAGAGAAAGATACAACGATTGATAACCGATGCTGGAAATCGCCAGCCGATAGTCTCCGGCAACGATTTTCTGAAGTTTGAATTCACCCTTTTCACCAGTAGTAGTTCCGGTTACAAAGGCAGAATCTACGGTTTGCAACACTATGTTAGCATAAGGAAGCGGTTGCTGCGCTTCATCCACCAGTTTTCCACTGATATTTTGTGCCATAAGGCTGATGCATGCAGTTAAGCAAAGCATTGACAAGATAATCCTTTTCATTTTTAATATGTAATATGTAGTAGTTTCATCATGAATCGTTTACTTAAATCAAATAAAAAGAGGAAACTCCATTGAAGTTTCCTCTTTTTATCTCGAAATTAGAGTATAGCTGATTAGCCATTAACTCTTTTTTCTTTAATTCTTGCTTTCTTACCGGTAAGAGCACGCAGATAGTACAATTTAGCGCGACGAACCTTACCTACCTTGTTCACTTCGATGCTGTCGATAGCCGGTGATTCGATTGGGAAAATACGTTCTACACCTACGGTACCAGACATTTTGCGTACAGTGAAACGCTTTTTGTCTCCATGACCGGAAATCTTGATAACAACACCACGATACAGCTGTACACGTTCTTTGTTACCTTCGATGATACGATATGCTACTGTAACAGTGTCACCTGCTTTGAAGCTCGGGTGTTGTTTACCGGTAGCAAATGCTTCTTCTGCAATTTTAATTAAATCCATTGTTATTATTCTTAAATTGTTTGATCGTTACAACGCAACATACCAGGCTTCTCTCGTAGGTCCTGACAGCGATTGCGCGAAAGCGGTGCAAAGGAACGAATTATTCGGCAGATACACAAATAATTCGCTCGTTTTTTGCTTAGCGACGATCACCTGAAGAACGGCTGGAACTACCGGAGCTGCTGCTTCTTGTTGAAGAAGAACCGCTGCTGCGTGTACTGCTTCCGGAAGAACTCCGTACACTAGAAGAACTGCTTTCCTTACGTCCGGTACTCGGTGTAGTACTGCTGCTACGGCGGGAAGAGCTTGTATTGCTCTTCGTTTCACTACTGCTATTGGTACGCGTACTGCCACTGTTAGTACGAGAGCTGCCACTATTACGTGAACTACGATTATTGGTACGCGAGCTATTATTAGTGTCAGTAGCACTACTCTTCGTACTACTGTTGGTACGACGTGAACTGCTGCTGGTATTAGTAGTTGCACCGCTGTTCGTACTTTCCCTGCGGGTAGTGCTTGGAGTGGTAGTGCGATTGCTACTTGAACTACTGCGACGGGTAGTGTACACATCATCTCTCGACGGCGCACGGTCAGAGCCGGGACGTACAGTTACAGAGCCAAAATCCGAACGGCGGTGTGTTGTATAGGATTTTGTATCACGAATTCGATACGAACCATTATAGTATGGATGTTTGTAACGTCCGCGATAATAGCTCACATTATTATGATGCGTGCGATAGTGCCCTCCTACATACGTGCGGTAGTGATACGGACGGGGGAAATAGAAATGATTGTGGTTGGTATACGTGATATAAACACGGAAGTACCAACGGTTTCCACTGGTATAGATGGGGCGGTAAAAATACTCCGCCTGCATAAAGCGGGCATACTGCCGGCTACTAAGCACCCAGCGGAGATCGTCATTACGTACATCCAGATAGTCATAATATCGGTTGAGTGCCCACTCATTACCATATAGCACATCGTCCATTACATAGCGTACACCGGAAATGAAGTCATAATTGATTTCATATACATCATTGTATTGTTCGGTGCTCAGGTTCAGCTCGTAAGCCATTTTATCTGTGAGGAAACGAGTCTCCTTACGTACTTTGCTATTACTCATAGCATTCGTGCCTGCGCTGCAAACAGCAGTACTCAAAGTGGCAAGCAGGATAAATAATATTCGTTTCATGATAGCGTTTTTTACTTAGTTTATGAATTGTCTATTCTTTGTTGGAAACAAAAATAGGGGAAGATTATCCCCTATCCATTTGTTTCTCTCTATTCTTATATAGGGATTTCCCTAATCTGTTTAGGACTTTGGAGATTTTGCCAATATGATGCCATCCTCTTTCAAAAGGATGAGATGTTTCTTATAGAGGTCGCCTACACCTTTCTTGAAAGTTTTCTTGCTAACGCCAAAAGTGGCATAAATGTCATCTGCCGGACTTTTATCATTCAGAGATATCTGTCCGCCATTATCCTTTATATATTGCAACAGGGTTTTCGAGAAGTCATCCACTTTTTCAAAGCCCGGCTTCTGAAGTATCAAGTCTATCTTACCATCCTCACGTACTTGCTTGATGAAAGCTTTCACCTGATCGCCGGTATGCAAGGATTGGAATATCTCGCTATCATACAACAAGCCACCATACTTATTCTCAATGATCGCCTTGAAGCCTAAATCCGTTTTTTGCCAGATGAGGATATTCACCTCATCTCCGGCTTCATAAGGCGCTGCCTCTTTAGAAAGATAGCGGTCTACTTTGACCGAAGCTACGATACGGTAGCTTTCATCATCCAGATGAGCATGGATAACGTATTTCTTTCCTACCTGCATCTTCATCTTCTGTTCACGGAAAGGCACGAAAAGGTCTTTCATCAATCCCCAGTTCAAGAATGCTCCATACTCATTTACCCATGCAACTTCCAAACAGGCAAATTCACCTACCTGTACCAACGGTGTCAATGTTGTGGCTACAAGGCGTTCCTCGTTATCCAGATATATAAATACATTCAATTCGTCTCCCGGCTGGCAACCTTCGGGCACATAACGCAGAGGAAGCAGGATTTCTCCATCTTCACCACCATCCAGATACATACCGAACTCCACTTCCTTGACTACCTGCAAGATATTGAATTTACCTAATTCGATGCTCATAATTTCTTTCGTTTGGGGCAAAGATAATGCAAACCGAAGGCAGTACAAAATAAGCTTGATTATTTTTAATGCTAAGATGCAGCTTATCTTCGCTTTTAAGCAAAGATTAAGCATAAGGCATAACTTTTCAATCTAATCCATAACTTTTTTCTATGAACAAATCTCTTGGAAAACAGTTATTTTTGTATCGGGAAACTAAAGATAAGAAAAATTATATTCACCTTTTAAATACATAAAAGTTATGGAATTTCTAACAAACGAAAAACTTACGATTGTAGGAGCCGCCGGAATGATTGGTTCTAACATGGCACAGACTGCCATTATGATGCATTTGACACCCAATATTTGCCTGTACGATCCGTATGGACCGGGACTGGAAGGTGTAGCAGAAGAGATGCTTCACTGCGGTTTCGAAGGACTGAACCTTACGTATACTTCCGACATCAAAGAAGCGTTGACCGGAGCCAAATACATTGTATCTTCAGGTGGTGCCGCCCGCAAAGCCGGCATGACACGTGAAGACCTGCTGAAAGGTAATGCTGCCATTGCCGAAGAGTTCGGTAAAAATGTAAAAGCTTACTGCCCGGACGTGAAACATGTAGTAGTTATCTTCAATCCCGCCGACATAACCGGATTGATCACTCTGTTGTATTCCGGTCTGAAACCTTCACAGGTAACTACTCTCGCAGCTCTCGACAGTACCCGTTTGCGTAGTGAACTCGCCAAGCATTTCCACATTTCTCCTGATAAGGTAGAAAATTGCCGTACGTATGGCGGTCACGGAGAACAGATGGCTGTTTATGCTTCAACTGCCAAAGTAGATGGTAAACCTCTGTTGGAAATCATCGGCACACCTGCCCTTACTGCTGAACAATGGGCTGAAATCCAAAGCAAGGTAACCAAAGGTGGCGCTAACATCATCAATCTTCGCGGACGCTCTTCTTTCCAAAGCCCGGCATACGTTTCCATAGAAATGATTGCTGCCGCCATGGGTGGTAAACCATTCCGTTGGCCTGCAGGTACGTATGTACACAGTCATGGTTTCGACCACATCATGATGGCAATGGAAACTGAAATCACCAAAGACGGTGTACACTACAAAGAGTTGAAAGGCACTCCGGAAGAGGAAGCCAAGCTGAAAGAAAGTTATGCTCACCTCTGTAAATTGCGTGACGAAGTGATTGGAATGGGAGTACTTCCGGCTATTAAGGATTGGAAAAGCATCAACCCGAACATTGACTAAATTATATATATAAGGGAATACCCCCGAGAACTCCTGTTTAGACTTTCCCTCTTGCGCTCACACAAACCGGACGCAGGGGGAATTTTCTTTTATTTTTTCAGAAATCCTTTGGCTGTATTAAAAAAACTATTTATCTTTGCACCCGCAAACGAAGAAGGTGCCATAGCTCAGTTGGTAGAGCAAAGGACTGAAAATCCTTGTGTCCCCGGTTCGATTCCTGGTGGCACCACTTTTCAAAAGCAATCGGAATGTAGCGCAGTTGGTAGCGCACTACGTTCGGGACGTAGGGGTCGGGCGTTCGAGTCGCCTCATTCCGACACAAAAAAGGTCTGATTCTCAAAAGGAGTTAGACCTTTTTTGTTACATTCTCAATCCCCCCAAACAACATTATTCTAATCCGATTCTATTATGCTTGACATCATACTGATCATATTAGGAAGTCTATGCCTCATAGTAGGCTTATTGGGATGTATCCTCCCTATAATTCCCGGACCGCCCATTTCATACGCCGGTTTGTTATTACTCCATATTACAGATAAGGCGCAATTTTCTACATCGCAATTACTGATTTGGTTATTTCTGGTAGTGATAGTGCAAGTATTGGACTACTTCACTCCCATGATTGGAAGCAAATACAGCGGAGGAAGTAAATGGGGCAGTTGGGGCTGCCTGATAGGTTCAATCGTCGGAATCATCTTTCTTGGCCCGTGGGGAATTGTTATCGGTCCTTTTGGAGGAGCTTTCATCGGAGAACTCTTGGGAGACAGAAGTGCAAGGGATGCCCTAAAATCAGGTATTGGAGCACTGATTGGTTTTCTGGTAGGGACAGTGTTTAAGGTAGTAGTTTGTGGATACTTCGTGTGGTGTTTCGTAAAGGCATTGATATAATTTCACCACAGAGTGACACAGAGTCCCACAGAGTTCTGATTTCAAATTAAACTCTGTGGGACTCTGTGTCACTCTGTGGTGATTATACTATTATCGTTGTAATGTAATTCCCATCAACCCAATCACCACATCATTAGAAAGAGTTTCAAGAACGAGGTGGGAAAGTTTCTTATCAGGATTCAAGGGCATTTCAAGCAATATGGCAGCACCACCATCCAATTCACGGGAGGCACCTGGAAAGCCTAATTCTTCTCCAAAGTTATTGCTGATCTCGCCTGTTTTAAGACGCAGGCGATAAAGTGCCGGAGCATGTCGGTTGAAAGCCAGATCATCTTCAAAGAAAATATGCTCAATGGGCGCCCAGTTATCGGGATTACGCAAAGCCATCTTATCGCAAGTACCATCTTTGTAATAAACACGGATCAGCCCATTGTCAATATGGCATTGCATGTGATTGGTGCTACCTGCCATGAGTAAATAGGCACGGGATGCCTTTCCTTTGAGAGAGACCGTCAAACTATCCGGATAATTATCCCACAAGGATGTGAAAGCTATATTTTGGCCCTCAGCAGGAGTACGGAAAGGAACTCCCAGCTTAGTATTCAACACTCCCTTCTGAACGGAAGAGCGAAGTCCGGAATCATCAATATCCACCGTATGCAAAGGATGGCACCATTCACCGATACCTTGCTTGGGTATCTGCAAAGTGGTATATGGAGACCGAGGTGAAAGATACTCATTACGGAATATATCTGTAACGGCAGAATTGAATTGTTCATCCATCACAACCGGTTCACACTTAGAAGAATTGACTTTAGCGAAGGCGGAGAACTGAATAGAATCATCCTTATCTGCGGACAGCGGATTATCTACAGGAACCCACCATTTCATATCCCCTTGTTGCATCGGAACAAAACATACAGGAGCTTCAGCTGAAACAGCTTCTATCTGAGACTTTGTCGGACTACCAAGCACTTCCCCGCCCCATTCAATGTTAATTTCCACTTTTTCATCCGAGGAAGCAGGGATAACGACGGAAAGTATCGGACGGCTGATGGAGTTCTCTACCAATGTCCATGTTGCAGGCTTGCCATTGACTGTAAGCTTCGCCACTTCCGAGCGCTGAGCCGGAAACTGAAGTTCCAATGTACGTACCGCAGGTAATCGGTGGATGATTGCATAGGATGTTGCAGTTTCATTAGTATGCTTAAAGTCAAAATCAATATCCGGAGTATGCAGAGATGCAAAAGGCCAGGAGGAGGGTAAGCCGGGTTTCACCAGCAGGCGCCCGTTCATGGCATCAGGAAGGATACCATAGAGTCCTTGTATCAATACACGGGAAGCCACACCTATAGGATCCCCGAAATCACGGTAACACTCTCCACGAGCAGCATCATAAAAACTGATTTGCCCGAAGTTACCGGGGCTTTCACCCAGATACATGCCATCGAGGACAGAACTCTTGAGCAGATGAAAACCTGCATCCGCACGTCCTGCCTGGAAATAAGCAAGAGCAGTATGCATCACTTCGGCAAAAGCAACATTGTTGATACTCCAGGAATAAGGCAACCAGTTCGTAGTGGAGATAGTAGCATAACCTTCATCTTTCAAACCATCGCCACAAACGGGGATATGCGGTATTTCGCGATCCACATAACTGGTGGCAAGATAAGCTTGGAAAGGATCAGCGATGTCGCTATCCAATGCATGATAAATAGTCCATACACCGGGACTGGTATGCAGACGTTTATGCCCCATGAAATCCTGAAACTCAGCCCAATGTCCACGTTCGGGTATCCAAAGGCGGGCATTCAGAGCTTTCAGTATTCTGTCAGCTTCTTCACGATAGGGTGCAGGGTCTTCTCCAATCTTCTCGGCAATCATAGCTGCGAGGCGATTGGAACGATAGTTATAGGCAGAAGAATGAGTGACCGCACCACTATTATAATAAAGAGCATCACTTGCCCAGATGCAGGCATAGGCATCATAAAGTCCGTCATTATCGGGATCATAGTTTCGTTTTTCCCAGGCAAGGTGACGGGTCAGGACAGGCCACATACGGCGGGCGTATTCCAAATCACCGGTCCAGTTGAAATGCCACAAGAGTTCATCAATATAACAAAGATTCATGTCATAATGATGCATCTGATCGTTCCGACGGGGGTTACGGCAGATATAACCGTTACTATATTGGGGTGTTCCCCACTTCTTTTCGGAACGTGCCAAAGCAAGAGTTGAATCCTGTGCAGGGTGTGGAATCGTGTTCGGCACTTCTGTCACCTGACTGGCGGCATAAGCATTGAAGTGCGTACGGGCACGGTCGTGCCAACCTAAGGCATCACCGGTATAAGCAGCACGCCAGCCACTGAGAGGCATACGCCAGCCAATAGCACCATGCAACCAGACTTCACCATCCCAGATGCCATCCGCAGCTACGGCAAGGGCACCACCCAGAGTATTAAAGTATGGATCGGGAGTTATGATCCTGATACGTGAGGCAAGATCGGCACGGGCTTGTTCAGACTTATTATAAAGGGCAATGCCTTCCTCCTGTGAAGGTACTACTAAAGAATAGTCACGTACAAGTACATAAACATCCTGCCGGTCGAAAAGGGAGATACCCAATGATTGTAATTGTTGAGGTTGCTCGGGTGCATCAAAACAACCGGGAGGATCGGCCCCCATATCACCGTTACGACTCAATCTGTTCAGGCGGATTTCACTCAACATAGGGCGCAAAACCGCGCCTACAGGCATATTTACGGGGGTAATCTTCCAAATGGCAGCATCCTCATCCGGCAAAGCAAGAGCAGAGATTTGCAGCTCAGCATCTGTTCCCCAGGAGGGGTGCTTCAGACGATAGGAACGCCGTCCGGGAGTGTAACGAGACTCACACCAAGCGGTTTCTTCCAATGGAGTCACTGAACTATCAGCCAGTACGAGATGGAAATGTATATTCTTACTGTTGCGCTTTTCGTAGACAGCAAAAATAGGACGGTCACTCGTTTCCAGACGGAAAGCGGTATGGCTGCCATAAAGGGCACGAGTATAGCGATTCTTTCCATTGACACTTACAAAATCTTCACCGTCCGGGCGATATTGCAGGGTACGGGCAGCACCCCGCTTATGATCATTGTAAGAGGTGGATTCGATGCGGTCGCCGGCACTTTGCGGTTTATTACCGGTGGTATATTGCGCATAGGCGAAAGCTGGCAGCAAAGAGATGAGGATATAAAAAAATAGTTGTTTCATTACTTTTCGGTTATGAATATAATTTTAGGCGCGGATTACGCGGATTACACGGATTCTTTTCCT
>OJOI01001879.1_pt1 | contig 11095 bp, 7 predicted proteins | sample 1598061 | NCBI WGS metagenome assembly OJOI01 (sample SAMN01915224, study PRJEB22387) | human gut metagenome | isolation source: stool | host: Homo sapiens | place: USA
TTCAGTAGCCATTCAGCCAGATAATATCAATGTCTCCTTAAGTTAGTGACATTGGTTGTTTAGGGGACTTACTGGAACATTTGCTCTTTTGACTGCACTTTGTTCTTATGCAGGAATTCTCGCATTTGAAAATTCAGGACAAGTAGATATTTTCCTTGGAATATCAAAACCTAATACCCAAAGTTCTGATTATTCTTCAGTTGAAGAAATGAGAAAAGCAGAGAGATTGAATGAAATTCAAACTCAAGCTGAAGGATCTGTTCTTTTATTCAACAACAATAATGCATTGCCAATTGCAGCTAGTTCTAAGATGACACTCTTAGGTAAAACTAGTGCAGACAATATATTCAAGGGTGCATCTGGAGGATCTACCACAACTGAAGAAGGCGGAGCTGTTTCATTATATCAAGCCTTGAAGAACGAAGGATATTCTATAAATGATAATGTTTATAATGCATTGAAGAACTCGACTGTGAAAAGAAGTCGTGGATTCATCGGGGAAGTCGGAAAGGACTTCTACGATGATGGAATGAAGTCTACTTTCAGTCAATATAACGATGTGGCTTTGATCACTCTGGGTAGATTTTCAGGAGAACAGCAAGATTTTGCTAGTAACGGCGATTCAAACCAAGACAATGGAGCAGATGAAAACGAAGATCCTATCGACAATCAAGGTGTTAGGATGCTTTCACTTCATCAAGAAGAAAGAGAAACCATCGAATTGGCTAAAGCCAGTGGATTCAAAAAGATTGTCGTTCTTTTGAATACAGCTACCACGATGGAAGTTGGTGAATTAGAGTCACTAGGAGTTGATGCATGTCTTTGGATAGGCTATCCAGGATATACTGGATTTGAAGGTGTAGCTAAAGTATTGAAAGGTGAATATGATCCAAGCGGTAGAACTGTTGATACATATGCTACAAACTCATTGTCTTCACCGGCTATGAGAAACTTTGGATCCTTCAATTATTCAAATGTTTCTGCTGCAGGTCAAAATAAATATTTAGTCTATGCAGAAGATATTTATATCGGATATAAGTATTATGAGACTAGATACTTTGATCAAGTTCAAGATAAGAATAATGCAAAGAATACAATTGGATCTTATGCTTCTAATGGTGCTTGGAACTATGCGGATGAAATTTCATATCCTTTCGGATATGGAATCTCATATGCTAAGTTTGAAGAAAAAATTGAAAGCATACAGTGGAATAGAGATAAACATGTGGTCGAGGCAAAAGTCAAAGTTACCAATTTGGGGAGCGATAATTATTTTGGAGAGAGTAAGGATGTTGTAGAACTATATGCTTCACTTCCTTATACCACTGGAAATGCAGAAAAATCAGCTATACAGCTTATAGGCTATGGAAAGACGAAGAACCTTAAAGCAAATGAGAGTGAGACCATAACTATAACCGCAGATGATTATTTATTTGCAACATATGATAATAAAGCTGTTAACGGAGCTGATTCAACAAAGAAAGGTTGCTATGTTTTTGATCCAGGAGATTATTATTTCAGTATTGGAAAAGATTGTCATGATGCTTTAAATAATGTTATGGCATTACAAGGCATTTCTGGATTGTTTGATCAAGATGGACAAATAGTAACCGGAAATAAGCAAAATGCAGTTAGAACTACTCTGTCTTCTTTGGATAATATAACTTACGCTAAATCTCCTGATACTGGAAATATAGTATCTAACCAATTCGACGATATGGATATAAATTATTTTATGAAAGATACAGTCACTTATTTGACTAGATCTGATTGGAATACATATCCATCTAGAATTGAAAACTTGACCGTCAACGATCAAATTAAAACTATTTTGGAAGGTCATACTTATGTTAAACCTAGCGATGCACCTGATGTGACTTCGTATAAGTATTCACAAAAATATGAGACTCCGATCACTTTGAAGGATATGCGCAATGTCCCTTATGAAGACGATGAGAAATGGGATGAATTCATCGATCAATTGACTCCGACTCAATTAGCAAAGATTTGTGGCGAAAAGTTTGGAAATGACGCTATTGAAGAACTTGGAGTTCCTCAAACCTCAGCTGCTGATGGACCAGATGGAATTCAATCAAATGTCGGATTCTCACATGTCAGTGAAGTAGTTGCGACTTCGACATTCAACGATGAACTTATCGCTTTGAGAGGAAAATTCATGGCTGAGGATGGAATGGCTGTAGGTCAAAACGGAGTGTATGGATTCGGAGCTAACATGCATAGAACACCATATGCAGGAAGAAACTATGAATACTATTCCGAAGATACTATCCTTTCATATTTGGCCGGGGCTATTCAAACTAAGGCTGCTACCGAAAAAGGCTTGACCACTTATGTAAAGCATTTCTGTGCTAACGATCAAGAAACTTGGAGAAACGGTAATTCAACTATCATGACTGAGCAAACCTATAGACAAGGACCTTTGAAAGGATTTGAAGGAAGCTTTACCAAAGGTGGATCATTGGGTACGATGACTTCAAATACTAGGGTTGGATTTAAGGTTGTTTCTATGGATCAAGCTACTATGACTCAAGTACTAAGAAACGAATGGGGATTCAAAGGTGTTGCTATGACAGATTCATCTAAAGGAAGTAGATATTATCTATATACTAATGAATCCATTGAAGCTGGAATTGATCAGTTCAATAATGATGAGACTAGAGGAACATCTGATTTGAAGAATGCTTTGATAAAGGATAAAGATGGTCATCTTTGGGGTAAAGCCAGAACCATTGCTAAACATTATTTCTATACGATTTCACGTAATTTTGCTATGGCTGGTGATGATGTTGTCATCGATACAAATGCTAGCTGGTGGGAAACAGGAATTATCAGTGTCATTTCAGTGATAGGAAGCCTTACTGCCATTTTCTTAGCTTTGGATGTTACTTTCGAAGTCTTGGATAATAGAAAGAAAAAGGAGATGTAATCAAATGAAGAATTATTTTAAGAATATTTTTTCAAAAGATTGCTCTTGGATTGAATACTTATCTTTTGGAATATCTTTGTTTATGTTGATCGTATCGATTCCTTATTTGATTATTAATCCGGGTGAATTGAAGATTGAAGACTATTCGAGAACATTTGCATTCATCATGTTTCTAATCGGAAGTTTGATAGGAATAATATCGTTCTTTGTTAGATTTAAGTACATCAATGATTATGCACCATTAGTTTCTGTCGCATTCTATTCAGTTGGATGTGGAAGACAGTTATATCTTGCTTGCTACCCCCTAGCAGACTTGATGACCGGTGTTAATTGGTTTGGAGGAAATCTTGGAATCTATTTGACTTTCTTGATATTATTTCTTATTGGAACTATAACTGAAATAGTTGTTTTATTCTTACCAGGGAATAAAAAGTAGATTAGAAACATTGAAATTAAAAGTCCTAGCTCAGCGGCTAGGATTTTTAAAATGAAATAAGTAATTTAAATATTTGATTGTCGGCAGAATAGGATAATGTTCCGTTGTATCTATTGACAATGTATGAAATTGATTTAGACCCAAAGCCATGGTTCTTCCCATCTGTTTTGGTCGATATTGGAAGATTAGAAGAACTGAATTTGATTTCACCATCAAAATAATTATCAATCTCTAATAATATAATTCCATTCTTCTTGGCTAAAGTAAAATCGACAATTCTTTTATCATCAGGGAGATTCTCGACAGCTTTGATTGCATTAGACAAAGCATTTGTTATCAAAGAATATAACTCAGTCTTTTCCATAAAATTCAAAAGACTTCCATCGCACATACAAGTTAATCTGATGTTGTGTTTTTGACAAATCAGTTGATTCTCGTAAATTGCTGAGTCTACTACATCATTACCCGTTTTTATGGTTGAATCATAGAAGGAAGTAGCTTCTTTCAAAGATAATAATTCTTCATCTGTTATCTTTCCTTCTAGTTTGGATAATTGATGATTTAAATCATGGCACTTAGAATTTATGATATCTATATTTTCTCTACTTTTCTCAAACTGCTCTCTTTCTTTGTCTAACAAGTTTGACATCAAAGCCATTTCTTGTTCCTGATTCGATGAATAGAAGATTCCTTTTCTAATGATTAGAATCATCAAAGCCATAAAGCAACAAACTATTTTAATCATTCCAGACAGAATTAAACTTTGTGATTCATACGGAGTGACGAAACAATAGAAGAAATCAGTCGCTAATACAGAAAAAATCGTTAAGATTGAAATGTTGCGTTTTCCTTTTTTAGATAAACTGACATTGTCTTTCATCTTAAAAATGAAGCCGAAGATTATGTAGATTGCTATATGATAAGCATAATATATTGTCCAATCTAAATATATATTCTGACTTCCGAAGAAAGACATGGTAAAAAGAACATCATTACCTGTTAGATTTAGGATTGCTCCCAATGATTTTGCAGTGAATATTCTTGTTGCATGTGTGGCACATAAAGATTGGATCCATTGGAATTTTCCTTCATCATAAGTGATGAACAAAAGCAGTGATGTTAGTCCAAACATATACAAGGAATGAACTATTCCTTGTAAGGCTCTTATGCTTGACATGGTGCTTCTTAAATATGCAAGAGGAACAGATAAAAGTATGAGTGAGAAAAAAGTAATGAGATTCCAAAGCCACCACTTCTTCTTATAGTGACCTTTTATATTGAATAGATAAATAGATAGAAGGACTTCAAAATCAGCTGTTAGTATTATGACAAGCTGTTTAAGGACTTCTTCTCCTAAAAGTTTGATTAAGAATTCATTCATTTTGAATTACCTTGAAGATAATTGACAAAGGCTTGTTTGAATTCTTTTTTTTGAGGCCTAGAAATCAATAATTTTTCATTACCTAGATAACAGTAAGTATCATCTATATTAGTTATGAGCTTTAGATTTACTAGATAGCATTTGTTACATAGTGAGAATAAGTTGCTATTTAATTTTTCTATCACAGATTTAAGAGTTCCTAAAGACATATACTCCCTTTTAGAATCGGTGTGATATACGATTCTATGATGTATTGCTTCTACATAGGTGATTTCATTTATGCTTAGTCTAATTGAATTTCCTTTATATGTCACCACGATACTTTCTTCTAAATTGGATTTGTGAATTCTATTTACGGCTCTATCAAATTTTAATGCGAATTCTAAATACTGAATAGGCTTAACTAAGAAATCCAAAGCTTCTACTTCATATCCTTTTATTGCGTATTGCCCTAAAGAGGTTATGAAGAACAAAATAACATTCTTATCTTTTTCTCTTATCTTCTTAGCTAAATCCATTCCATTCATTTCAGGCATCTTTATATCTAAGAAGATTAGATCAAAATCAAATGAATAAGATTCGATAAATACAATTGGATTTGAAAATGTGATTATTTCAAACGAAAAGTTTGGATTATTCATTTCATACTGTTTGATGAATGTCTTTAATTTGGAGCTATCCAATTCATCATCTTCTACAATTGCTATTTTGATCATATCCGTTTAATTCATATCGATAGTATTATAGAAGAAAAAGAACTATTTAAGTCTTATAAAAATAAGTACCGGTCAAAATATTGTATTTAGGTGATGGTTATTAATGATTTACTTTATATCTGACCCAAAGAGTGCCACCATCCATCACTTTAGCTTCAATCAAATTGAAATCTACTGGATTATAGTTTGATAATCTTTTTTTAACTGAATAGAGCGGTAGTCTTAGTGGATTCATCAGCACAAGGAGCAATTACTACATTGATTTCATCACACATACCTACATGGATGAAAGACTAGTTTAATGTTACACCTCCACCCAACATCAAAGTCTCTATTTCAAATAAGCTTTATAATTTATCCAATACTGATTTGTAATCTATTGGAATATGGGCATTTTCTTTTATGGAGAATCTTGGAAACAATGTGCTGGCCAAACTTATAGAGCTAACCATCTAGAATATCAACGGCGGATAAAATGTCGAAATAGGAAACAAGGTCGATTATAGAAATAAGAAGGACATTTTAGGAAATTCAATGCTAAAACAATGAAAACTCATGGCTAATTATTTTAATAAGCAATTGATTTATTGATACTAAGCTTTGATAACTAAAAAATTTGTCTATTTTTTTAACAAAAAGAATCTTTGATATATAATGTTATTGTATAAACAACAAAATAATAGAAACTGAAAGGATGGTGGAAAAGTATTATGCATAATATTCTTGGAAAGATAGTATTATCAGCAATTTCATTAGTATCTTTGTTCTCTTGTAAGACTGATAATTCAATTACTGATCTTGGGCCTTTTACTGTATTAGGATTAGATCCGTTCACATATGAATATACATCTGGAACTTTGGAAAAAGATAATTTAGGGAAATACTATGTAAGAGATGACTTCTATTTCAGTCACTATTTAGCAGTCACCAGGGTCGACGAATCTGTCGATGTTAAATGTTATTCTATCGTAGATCCAGAAGAAGGATCAGATTTGAAGTATGTATTAAATAAAATATCTTTTGATGATTTTGAAGTGGGAGAGAAGGTAATATTTAAATGGAAACCGGGCATAGAAGATTATTATGCTTTTAAAACAATACCTGTATTTGAGATGTATAAGTTTTCAACTAAAATAGAATTGACTAAGTTTACTAGAGTCAAAGGAAAGATACTGAATTCTGATAAAAGCTGGTATGGAAGTTGTGATTATTTGTTTGAGGATGAAAAAGAATCTAAGTATATAAGTTATGTTGGTTGCAATAGTTCATCAGATATGACTGTTACTTGGAACTTGCAGAATAGTCAATTCAGCGACAAAGAAAGCTATGACTGTTATGTAGTCGAAAAGGATAACTTAGCTTTATTCTTAATAAACAATAAGGAAGTATGGTGATCATAAAAAAGGGGCTGAGGCCCCTTTTTATTATGCTTTTGTTGTGTGCCGACATCCATCACTTTAGTTTCAATCAAATTGAAATTTACTGGATTATAGTTTGATAATCTTTTTTTATGCAAAATAAAGTCGTAGTGTTAGTAGATTCACCAACATGTAGAGCTATTCCCATATAGAATTCATTATACATTTAAAGAATGCACTACTTTTAAGAACTATTAAAAATGAAAGACTAATGTTATAAGGGACTTTGCAAAATCAACAACTGATGTTTGGATTTATTCATTGCCTAACAATCTTTAATTGCAAAAGGAAATTGGTAAATTTAATATTTATTAGCTTCTAACCCATTTTCCTAAATTATTATCGTATTTAACTTTACTATCGACTGTTGCATTTCCTGAAAGCCTAGTGTGATCAACTGTTCCAGTTTTGTTGTCTGTCGATGTCAATTTGCAATACATGCTAGCTATATAAATATATTGTTGGTTATTGTCTGTGATGATCTTTGAATTTGAATCATAATTACATTCTTTTAATGTTGGCAAAGTAGTGTCGTTTATTTTATATTCACCATCGTTATTAAAATAATATGTTTTACTATTTGCTCTAAATATTCCATCGTCTTCATATGTTCCGACATATGAATTTGTTCCATCATTATAATAGGCTGTTTCATTTGAAACTAAAGGTCTTGAGAAACCTTTCACATGACTGTTATTTGAGCAATTGCCTATCATATAGTCATAACCATAAGTTATTACTTTAACGCTCTGTTTATTCAATTCATTAAATGGATTGTCGGAATTAACTATTGTGGAGCTGCTTAATTTGCCATCAGATGTATAACCTATTTTGCTCAAATTTATAGTTCCAGATAATTGATAGTCCATTCCACTATCATTTCCAGTTTTGAACAATAATGTTCCTTTAATTTGGATATTTGGATTGGATTTGTATTTTTGGAAAGATTGATCTTTAAAGACTCGTTGGCCGTAACCATCTCCTGATATGTTTGCTTCTGTAGCATTACCATTTTGGTCTTTACCACTCATATCAGCCAATTTAATCAAATCTGTAGTCACACACTTATAGTTTTTATCATAGTAATAATAAGACTTATCTAATACTGATATTTGGCCTGCTCTTTTGGCCTTCTTATCGTAGGATAAAAGCGTAGTTGAGTACTTGTCAACTATAAGACTAGAACCTGGTAGGAACTTTATCCTTTTATCTAATGTCAAGAACGAATTCTTGACTTCTAAATCGAAAAACGATGAAATTGGTAAACTATACTTAGAAGTGTCTACGCTTACCGAAATGATGCTGACTTTTATATTGAACTTAAATTCCCCGATTGATACACTGCAATTGTTTATAATAATTTTGATTCTTTGAGAGATAGCATAGAGTTTATTAGCTGACGTTTCATCTATTGAATTTTCTTTATAACCGATAACATCGACATAAGAATCTTCATTATATGTACTTGGTTTATCTAGCTTAATAAAATAGTTACTATTGGATGGACCAATAAAATTTAATTCAAATTCCTGCTGGCCTTTAAAACCAGCCAAATCAGTAAATGCCTGGGCATTTACGTATCCGTTTAGGCTACCCCAACCATTGGTTTGATCATATTTAACTCTTGCTTTGCATCTTAAATAAGGTAGCTGGTAGACTTGAAAGGGGAAGACATCTTTATTTACATAACTTTGAGTCATGGCTCCACCTCTATAGTCATGTATGACCGCTAAAGTTCTTAAATATCCTCCGCCTTCTACATTAATTTGACCTGTTCCTATAGAATCTATTATTAGTCCATTGGAAATTAGTTTTCCTCCATTGTTTATGGTGATATTATGTCCGTTCAAATCTAAGCACATGTATTCTTTGGCTATGACACCTTGAGTGGCAACTGATGTGTTAACTCCATAATTACCTTCGACTTGCATTTGACCATTTATTATTAAATCGTTTTGAAGCACGACGGTATATTGTCTATTTTTTTCAACTGGCTCTACATATACTGAGTCTGAACCAAATTCGTTTTTCTTACTTTCTGATCCATCATTAAAAAGGAATCTAGCTTTGACCCCTTTATTGATAGTGGTCTTTGTATTTGCTCCACCTAAGAATACTTTCTTTTCACTATCTAACCATGTAAAGTCATTGGATAAATTCAATTTTCCTACAGCAACACCAGCATTAAAGTCAATAGTGCCTGATGAAGTGTTGTTAATAGTATCACTTAGATTATACTTAGTATCACCGTTCAATGTTTTTGAGTTAAAAATAGCATATAAAGTTGTATCAGTTATGAAAGTCTTATCTAGTGATATGAAGGAATCGGATGGTTTTCCATCTGATCCTACCTCTTTAAATCCAACAAATTCATAGTTCTTAGAATTTGAATCTTTATAGAAGCTGTTTTTAATAAAGGATGTTGGAATGGATGATCCTTTATCGATGGTGATGGAAGTCGACGTGGAGGGAAAGTCATAAGCTAATTGAACATTAACCTTCTTTACTGTGATTGTATATTCCCCTCTATAATAGGTATCAAAAACTTCTTTATGTGCCTCAATCTTTCTTGAGACTTTTATGTAAACATTATATCCACTATAATCTCCTTTTCCTTTACTCTTATAAGTGTTTGCTTCGATATCGCCAGAAAATCCAGTCTCGCACCAATCATTCACTAATTTAAAGAATTCGTCATATTTCGTCTTATTAGTATTAAACGTATTGCCAATATTCACATCTCTATATCCGGTTTCTTCTTCATTTCCTTCAGTTTCTTTATATCCAGTGCAAACTTGATACTTAAAACTAATCTTTACTTTCTCATCTTTGTTAGTTTTATTTATTTGAATAGTACTAGTAGTATTTAGTTTGTTGTTTATGACAAAACTGGAAAATCCTACAGCTGAAATAGAGACAGACAAGAATAAGGTGAGCAATGCTAATATGCCTTTTTTATAACTTTTCATAGTATCTCACCTCACTCTAGAGAATAAGAAAGGCTGAATGTGACTGAATATGTCACATTCACCAATTCTTTTGCACTTACAGTACTTGAATTTAGGAAGAACTCGAATGTCAAAGGGACTTCACTTGTTGATGAATCTGTGTTTAATAAGTGATATAAACTAAAATCCGATGTTGTTTTAAATGGTAAGAAGAAAGTGGCACCATGATTGATAGTCTTAGTTGATTTTATCAAATCGACTGTATTACCTATCAAGTTAGATGTATACACTGTACAAGAATCCATGACATTGATGGTGTTTTTCCAAGTGGCATTGTTGAACTTGAACTCAGCTTTTAAATAAAAGTTATCGTCGAATTCAATATCCTTAACTTTAATTTTATTCATTGTAGCTGATAGTTTCACTGACGGATTTCCTACTACTTCATAGTTGGTGCCAAACTGGGCAACATTAAACCCAGTAGAGCTATTATCGACAACAGAAAATCCTAAATTTTCTAAAGTATAAGGATCTTTGACCTTATCAGTGATATCGGCTACACCAGCCTTCAATTCGACTGATGCTTTATTGTTTTGGGTTATATTCCAAGCGGAATAACCGATTCCTACAGCAGCAAAAGTAACAAGTACTATTGCTAGAGTAGACACTTTTATTAATCCAGAGTTACTTTTCTTTTTCATCATTTTAATAATATACAATTTATCTTATTTTAAAACAATCTTTTTAGTTAGAAAGACCATCTTGTTTATATTATCTTAAGGTTTTTATAAGAAACCTTAAGATAAATATAAAGAAGTATTAAGAATTGATTGTATGATAACAACAAATATGAAAGGCTGAACTAAGAAGATGGAAAACATAAAAGATTTCTTTAAATCAAAACTAGGAAGGGTAACAATACGAGCGATAGTAGAAATTGTTGTAGCTACTAGTTTGATGCTAGGAATCTATTATGGATTAGGTAAAACTAAAGAAGCTATGTCTGCTGCCTTGGGATTCTCAGCCTTTATCTCTCTAGCTCTTTGTTTCTTCACATGGCTTTTTGATTGGGGTGCATTCGATTTTATCTCATATGGGCTTATATCTTTAAAATATAGGAAGTCAGACAGCAAGCCTTATTTGGATTTGATTGATTATAGGGCTAGTAAAGTTGGAATAAGAGAACTGAATAAATATAACCATTTTCCTTACTTAATAACTGGGGTAGCCTTTTTTATATCATATATCG
>OJOI01001895.1_pt1 | contig 11013 bp, 8 predicted proteins | sample 1598061 | NCBI WGS metagenome assembly OJOI01 (sample SAMN01915224, study PRJEB22387) | human gut metagenome | isolation source: stool | host: Homo sapiens | place: USA
ACTCAACTGAGAAAGGACAAAACGATGAAAAACAGCAACAACAATACCTACATGTTCAAGGGAAACGAGACAATAAAGAGCGTGAACGACGCTTCGTTCATGTTCGGCAAGTATGTATGCCGCGAACTAGAGGCAATCGGAATGCGTTCCTCCTACCGCCATGTTATGAAGCCGCTGATGGAGCAGGACGGCATGACCCAGCTCGAGCTTGTAAACCTTACCCAGCTCAAGGCCCCCACGATCAGCATTACGCTGCGCAACATGGAGCGCGAGGGTATCGTTCGCCGCGAGAAGAACGACGTAGACCGCCGCGAGACACACGTTTACATCACAGAAAAGGGCAGAGAGATGCACGCAAAGATCCTTGAAGCTTTCGACCGCGCAGAGCAGCTCATGCTGAAGGACATCTCCGAGAAGGAGCAGGCTACCGCGCGCAAGATCCTTGCAAAGATGACCGAGAACCTCCGCAGGGAAGTTGGAGGAGACATAATTGACTAAGGTACTGAAATACCTGAAGAAATACTGGTATTTTGCTTTACTGACGCCGCTTTTCATGGTTATTGAGGTCAGCATGGACCTGGTTCAGCCGAGCCTCATGTCCAGAATTGTTGACGAAGGTATCGTGGCAGGGGACATTCAGCTTATTCTGAACCTGGGCGGTCAAATGCTGATTTTTACGGTCATCGGCTGCCTGGGCGGCGTGCTTTCCGGCGTGTTCGGAAATATGGCGGCTCAGAATTTTTCGAACGATCTGCGCAAGGACGCATTCGCAAAGGTAATGAAGATGTCCTTTCAGCAGACCGATAAATTCACCATCGGATCGCTCGTTACCAGACTAACGAACGACATAACAGCCTGCCAGGATTTCGTCGGAATGGCGCTGCGCATGATGGTTCGTACACTTATGCAGTTTATCGGCGGCATCGTAATGGTGCTTTCGATAAATGCAACATTCGGCTACATACTGCTTTTCACCCTCCCGATACAGATAATTATTATAGTACTGGTTCTTAAAAAGGGCGCTCCGCTGTTCAGCGTTGTTCAGGGCAAGCTTGACCGTGTGAATTCCGTTGTTCAGGAGAACGTGAGCGGCGCACGCGTCGTAAAGGCGTATACCCGTGAGGACTACGAAAACGAGCGTTTCAACAAGGCAAACGATGAGCTGGTTTTCACAAACCTCCGCGTTCAGAAGCTGATGGCTCTGCTTGTTCCGACGCTTTCTATACTGATGAACGCGTCTGTTATTATGGTAATCTGGATAGGCGGAGACACCGTAAGGGCTGCCGCAGGCGAGGCTCAGGTCGGAAGCATCATGGCTGCTATAACCTACATTACACAGATACTCATGTCCATGATGATGATCGGCATGATGTTCCAGCAGGTAACAAGAGCGACTGCTTCCGCAAATCGTATCAGGGAAGTCCTCGAGGCTGATCCGGTTATTTCCGACGGAACCTATCCGGAGGGCAGTGAAACTCCAGAAAACGGCACCGTTGAGTTCCGCGGCGTTTCATTCAGATATCCCGGAGTTCAGAGCGGAAACGTCCTGACCGGTGTGAATTTCAAAGTGAACAAGGGCGAGACCGTAGCGATACTCGGCGCGACCGGCTGCGGCAAGACCTCCCTTGTAAGCCTGATTCCGCGTTTCTATGACGCGGTTGAGGGCGAAGTGCTCGTTGACGGTGTAAACGTCAAGGATTATAAGCTGGACGACCTCCGCCATAAAATAGGCTTTGTTCTTCAGAAGAGCGAGCTGTTCTCGGAAACCATCGAGCAGAATATCCGCTGGGGCGACGCCGAAGCCTCCGACGAGGAAGTAAGGCGCGCCGCTGAAATAGCCCAGGCAGATGAGTTCATAAGCGGATTCACCGAGGGTTACAAGGATATGATCACCGAAAAGGGAAGCTCCCTTTCCGGTGGACAGAAGCAGAGACTTTCCATTGCCAGAGCAATTGTGAAGAAGCCCGAAATATTAATATTCGACGACAGCATGTCCGCGCTTGACCTTTCCACCGACGCGAAGCTGCAAAAAGCTCTCCGCGAGAAGCTGAAGGGAACTACGGTCATAATGATCGCGCAGCGAGTTGCAAGCGTAATGCGCGCGGATAAGATCGCGGTAATCGACAACGGCAGAATAGCCGCATTTGATACCCACGATAATCTCATGAAGAATTGCAGCGTTTACCGTGATATTTACAATTCCCAGATGAGAGAGGGGGCTGAGCAGGTTGGCTAAAGAAGCTCCCGTAGTTAATATGAGACCCGGAGGTCCAGGCGGCCCCGGCGGAAGGCGCGGCGGTCCTCCCGGAATGATGCCCGGCGAGAAGCCCAAAAATCTCAGGGCGACCCTCAGCCGTATTCTGACATACATCGGCAAGAACCGGCGGCTGATCATAGCAATGCTGGCGGTAATGCTGGTGGCAACTCTGCTGAACGTCATTGCGCCGACTATTCAGGCAAACGCTATAGACTCTATAGCAAAGCTTGACGCGAACGCGCTTGTGACCTGGCTTGTCGTGCTTGGCGCGGTGTATCTCTGTTCGGCGGTGTTCACATATTTCCAGAACCTTTTTGCGGCTATGCTGTCACAGTATACCGTAAGAGTAATGCGTAAGGATCTTTTTGCGAGGATCTCAAGACTGCCGATTAAGTACATGGATACCCACAAGCACGGCGATATTCTGAGCCGCATGACGAACGATGTCGAGAACGTGTCAAACTCTGTTTCGCAGTCCCTCGGTTCGCTTATTTCCGGAGTTATAATGCTTATCGGCTGCTTTGTCATGATGCTGATTCATTCCTGGCTTATGACGATAGTCAGCATGGTGACTATCGTGCTGACGCTTTTAGTTACCAAGTTCCTTTCAAAGTTCATGCGGAAGTACTTCCCGTTACAGCAGGCTAAGCTCGGTCAGCTCAACGGTCAGATCGAAGAAGCTGTCAGCGGCTGCAAGACGGTCAAGGCGTTCACGCACGAAGGCAAGATCTGCGAGGATTTCAACCAGACCAGCGATGAGCTGAAAACAGTCGGAATCAAGGCGCAGATACTCGGAGGCGTAATGGGACCGTGCATGAACACGATCGGTAACTTCGGATTCCTTCTTATCGCCGTTGTGGGAGCGGTTCTTGCTTCCCGGCCGGAAACCGATATGTTCTATATCTCGATAGGAACAATTCAGGCATTCATAACCTATTCCAAGCAGTTCACAAGACCCATAAACGAAATCGCAAACCAGTATGCGCAGATACAGTCCGCGCTTGCAGGCGCTGAGCGCGTATTCGACGTAATGGACAGCGAGCCGGAGGATCAGGGCGGAAACGAGCCGTTCGAGATCGAAAACGTAAAGGGCGACCTGAACTTCAAGGATATCGACTTCTCCTATGTAAAGGGAGAGCAGGTGCTGAAGCATTTCGACCTCTGGGTCAAATCCGGACAGAAAATCGCGATAGTCGGAGCCACCGGCAGCGGCAAGACAACAGTAGTAAATCTGCTGACAAGGTTCTACGACATCGACGGCGGCGTTATAACCCTGGACGGTCAGGATATCCGGAATATTCCGGTGAACAAGCTTCGCGGAAGCATCGGAATAGTGCTCCAGGATACGGTTATTTTCTCGGACACCATCGCGCAGAATATCCGCTACGGCAGGATCGGCGCGACCGATGAGGAGATCGTTGAAGCGGCAAAAATTGCAAGGGTAGACGACTTTGCTTCCAAGCTGTCAGACGGTTACAACACAATGCTGACCGAAGGAGGAAGCAACCTCTCCCAGGGGCAGCGGCAGCTTATTTCGATTGCCCGCGCAGTGCTTGCAGACCCGAAGATACTTATACTTGACGAGGCGACCTCCAGCATAGACACGCGTACTGAAATGCATATTCAGGAAGCGATGGTAGCGCTCATGAAGGGCAGAACGAGCCTTATAATCGCGCACAGACTTTCAACTATCCGCGACGCTGACAAGATAGTCGTAATAAGCGGCGGAAAGGTAGTCGAAGCCGGAGACCACGACGAACTGCTAGCCCAGAAGGGCGAGTATTACAAGCTCTACCAGAGCCAGTTCGCGGGAATCGCAACATAATAAAACGAAGGAGCGTTCCACTGTGGAACGCTCCTTTTATGATTTCCTGATGTTTTTTACTGTAAGGTCATTTTCATCGACGGTGAACGTGATTTCAAAACCGGCAAAGCTCATTGTATATTCCCGCTGGGGATCTGAGATGTACTGCGGTCTGGGATCCTGCGCAAGCACCGAAACGAGCGCACCGCGCTTTTCAGGTGGAATCAGGTTTTCCAGCTCTACAGGAATATCAACACTCAGTACGCCGTCCTGCTGAGCCAGTGCGAAACCGTTGGAAGCCTCGGGACGGCAGTCAACGTAAGGGAGATAAGGCTTGATATCGTAGATGGGAGTTCCGTCCATGAGGTCGGCGCCGGAGACGTGTATTATCGGACCTTCCGGGGTGGTCAGCTCGATTTTCTCAAGCTTTACGCAGCTAAGACCCAGTGGATTCGGACGAAACGGCGAACGCGTCGCGAAAACGCCCATGCGGGTATTTCCTCCAAGCCGGGGCGGCCGGACGGTCGGCTTCCAGTCCTCGCGGACCGCTTTGGAGAACTCCCAGACGAGCCACACGTGAGTGTACATCTCAAGACCGCGAAGCGCCTCCGGAACCCGATACTCCGGCTCGAAAACGACCGTAGAGATAAGTTCGCTAACTAATCCGCTCTGCCGCGGAATCCCGAATTTCTCCGGGAAATCTGACCGGATATGCGCTATCTCCCTTAAAGTCAGCATTGCGACCTCCTAGTTGTATTTTTCTTCGATTATTTTTCTGATGGTGTTCTCGACCTCGGTCACTTCCGCGAGGAATTCAGCAGCTGATACGCGTATCGCTCCATTGCCGAGAATGATTATCTGCTCAACGCTGTCTGAGGTGGCAACACGCACACGGTGATTTCTGCCAAGCTCGTGTGCTGTTTTTTCAATGTACATGTCTGCGGTTTCGGCTTCCTTTGTATAGACTACTGTAATTCCCATTTCGGTTTCTATCTCCCGGTGATTTCCCTTCACCCGGTATGCGTCGAAAACGAGGATCAGGTTGCAGCGCCTGAATCCCTGGTAGTTGCACATTATATTTATCAGGCGGGTTCGAGCCAGGTCCAGGTTTTCCTTTGCCAGCTTGTTCAGTTCTTCCCAGCCGAAAATGATGTTGTAGCCGTCGACCAGGAGATATTCGGGTCCTTTGGGAACCGGCGGCAGTTTTGGAGTTTTCGGCTGCGGAACGTGCTTTTCCGTACGCATTGCTGAGCGTTCGTTACGCTTGATTTTTCCGTAGGTGCGCTCGAAAATATCCATTAGCTCCTTGTCGGCGGCAACCCGCTGTTTATACGTATTCACAAGCTGCGGGGTGACGATCTCCTCGATTTCTTCCCGCTCGTTTTCCCCGAATCTGAGACCGCTGTCAACGTGCATGCGCGCCGGGGCTTCGTTCCATGGAACAAGCACGCCTGCTCCGTGCGAACAGAATACGCTGTCCGCTGAATTCTCAACATCAGAATCTGCGTCGTACCCTATCTTCTCAATGACTTCCTCCGGGTTGTGGCATGGGAAATACCCCTTAGGAATACAGCTAAGCCGCCCTTTTCCGCGGGTGTAGCTTATCACTTCGCTTTGGTAGCCGCGAAGCTCTGAGACCGGAGCGCTCCCCGTGAAAAGAGTTTCATCGCCCACCGTTTCCGGAGGGGCGATTTCTCCGTTCATGCGCTGGAGGTCTGTCATAGCGCGCCCGGTGCACTCCTGCGGAACGGTCAGCCGGAATTCGTACCAAGGCTCAAGCAGCACGGATCTCGCGGAGCGCAGACCCTGCCGTACAGCACGGTAGGTAGCCTGACGGAAATCTCCGCCCTCCGTGTGCTTGATGTGCGCTTTTCCCGCGACGACGGTTATGCGCATGTCGGTTATCGGCGAGCCGGTCAGAACTCCGATGTGCACCTTTTCCTCAAGATGGGTCAGTATCAGGCGCTGCCAGTTGACGTCCAGGTCGTCCTTGCGGCAGTCCGCCGAAAAGTGAAGCCCCGTTCCGCGCTCGGCTGGTTCAAGCAGCAGATGAACCTCGGCGTAGTGCCGAAGCGGTTCGTAATGCCCAACACCCTCCACCGGAGCTTCAATGGTTTCCTTGTACGCAATGCTGCCCTGGTCGAATCCGACATCAAGCCCGAAACGCTCTTTTATCAGAGTTTTCAGCACTTCAAGCTGTATCTCGCCCATGAGCTGAACGTGTATTTCTTTAAGCTGTTCATTCCAGACGATACGCAGCATCGGATCCTCGTCGCAAAGCCCGTGGAGCTTCGCAAGCGTGGTCGGGATATCGGTTTTCGGCGGAAGCGTCATGCGATAGGTTAGCACGGGTTCAAGCAGGGGAGCCTCACGGTCGCGCTCGGTTCCCAGACCTTCTCCGGCTCGGCCTGCGGTCAGACCGGTCACGGCGCAGAGAGTTCCCGCAGCAGCCTCGTCAACGGCTGTGAACTTCGTGCCGGAGTAAACGCGTATCTGGTTGACCTTTTCCTGTTTTCCGCCGCAGTCAAGCAGAGTTCTGACCTTCAGAGAGCCGCCTGTTATCTTCATGTGAGTAAGCCGCGCCCCCTGATCGTCGGAGGTTATTTTATAAATAAGCGCGCCGAATTCTCCGGACTGTTCCGGCTGAAACGCGAATTTGTCAATAGTCCGGAGCAAGGTTTCCACGCCTTTCAGCTTCAGCGCAGAGCCGTACACTACAGGAAACACTTCCCGCCGGAATATTGCCGCGGAAATAAGCTCTTGCGGTACGCTTCCGGTCTCCAGAAATGAGTTCATCAGATCCTCGGAGCACTCTGCAAGCTCTTCGCAGAGTTCCTCTTTTGAGCGTTCCATGGAAAACTCAACACAGCCCGGCGAGAGCTTTCGCTTCAGCTCCGCCGCGAGGGAATCCTTGCCAAGAAAGCTGATATCCATTTTGTTGACAAAAATGAACGTTGGAATATTGTAGCGCCTGAGCAGACGCCAGATAGTTTCAGTGTGGCTCTGAACGCCGTCTGTGCCGCTGATCACAAGCACTGCGTAGTCCAGCACACGGAGTGCGCGTTCAGTTTCAGCGGAAAAATCCACGTGACCCGGAGTGTCAAGAAGTGTGTATTCGTTCCCGCCGAATCGCATTACAGCCTGCTTTGAAAATATCGTGATCCCGCGGCTTCGCTCTATGGGGTCGGTATCAAGGAACGCGTCGCCGTGGTCAACTCTGCCCAGCTTGCGGAGCTCCCCGGCGGTATAGAGCATTGCCTCCGAAAGTGTCGTCTTTCCGGAGTCGACGTGTGCTGTCATTCCGATTACCAGTCGTTTCATGATAACAAACCTCTTTTTTGCATAAAAATGCGCCGCAGCAGCCGTGCGGCGCAAATATCATACTCTGTTTACTATTACGGTCGCCGTGGCGTAATCCTTACAGTGAGCCACGGAAACATTGAACTCATAGTGTTCGCGTTCTTCGAGCATTTTCGCGCGTCCGGTCGTTATAATGAACGGTGAACCTATTCGATCCCGCAGTATTGTGATCTCGTTCGGGCGGACGATTCGAAACCCTGTTCCTATCGCCTTGGCGAACGCCATTTTAGCGCAGTAGTTTTCGGCTATGAGTTCCGCAGACAGTTTCCGCGAAACCAGGTAGCGTATTTCATCAGCGGAAAAGTAATTCGCCAGGAATTTAGGATTGCGGGAGGCACGCCTGATCCGCTTGATCTCGATAACGTCGGTTCCGACGCGGATAAATAAATTGTTTGCCATTATGTTGAATACGAAATACGAAACAATACGTACTTCTGCCTTCCTTTTTAGTCTTTGTTGAGCAGGTTGTGCTTGAGCTTTATGCGGAGGGAGTTAGGAAGCTCCTGTGTAATTGCTTCGCGCATTTTCTCGTTCGGATTGAAGATGAGCTTGACTTTTCCGTAGCCGCTGTGATTTACGACGAGATAGTAAGCGTCGGTTTCAGAACCTGTGTATGCATGCACTGTTGCGTCGGCGGGAACGTCGTTTTCAGCGGGATAGGGCGCGAACGCCTCGGCGGTGGAAACGTCCAGGGAGATCATGCGCTTGCGCTTTCTCTTACCGATGACCTTATCTATGTCGAGATCGTTATTTGTGAGAATATACTCGTATTCAATGTTAAAATTGCCGAGCAGCCAAACGCCGCCTGCAAGAACCAGCACCGCGAGAATGACCATCACGAAAAATCCCATCATTGCAATGTACATGAAGAACGAAGCGATGATCAGCGCGCCTGCGGAGATCAGTATTTTTTTAGCGAGATCCGCCCCGGTGCGGCGTTTCTCAACGAGCTGTTCTGCTATATTATCCATTTTGACTCCTTGAATTTTTAGTTAAACTACGGACACTTCCGCAGGAATACAATTAATTCTACCACAAACTCAATAAAAAATCAATAGGTTTTTTATGTATTTCGCATAATTTTCAGACAATTTGTCAGAAAAATTTATCCGGCTGTTAGTTTTTTTACAGATATATGTTGCAATTTGAACCGAGTTTTGTTATAATATAGAATGTACGTTTATGTGCGGAGGCTGATACTGCCTCTTAATTATGATCATGAACCGGAAAGAGGATATCATGAAACAGTTTGAAAACAAGAAAAGAATAGTAATAAAGGTGGGAAGCTCCACGCTTGCCTATCCGACCGGGCACCTGAATCTCAGGAAGTGCCAGCACCTCATTGAAGTTATGTCCGACATAAAAAACTCCGGCAGGGAAGTTGTTTTCGTGACTTCCGGCGCACAGGGAGTCGGAGCCGCGCAGGCTGGTCTCCCATGCAAGCCCACGGATATTCCGGGTAAGCAGGCGGTAGCGGCGATTGGTCAGTCGGAGCTTATGACGTTCTATAGTGAGACTTTTGGCAAGTATAACCACACGGTAGCTCAGCTTCTGCTGACCCGCGACGTTATCTCAAACAAGGAGCGCCGCACCAACGTTATAAACACATTCAACCGTCTGTTTGAGATGGGCGTTGTTCCGATAATCAACGCAAACGACGCTATATCGATCAAACAGCTCGATTTCGACGAGAACGACACACTGTCCGCGATAGTTGCTTCACTCTGCGACGCCGACTTGCTTGTAATGCTGACAGACGTTGACGGCCTATACGACGGCGACCCGAAGCAGCCAGGCTCTAAACTGATCCCGGTGGTTGAGAAGATCACGCCAGAGATAGTGGCCGCGGCGCAGGGAGCCGGAAGCGCACTGGGCACAGGCGGAATGCTTACAAAGATCGAAGCGGCACAGATCGCAACGGAAGCAGGAATTGATACGGTCATAATCGGCAATCAGGATCCCGCTCTGCTTTATGAGCTGTTCGAGGGCGAGCCAACCTGTACATATTTCAAGGCGGCAAACTGAGAAAGGGGTATCTAATGGAATACATCGAGACACTTGGCGCTAACGCCAAAGCGGCGGAACCCGCAATATCCGTGATGGGAACGAACGAAAAGAACCGCGTTCTTTCTGAGATATCCTCCCTGCTTCGTTCGCACGTTACTGAAATAATCGGTGCGAATAAGCTGGATATCGAGACCGCAAGAGCAAACGGAATGTCCGAGGCGATGATCGACCGTCTGACTCTCACCGAGCAGCGTATCGGCGGCATGGCTGACGGCGTAGACAAGGTGATATCACTTCCCGACCCGGTTGGTGCAGTGATAGGCGGAAGCGACCTTCCGAACGGACTGCACGTTATTAAAAAGCGTGTCCCGATCGGAACTATCGGTATTATTTTCGAGTCCCGCCCGAATGTCACGGTAGACGCGGCAACCCTTTGCTTCAAAGCGGGCAACACGGTTATACTCCGCGGCGGAAGCGACGCGATAAACTCCAACAAAGCGCTTGTAGGGCTTATGAGAACAGCGCTCCGGAACTGCGGCGTAAACGAAAACGCAGTACAGCTTGTCGAGGACACCTCCCGAGCCGTTGCAAACGCAATGATGAAGCTCAATAAGTACATCGACCTGCTTATCCCGAGGGGCGGCGGCGGCCTTATTCACGCGGTGATCGAAAACGCTACGATTCCCGTAATTCAGACCGGCGAGGGCAATTGCCACGTGTACGTTGACGAAAGCGCCGACATAGACATGGCTGTAAATATCATCAACAACGCCAAGACCCAGAGACCCTCAGTGTGCAATGCCATTGAGAATATCCTTGTGCATGAGAAGGCGGCTCCGGAGCTGTTCCGCAAGCTGGATATGCTGTGGCAGGGCAGAGTAGCGATACGCGGCGATGAAGAAACCGCGAAGCTTGTGAAGGTCGAGAAAATTGCAGACGATACCGATTACGCGACCGAGTTTCTGGATTACAGGCTCTCCTCAAAAGTCGTCAAGAGCCTTGATGAAGCGATAGAGCACATCAACAGATTCGGCACCAAGCACAGCGAGTGCATCGTAACTCAGAGCCTTCGCAGCGCGGAGATCTTCCAGCAGCGTATTGACGCGGCGGCGGTTTACGTAAATGCAAGCACCCGTTTTACAGACGGCTTTGAATTCGGGCTGGGCGCTGAAATAGGCATTTCCACCCAGAAGCTGCACGCACGCGGCCCGATGGGGCTTGAAGCGCTCACGACTTATAAATACCTGATCAACGGCAATGGTCAGATCCGCGGCTAGGAAGGACCTTATGGCAAGAAAAAAGAAGAACAACAATAATCAGACAACATCGGCGGCTCCGAATAAGGAGCAGGCTCAGAAGCAGTCACAGGAAGAAAGCCGCGTGATTGACGAGCTGTTCGGCAATCTGGACGAGGCACTGCAGCGGCAGCTGCGCAGCCTTGCCCGCATGAACGGCCGTCAGCTGGCCGAGCAGCGCTACCAGAAATTCCGTCAGATCGGAGAAATGAGGAAAGCATGAAGGGTTTGCGTCTGATCGCCACCGGCGGGGCTTTGCCCGGCCGCACGGTCACCAACGAAGAGTTGAG